>OBLT010002183.1_pt1 | contig 12315 bp, 12 predicted proteins | sample 1518721 | NCBI WGS metagenome assembly OBLT01 (sample SAMEA3539307, study PRJEB22396) | soil metagenome | biome: tundra; feature: field; material: soil | place: USA | collected 2010-05 | depth 0.15 m | reverse complement strand
CGGCACCCCCGCCAGCACCGCCCGCCACCTCCGGCGAGCAGGCGTCACCCCGCACCGCCGGCGCCCCCTGCCGCCGCCCGCCGAGCTGGCTGTCACCTACGCACAGGCCGGCAGCCTGCGCGCTCTGTCCAAGGCGATTCCCGTCGGCGAAGACCGTCTCAGAGCTGGACTGGAAGAAGCCGGGGTCCCCCCCGGATCACTGCGGCACGTCTCCCCGGGCCTCCGCCCGGAAGTCGCCCGGCTCGCCGCGGCGGGCACCGCACCCGGCCAGATCAGCGCCCAGACCGGGGTCAGCCTGGACGCACTAGGCCAGATCGGAAAGACCAGCCAGGCCGGGACCGCATCATCGCGCACGGCGTGACGTGCCGCGCAACCAGGGGAGTCTCGCATCTACTGGACTCGTCAGGCATGATAGATCCGTACAGCCCATCTAGCCTTATACGCCTGACAGGTGCCCTGGCTCACCAGTGCCACGTCCGGGCATGGAGGATCACATGCCACCCAAGACCGGTACAGCCGCCACTGCCCCAGCAGATTCGGGGAAGGCCCCCGCCAGCAAGCCCGCCCGCGCCGCCCGCAAGCCTGCCGCCCGCAGGAGCGCTGCCGCGCCCGAGTCCATCCGCACCCTTGCCCAGATGGTCGGCGCCCGCGGCTTCGAGTCCCACGGCGAAGCGGACAACCAGGGACTCACCCGCTCGTTCCACCTCACCGTCGGCGACGTCGAGCGAGCCAAGGCCACATCCGACGGAGTGCAGCACCGTGCTTATGGCACCGCTATCGAAGATGACATTCCCAAGTCGCTGTCCGCGTTCGTTACCGAAGCCATCCGGGTCGCGTGCACCTATTACGAGGACCTGCTGAACGACGGGCAGGAATTCCGGCGCATAAGGAACCTTTCCCCCGGCCCCAGCCCAGAAGGCGCCCGGCGGGGAGCCGCGAAACGCGCCGCCAGCCGCAACGCCAGCAACCCTGACAGCTAGCCGCCGCCCTCCGCCCCCACCGCGCCGAAGCCCCCCTCCCCCTGCTGGGAGGGGGGCTTCGGCGTTCCCCCCCCCGGGCTGGTCCCATCGCTCCCCCCGGTGTGCTCCCCCCCCTGCCCGCGTATTCCCCCTCCCTCTCCCCCCACACCAGGCCTTCGCCGCAGTGGCCCTCCGGGGGGCGCTCCCCTCCCCACCCTCCCCCCGTTGTGCGGGCGTGCCCTGGCCCGCCCCTCGTGACAGCAATCCCGGAGGGGCCCATCTAGCCCCTCAGCGCTGTACCGGGATCTACGGCAAGGCTCCGGCCTGGACCCCGCAGTTCCGGCGGAGGCCACTGCCGGGCACGCCGTGACATGGACGGGCACCGCCACCAGCTCAGGTGACAGCCGCACGCGTCAGGACGTAAGGCTGCCCACGCACGGCACAAACCCCCCCAAAGGAAGCCGCATCGCCTCTGGCCGCGCTATGCGGCAGGCCGTGTCACACCGGCCGCCAACTACGGCAGGCGCGGGGTCTGCGTGCCGGCCGGACCCGGCGTTGGCGCGCCCGAAGGCTGGATAGACCGGTCCACGAGCGGTCCAACCGCAAATCTGCATCATGACCTGCGGCATCAGGCCCCCCTGGACCGGTGGACCGCTTCCCGCGGGAATACCAGCCAGAGCCACATTCTGGCCTCACCGGCAAGTATCTGAGCTGCGCCGGGCAGCCGGGCGCCGACCCCAGCCTCCACTGGCGCCAGGACAGCCAGCGGCGCGGCTGTCCCGGGCGCCATACGCGATGCTCGCCGCGCGTCAGTGCCGCGCGGCGGACAGTGTCACGGCTGCAGCAACGGCCCCCCGCTGGCGTTCGTGACACCGCGCGCCAACGCTGCCCTGGTGCCTGGTCGCCCGGCGGCGGCCGGGACGCGTGGTCGCTGTCCGGCGCGAAGTGCCCGGCGAGCTGACCAGCGGGCCGGGCGTGCCTTCATCTGACCCGGATCTACTGGCCGTCTGCCAGTTGAAGGCTGACCTGGAGGTCCAGGAGGAGGAGCGAGAGTCCGTCCTATGACCAGCGGCCGGCGTCCTTAGTTCTCCCCAGGCCGTCGGTATTCGCTGGCTTCCGGCGCACGACGGGAGGCCACCCGGACGTGGGGCGGCGGCCCAGGAGTTTAGGCGCAGACGGGCATGCCGTCCCAGGTCAAGCCCTCCCCCTAGCTGCATGCCTAACTCCCCCCCTAGGGCGACCCTAGGATTTTCGCTACCCACCACGCCCTATAGTGCGCTATAAATCAGGTGGACTATCAGGGCTGTCGTCTTACGTGCTCTGGCCCACCTAAATGCCAGCAGGCTTCACGTACAGGGTGGGCGTGCAGTGCCGCTCTATTACAGGTGTGCGTACGGACCTTGCAGCAGTCCCGTCGTTGCCGGTGCTGTCCTGCCTGAAAGTGCCACCACATGCGTTCCTCCGCTGGTGCCTATCAGCACCATCTCGGTCCGCGCTGTCCGCGTGCCCGGTGGGCGGCGTTCCGCTCGGCCGACATCTATGCGTGCGTGTCGCGGTGCTCGCGGGGTGCATCCTTCGGCTGCGGGCACGCCAGGCCGTCCACCTTCAGCGGTGCGCGTGTCGTACCCTTAGAACACGTGCGCCTGTGTTATGACTGGCATGCACGTCCGCACGAGAGGAGACACGCAGGTGCCCATGGTCAGGACCTCGCTAGCCCTTTGGGACATCACCGCGCTCCGGTCCATGATCGAGGGCATCCACCGGCGAAACCGGCGCAAGGTCCTCGTTATCGCCAACGGGAAGGGCGGCGTCGGCAAGTCAAGCCTCGCCGCTGCCCTCGCCGCCGTTCTCACGCTGGTGCCCTACCGGGTTCTCCTCATCGAGATGGACCCTCAGGGCAACAACGCTGAAGATTTGGGCTTCATCGGCACCGACCTGTACGACGGGGGAGCGGGGCAGGCAAGCGCGATCCTCGAAGGGGCAGGTCTCAAGCCCACCGGAGAGGCCCGCCCCGGCTTGTGGGTCGTCCCCGGAGGTGAGGCGCTCGAAGAAGTCATCGAGGAGCTGTACAGCCAGCGGCGCGCGGCCCGCGACACCGGCGACGAGACCTGGATGTACATGTACGCCGCGGCCATCGCCCAGATCGCCGACGACTACGACGTAATCATCCTCGACGTCGCACCCGGGTCGCTCGTGCTGCAGCTGCAGGCGATGGTCGCCGGGGACATGGTCATGGTGCCCTGCCGCAGCGACGCCTCGTCCCGCAAAGGCCTCCGGACCGTGGCCCGCCGCTTCAGGGACGCCCTCCAGCACAACCCCAGGCTGCGGCTCATCGGCATCGTCCTCTTCGGCGTCGGCAGCCGGGCCCGGATCGTCCAGGACGAAATGCGCGAACTTCTCATGAGCGACGTCAAGGGCACCGCTCCGGTGTTCCAGACCACCATCCGCTACGTGGAGAAAGCCGCGGTCGAATGCCGCAAATCCGGCCTGGTGCCCCACGAGCTCGCCCGCCTGGACACCCTCGACCGCAGCCTGGCCACCTCCGCCAAGGGCCTGGCCAGCGACTACCGGTCCCTCGGCATGGAACTCATGACGGAGATCGCCCGAATCAAGCACCAGGACACGGAATGACCAACGCCAAGAACCAGCCACGGAAGCGGCAAGTCGACCGCGGGGGACTGCCCGACGATGACGACGACCTGAGCGCGTTCGCCGCCAAGGCCGCCGAAGCGTTCGGCAAGCCGGGCGTGACCGAGCCCCGGCCAGCGCTGGCCGCCGTGCCCGCCACTGTCCCGGCAGCCCCGCCACCGCAGGCCGCCCCCCAGGTGGCAGAGCCTGCCCTGGCCCCGCAACCCTCATCGGCGGCCCCGGCCGCGTACCGGCCGCCGGTCACCGATGAACCCGATGACGACGAGGCCACGGCCGTCTCGCACGGGGACCTCATCCGCCAGGCCACCATCAGCGTCGACGCGAACGTCGCCGAGCGTTTCCGCCGCTACCAGAAGCGCGAAGCACGCAACGGGCCCGCCCCATCCAACGCCGAGGTCGTCTTCCGCGCCCTCGACGCGGCCGCGGGCCGCTACGCCGAGGTCGTCGCCAGCCGCATGCCACAGCCCGCGCCCGGCCGACACTTCGGCGCCCCAGTTCCCGGCCGCCGGGTCAGCAGCGAGGCCAGGCTCGCCAGCCAGATCAACTACCGCCCCACCTACGGGGAGATCGCCGAGATCAAGCGCCTGCAAAAGCAAGCCGGGGCACGCTCAGTGTCCGCGTTCCTCGACGCCGCGCTCGACGCGTTCCTCCCGCCCCTCAAAAGGGCGGCACACAGCACACAGGACAACCAAGAGACCTGATCCCGAACACGCCTTACCGCCAGCGCCGCGGGAGCACGTGGGCATCCTCAATGAGACTGCTCACGAACATCGCGATCGCCGCGACCCCGACCACCTCGCGCCACGGCACGCGAGTAAGCAGCCCGGCTACGGCACACAGGACCGCCCACCCGAGGCCGACGGCGAACGCGCCCTCGGCGAAAACCTGAACGCTGCCGTGACCTGTGAACATGCCGACCAGCACGAACACGACGATGCCGGCGCATGCCTGCCGCAGGAACCGCACAGGCCCACGCGGGGGACCGGCGGGCCGCGGGGGAGGACCTGCGGGCCGCGGCGAGCCGTAGGGTGGTGCCACCGCCGGATTCCCTTCCCTGCCCAGGCATTGGGAACGTTCCCTGCCCGGCTACACCACCTGATACCCGGGCAGAGCCGCTGCTACTCATTCATGCCACAGGCCAGCGGGGCCGGGGGAGGGGGCTCGAAGGCCGCCGCTGTCCAGGCCGCCACCCGAGCCCGCATGTTCGGCCTATTGCATCTAACATGCTCATCTTCTACTGTCGGGTGAGCGCCGCATCCGCGGGCCCGCTCCCCGGACACAGGGACCACGAGCGATGACATCTGAACGCACGGCAGACGCAGCGGCCGCCTTCGACCCCGCGCTGCCCAGCCAGGCCCGGCGCCACCTGACTGCCCGCCGCGCGCGCCCTGGCCGTCACCGCACCGGCCTGCTGCTCGCCTTCGTCGTCTACCTGGCCACCATCAGCAGCGTTCCCAGGAACGCCACCGGCCTCGCCACCCTGATCATGCTCATCGCCGGCGTGGCCCTCATCGCTCACCGCCCACTCGCCCAGGCAGCCGCCGCCGCGGCCACCGCCCGGGCGCGGTGCCGGCACCGGGACCGTTTCATCGACGCGGCCGACCTCGACCAGCCATCGCAGCAGCTCCTGCGCCGCGCGCAAGAAGCCATCACCTTCGTCCTGGCATCCGAGGTCCACAAGTCAGGCCAGCTCGACGACGCCGCCAACGTCACCGTCCTCGCCGCCCACGAATGGGACATCGCCCGCCTCCTCAGGGACACCTCCAGGCTGCGCGCAGAACACGGCCGCCTCTGCGTACCCGCCGCCACGACGGCACCCGCCGTTGACGCCGTGGCCCGCCCCCAGCAAGACATCCTCCGCCAGGTCCAGGCGGCCGTCACCGCGCGGGTCGAGACACTCGAGTGCTACGCGTACCGGGTCCACGCCGCCGACGCCGCCTACCGCAACTGGCAGCAGGCCCTGGCCCTGACCGGCCTCAACGACAGCTTCCTCGACCTGCTCGCCCGCACGGCCGCGGACGACCTCGCCACTGCGGAGATCACGGATCTCGCCGAGCAGGCCAGCATCGCCGAGCAGGCGTTCCGCGGCACGCTGTGCGACGCACGCACCGCCGCCAGCCCCGTCGTCCTCTCCGCACCTCAGGCGCAGCCCGGGCCTGCGGCGTCCGCCGCATAACGGCAGGATGACCCTCATGGTGAGCCAGCAAGCAGCCAGCCCCGGTAACCCGGCCGCCCGCGCCCGCAGGCCAGCAGCGGCCAGGACCGCACCCGCCCAGCGCGCCGCACCGCGCCACTTCCCAGCCCGGTACAAGATCGGCATCCTGGCCGAATACGACACGCTCGACCGGCCCGGCAAGACCGCCCTGCTGCGCCGCGAACGGCTCCGCGCCTCCCAGGTCAGCCAGTGGCGCGCCCAGGTGTACGCGGCCGCCCTGCAGGCCCTCGGGGCGGAGCCGGGCAGCCAGCCCCCACGCCGCGTCCATGTCTCCGACTCCCTCTGGGAGATGTTCACCAGCGCCGCCGCCCGGCACGACCCGCCTTTCCGGCCCGAAAGGCTGATCAGGGCTTTCATCCGCTACCACGCGGGCCTCACCGACTACCTCCCGCCGCGTCCCGCGCCGCCTGGGCCGGGCGGAGGCTGAACGCACCGGCACCATTGACCCTTACAAGCTTAGTCCTGTAAGGTTGAAGCTCACCCCAGCGCCGCGCACACCGCTCGTCCTGCTGCACGGCCTGTCCGAGCCTTGCTGCGGCGCCCGTCAGCCCGACCCAGGAGGACCTGCCGCTATGACCTCCGGCGACGACAAACTCCGGTCCTCCGCGGCCGCCGAGCTCGCCGGGGTCAAGCTGTCCACCTGGTCGTCCTACGTGGCCAGGAAACAGGCCCCCAAACCGGATGGGCACTACGACCGCCGGACCCCCTGGTGGCTCCGGTCCACCGTGAACGACTGGAAGGCCAGCCGCCCCGGCCAGGGCTCACGCAAGCACACCACCGCAAAGCCCCGGGAGGCCGCGGCCGGATCCACGCTGGCCACCAAGCCAGCCGGGTGATCTCCGCACCACGACAGTCCGGGACTCGACGCTGAGCCCCGCGCCTCCGCAGAGACTCGCGGCAGCAGAATATTGGACCTCGCCGCCTCGCCACGAGTATCTCAGGGGCCCCACCGCCCGGCCGGCGGCGAGTGACTCCCCGGGTGGGCCCGGTGCTGCAGACCGCCAAACGGGCCAGCAGCTTCGCGGAAACTCACCCGCGGACCGTCCAGCTCAGCTCCCGCCGAGGCACGAAAGTCGTCGAGTATCCGCCACAGCACCTCCAGGTCCGGATGCTCACCGTGCGCCTGCGCGTGGCCAGCCTCTCCCGGCCCGGGTCCCTGGGCCCTTCTCCTTCCAGCGATTCCCGGCGAACCGGCGCCAGCCATCAGCTCCAGCGCCTCCCGGGCACGCCCAGCCCGGTTCAGCTCCCGGACAGACGTCCACGCCATAAGGGACGACAGCAGCGCGGTGGCGGCCGTCGCCGCCGCGAGGATGACGGTGCCATAGGCAGCGGCGGCCGCAGACGCGTGGAATATCGAGGCCACAGTCGCGGCCGCCAGCGCGACGACGAGGATGACGCCGAAGGCCGGCCAAAGCCCCCGCGGCCGGGGCTTAACGCTCTCCATGAGCGCCTCCAGCCTCAGCCTTTCCCGGTTCACGGCCGCCAGCTCCGCGGCGATCTCACCTTGCCCCGATTCGGCGTCCCCACCGGCCTGCGTGATGTTCACCGTGATGTCCCGCCCGCTCACGTGGGTGCACTTGGCGTAGGAATCGGTGCCCGTCTGGTCCCGCTCAGCGTCGATCGCCATCGCGTCGATCCGGGCAGCTTCGGCGGGATCTCCGCGCAGTTCGTCCAGGGCACCCTGGAACCTGGTCACACGGCGGTCCAGCTCAGCATCACCAAGTCCACCGCCGCCAAGCATCGCCAGGTCGCGGGTCAGCGTCTCGTCATACACGATCATCGGTCAATCCCCTCCTCCCCGGCGCCGCCGAACTCCGGCAGCAAGACGCGGAGCCTCTGCCGCCCTTCGAACGCGTAGCGCTTCACCGCACCAGCACTGATTCCCATGATCTCGGCGGTCGTGTCCAGGGCCAGGTCCTCGACATCACGCAACGCGATCACCTCCCGCAACCTGGGCGGCAGCCGCTGAAGAGCCTCCCGCACGACAGTGCGGTCAGCCACGCCCTCGGCCAGGTCCCCAGCATCATGCTGCCGCGGCTCAGGTGGTTCCGGCCGCAGATCTGCCGCATGGCTGTCGAACCTCCGCTGCCGTTTGCCGCGCTCATTCTTCGCGATCTTGAAGATGTACGCCTCAGGCCGGTCGAGGGACCGGACATGAGCCCAGTAGCGGCGTGCGCCCAGGAAAGCGTCGTCAGCGATCTCTTCGGCCAGGCCATGGTCGGTGCCCATGTTGATCAGATAGCCCTGCACTTTCCCTAAGTACTTCCGGTAGAACGCGGTGACTTCGTCGTCGTAGTCGTCGTCCACGCTCATCGATGGAGCTCCCCTGGCCTGGACGGCGAGTCGTGGATCACGATCATCGGCGGAGCTGCAGGCCCAGGCATCCGGATCACGCGCAGCCGGCCACCGGTCTCGGATTCCAGCAGCTCGGCGCCGGGGGGCAGCAGCCCGATCGCCGCGGCGGTCGCCCGGTTCCGCTCACGCTCAAGCTCGATCGCCGTCCGCCCGTTGATCCGGGCCATCCAGACCCGCCACAGGCCATCACAGCAGCGGGTTATCCCCGTAATGCCGGGCCACAAAGCCATCCGCCGCCCCCCTTCCTGCCTCAGCGCCGCCCGGTTCCAGGCGGTCACGCCGCGCTAACAGGTCCCGGCGGCGGCAGAAGGTTGTGCGGGACCGCCGGAAGATTCCGGAAATTTGTCATCGCCACTCCCGCCGCCAGGCCAGACCGCCCTGCATGGCAGCCACAACGGCACACACGATCTCACCGGCCAGGCGGCGTTCGCTGAGTCACGCGCAGTCCGGGCCAGGCGGCGACCTCGCCGCCACTGGTTCCGCCCCAAGCCCGTCAACTGGGGACCGGTCCTTTCACGGGGAGCGCTCCAGCCCTGTCCCGTCCGGCTCAGCAGACGGGACCAGCCACATCGGGCCGGTGTAACCGGCCCTGGCGGCGTCAGCGCGGGCCCAGCCCTATCTCGGCGTTGGGGAGCTGGAGAAGGGTGTCCTTGAGGCGCTTGTACGGTTGGGCGCTCGCATGTCCGGGCGGGGCCGCGGTCCCTGCCCGCCATCTATGCCAGGCGTCCTATGTGCATTTCGATGGTCGCAGATCCGGGGAGTCCGCCCAGAAACATCGCGGACAATCACAACGGTCTGCTGCCCAGCCAACTCCTGGGCGAGCTGGATGCCATTCGCTGCAAGTGACACGATCAGGAGCAACGTGGCGGCGGCGGAGCCTATTGGTGATCTTTGGCGGGACTGGTCGGGGCGCCGGTGTTTTGGCCGGTAGGGTTCCATGCACCTGCCCATGGGTATAGCAGTCACCCGCGATCCGCCCCCCGCAGTGCCACGGACTCCACCCACAGCCTGCACATACGACCATCGCAACTGGTCAGAGCGACTGTCAGTGAGGAACACGCTCCCGCACTGCGTTAGCTGGCCCCCCAACGCCGCAGGCCCGTCCGGCTAAAAGACTGAAGTCCCATTGATCTTCAGTGGTCAAGCGCGGTGAGGGAACGCTGGACCGGTGCGCAACGCGCCAGTTATGCCAGATCGCCGCAGCCAGGTCGAGAAGGCGGGGCGGCGACCCCGGCATAGACCCCCGCGAGGGTACAGCCGCCGTGGGCTTCGAGGGCGAGCTGGCCCCTGAGGGTGCGGAAGATCGCCTCGATCGACCGGCGGCAGCGCACGGTGCGGGCGGCACTTTGACTCGGATCGATGACCACAGCGCCGGGCGTCCCGGCCAGCGGCTGTCCCCGTGATGCCATCCCAGAAGGCCAGCGGCTTGCTCTTTCCTGCCTAGGCGCCTGCTGGATTTCCGCCGAGGTCGCAGCGCTAATGCACCCACGAAGATCAGGCCTCCATGGGCGTTGGCCATGGAGGCGACGCACTCGGCGATCCTAGGACCCGCTTTCTCCTTGAACTCCACAGTCAAGGGCTCAGTCCCCGTCTCGGCGGCGAGAGCCGCGATCCTGCCGATCGTGACGTCGGCCTGGGTGCACGCGAGGAGGGAATGCCATGAAGTCATCAATCGTCCCAGGGGTGGTGAGTGCATCAAATGGTGTCGCTTTGCTCACGTGACAGAGTCACATCTTCGCCGGCTCAACCAGCCATGATGGCCCGGAGATCGACGAACTATCGGTGGTGCCGCCGATGAGCAGCCGGGGGAGTGAGTTCCCGGGAGAAGCTGGGCTCGGGGGGCACAGCCCAGAAAAGTTGCGCCGACGCTCGGCGCGCTGCGGTGCACGACCCCCATCCGAAGGCGGGCCTCCGGGCCACTTGGGTGCCAGGCTTCCCTGCGCCTGCGGCGGGCCGATGTCTGGAGCCCTCGCTGCAGGCAGACTACTGGTGTGTTTGTAGCCGATACTCTCGCGGCGTGGCTGATCGGGCTGCTGGCCGATGCGGGCCGCAAGAGGCTGATCACGCTCGTCTTTGGGAGCGAGCAGGAACGAGCCCTGCGGTCGGCCGCTACTAAGGCGGTCCAGCTCACTGCGAGCGAGTTGCGGCCGGACGATGGTGCGCGAGCTGACCATCTGGCGATGGTGATCAACCAGGTGTTCGGCGACCCGGCGCCTGGTGCGCCGCTGGCAGGGCATACGACGGTACTAGAGGCATTGCAGGCGGGGATCGCCAGGCAGATAGCTGTCTTGGATGATGCCAGCCTGACCGGCACCGGAGAGTCTCCGGCTGACCTGCTGGGGGTGCCTGCCACCGTGGTGGCGGCAAAGCTGACCGGCCACCTGGTGCGGGAGATCGTGGTCCGCGGGTCCAGCGGCGAGCCGCTGACTCCGCTGGCCGGCCAGCTCAATCATGACCTGACCCACCTACAGGGACAGCGGATCGAAGGCATGCTCGCTCAGCTGCTAGATGAGGTGCGGGACGCGCTGGCCCCAGCGGGCAGCGCTGCGGGGCCGGTGGGGTGGCCACTGGCGGAGGTGACCGACCCGTTCGATCTGGAGGTGCACCGCCCCGTCGAGCCCGACGTCCGGCAGCCTGGGCTGCCCGTGCTGCCGGTCTATGTGCCGCGCGAGCATGACGCCGCCCTGGCGGAGATAGTGACAGAGGCTGCCGCGGGTGCGGGCGGGATCGCGGTCCTGGTGGGCGGGTCGTCGACTGGCAAGACGCGGGCGTGCTGGCAGGCGCTGGAATTGCTGCGCGGCCTGGAGCCGGGGTGGCGGCTGTGGCATCCGATCGAACCGCAGGCGGCGCTGGCCCAGTTGCCCGGTGTCGGGCCGCAGACGGTGGTGTGGCTGAACGAGGCCCAGCGCTACCTCAGCACCACCGGTTACGCCGCGGGCGAGCGGGTGGCGGCCTGGTTGCGGGAGTTGCTGCGTGACCGGGCCCGGGGCCCGGTGCTGGTGCTGGCCACGCTATGGCCGGAGTTCTGGGTTGAGCTGACCGCTCGTCCGCTGGGGGGCGCGGAGCCGCACGCCCAGGCCCGTGAACTGCTGGACGGCCACGACATAACGGTGCCCGCCGCGTTCACCCGCGAGCAGCTGCGAGGGCTGGAAGGGGCCGGGGATTCTAGGCTGGCCCAGGCGGCCGCCGGGAGCCGGGACGGGCAAGTGATCCAGTACCTGGCCGGGGCGCCCGAGCTGCTGGCCCGCTACCACAAAGCAGCCCCGGCCGCCCGGGCGCTGATCGACGCCGCGATGGATGCCCGCCGGCTGGGCATGCGCCCGGCTCTGCCCCAGGCCCTGCTGGAAGCGGCCACGCCCGGGTACCTGACCGACACTGACTGGGATCTGCTGCCCGGCGACTGGTTGGAGCAGGGACTGCGCTACACGGCCAAGCCCGCTAAGGGGGTCTGCGGGCCACTGACACTCATCCGCCTCCGCCCCGTCCCCGGTGCCCCGGCCAGCCCCGGCGAGGGGCCGGCCTGGCAGCTGACTGACTATCTCGACCAGCACGGCCGGCGTGTCCGCCGCGGGCTGATCCCGTCGGCGTCCTTCTGGGCGGCCGCCGCCAGCTACGCTGTCCCAGCCGATCTAGAGACACTCGGCAGGGCTGCCGAGGACCGCGGCCTGTATCGTGACGCGGCCCGCCTGTACAAGCAGGCCAGCGCCCGCGGCTATCCCGGCGCGGGGGCGCGCCTCGTTCGGTTGCTGCACACCCAGCATCCCGGTGATCAGCGCCCAGCTGATTGGGCCGCAGCTCACGCCACCCTCGACGACCCCGGAGCCGTGGCCAGCCTGCTGGGCGCGCTGCGCGAGGCAGGGGCCACCGGCCAGGTCACCGCGCTGGTGGACCGCGACCCTGCCACCCACGCCACCCTCGACCACCTCGGAGGAGCGGCCAGCCTGCTGGGCGCGCTGCGTCAGGCGGGGGCCACCGGCCAGGTCACCACGCTGGCCAGCCGCGCGGCCGCCCACGCCAGGCTTGACGACTTGCGCGGCGCGGGCGGCCTGCTGCTCGCGCTGCGCGAGGCAGGGGCCACCGGCCAAGTCACCGCGCTGGCCAGCCGCGCCGCCGCCCACGCCACCCTCGATAACCCGC
>OBLT010002176.1_pt1 | contig 12334 bp, 9 predicted proteins | sample 1518721 | NCBI WGS metagenome assembly OBLT01 (sample SAMEA3539307, study PRJEB22396) | soil metagenome | biome: tundra; feature: field; material: soil | place: USA | collected 2010-05 | depth 0.15 m | reverse complement strand
GGCACAGGCGACGCCCTCACCCTGCTCACCGCACCCGCCAATACCGTGCCCATCGGCGTGCCCATTCCTTTCTCCGTAACCGCCCTGGGCCCAGCCATGACCCCCGCCGGCGGCGTCACCGTCCTCTACACCGTCACCAGCGGAACCGCCACCCTCGCCTGCGGCCAGCCCACCTGCTCGGTTACCGCAACCGGCGATGGCCGCGCCACCATGAATCTCACGGCCCTCAATAACACCTGGTCCATCGTCACCGCCTCGCTCACCAACGGCTCCAGCCTCCATGCGCAATTTAGCGGCGGAACGCCTCCGGTCCTCGCCTCGCTCACGCCCCAGCTTTCTCTCGCCGCCGGCGCCACCGTCACCTGGACTGTCCAGGCTCTGGTCCTCTCGAACGGCCTTCCCATGGGCGGCCAGGCGGTCGCGTGGCAAACCACCGGCAGCGGCATCACCGCCCAGGGCAGCGCCGCCGCCATCACCAACTCCAGCGGCATCGCCACCAACCAGCTCACCGTCGGCCCGCTCGCTGAAGGCCAGCAGGTCTCCGCCAACGCCTGCCTCAACGGCACCAGCCAGTGCGTCGCCTTCACCGCCTTCGGCGCACGCCCCGAATATGCCTCTCTCGAGGCCGTCTCGGGAACCACCCAGAGCCTCTCCGTCCAATCCACCTCCAGCCAGATCACTCTCCGCCTCCTGGACATGGACGGCAACCCCATGGCCGGCGGCTCGGTCGCCCTTTACCAGGCCCTCTACGCCTGGGCTCCGCCCTGCGCCCCCCACGGCATCTGTCCCCCGGCCCCACTGCTCGCCACCCAGGCCGCCACCGCCATCTCCGTCCTCGACGGAACCGTCGCCTTCATCCCCGCCTCGCTCCCCGGCGTCGCCACCAACCTGCTTGGCCTCGCCGCCTCCGGCAACACCGCAACCATCAACGTCGCCATCGAGCAGCACCCGTAGAGCAGTGAAGAGTGGACCGCTTAGCCCATCTCAGACTGGGTCGGCGCCGAATCGGTTAGGCCCTTTTGTTCCTCTGAAGAAATATGTATAGATGAATGTGAACGGGATTGGGATCACTGCGAGGTTAAGCAAAATCATCCAACCGGAGTGGTCAAGATCGTGCCACCGCTTGACTGTCGCAGCAGTACCAATCCACGAAATAGCAATATATGGAATGAATAGCAGGATAGAGGTGTGCGCCCCGTCTTTCGTGCTGTACTCGACAGGACCTGTCAGAAACTCGGCGAGTAGAGTCAACAAAAGGAGCGATATTGATTCAGCCCAGAAGGTTCTACGGCCGATTCGTCCACGAAAGGACCAAAGGCTGAACATCTGCTGTCTCCTTAGTTGACACTGAATCGTCTCGATTATATCGAAGACGGGTGCCCCACTTTCGGCACAGTTTCATCGTGCCTAAAGTGGGATAGATTCACCTATCTATGGTTTTTTATTGTTTTTCACACGGTCAAGCCAATCTGACGAACCGGGTACCTGACGAGCCAAACCAACCCGCCTGTCACCAATCGCCCCCATCCCGCATCCTTATAGTGAGGTGCGCACCCCTTGGGCCAACTGACCGAACCCAAAAAAATCGAAAATGGCCAAACCCCCCGTCCCCGCGTCGTCATCGTAGGCGGAGGCTTTGCCGGAATCCATGCCGCCAACGGACTGGCCCACCTTCCGGTAGACGTTACCGTCGTAGACCGCCGCAACCACCACACCTTTCAGCCCCTCCTCTACCAGGTCGCCCTGGCCGTCCTCTCTCCGGCCGACATCGCCCAGCCCATCCGCACCATCCTGCGCAAGCACCGGAATACCCAGGTCCTCATGGACGAGGTCACCGGCATCGACGTCTCCACCCGCCAGATCGCCCTCGGCTCCGGCGCACAGCTCCCTTACGACTACCTGGTCCTCGCCACCGGCGCCACCCACTCCTACTTTGGCCGGGACGACTGGGCGCCCTTTGCCCCCGGCCTCAAGACCATCGAAGACGCCCTAGAGATTCGCCGCCGCGTCCTTCTCGCCTTTGAACTCGCCGAGCGGCAGATGGTCGAGCACGGCTGGCACCCTCCCCTCAACTTTGTCGTCATCGGCGGCGGCCCCACCGGCGTCGAGCTGGCCGGCGCCATCAGCGACATCGCCCAGCTCTACATGCGCCATGACTTCCGCCACATCGACCCCTCCAAGTCCCGCGTCTTGCTGCTCGAAGGCTCCCCGCGCATCCTCGCCGCCTATCCCCCGGACCTCAGCGCCAAGGCCGAAGCCGCGCTCGCCCGCCTCGGCGTCGAAGTCCACACCCAGACCCACGTGACCGGCCTCGGCCCCGGCTGGGTCGAAGCTGACGGCAAGCGCATGGACGCCGTGGTCACCCTCTGGGCCGCCGGCGTCCAGGCCTCGCCCCTCGGCAAGCTGCTGGGCGCGACGCCCGCCGTGAAATTGGATCGCCGCGGCTGCGTCTTTGTCGATGCCTTCCTCAATCCGCCCGGCCTCCCGGAGGTCTTCGTCCTCGGCGACCTGGCCCACCTTGAGCAGGATGGTTGCACGGTGCCCGGAGTCGCCCAGCCCGCCATGCAGATGGGCGGCCACATCGCCAAAATCCTCGCCGCCGACCTCGCAGGCGCGCCGCGTCCGCCCTTCCGCTACATCGACAAGGGCGACATGGCCACCATCGGCCGCATGGACGCCGTCGCCAGGCTCGAATGGCCCTTCAAGGCTCACATGAGCGGCTTTCCCGCCTGGGCCGCGTGGCTCACCGTCCACATCTTCTTTCTCATCGGCTTCCGCAACCGGATTTGGGTCTTTTTCGCCTGGATCTGGACCTACTTCACCTTCACCCGCGGCGCGCGCCTCATCACCGGCGACCAGCGCCTCCCCGGCTGGCAAGACCAGATCGCCGCCGGCCCCGCCACATCGCCAAAGCCTCAATCCCCAAACTTGTCATCCTGAGCGACCGGACCCTGAGCACAGTGAAGGGGCAGGGAGTCGAAGGACCTGCGGTTCGAAAAAACACCCATTCCATCACCAACTGGTGATAGAATGAGTGATACGGGAGGTTTTCCATGAGAGCAACTGTGGCACTCGATGACGAGTTGGTACGTAAGGCACAAGCGTTTTCAGGCGTGACGGAACGAACGGCCCTGCTCCGGGAGGCTTTGAAGGCGTTGATTCACCTTGAGGCTTCGCGCAGGCTCGCGGCGGTTGGGGGCACGGAACCGGATTTGGAAGACATCAAGCGCGTGAGGGTCGACAGTCTGTGATCCTGGCCGACACATCGATCTGGGTTGACCATCTGCGGAGCGGCAACCCGGAGATGGAGAAACGCCTGATCAAGGGGCAGATTGTCATGCATCCCTTCATCGTTGCTCAGATTGCCCTGGGTTCGCTTCACAACCGGCGAAAGAGACTTGACGACCTGGAAGCGCTCCTCGAAGTGAGAGTGGCGCAACTCAATGAAGTGCGGCACATGATTGAGGCACACGCCCTCTACTCGAAGGGCATTGGCCTTACGGACGCGCACCTGATCGCGTCCTGCCTGCTGACGCCGGGAACGCAATTATGGACGCGCGGCGCCGATATGAAAAATGTAGCCAAGGCTCTGGGAATTCTCGTCACTCTACCCTAAGAACTTGTCCAGAAACCATCGTCAGTACGGCTGCTTTGAAAGGGCACGACTTCAGTCGTGCCGAAAAAAAGCCGAAATGACGAGGGGTTTTAACCCCTGAGGGATGCTCTTTTGCCTCCGATTCGACACTTCTTTAGAGTTTTTGGGCACGTTCGAAGGCATCCAGGAACCCTCCAAACCCGTCGGTTAAACTGGAAGAGCGATGCTCGACCTGGGATTTGTCCGTTCCAACCTGGAATTGGTGGAAGAAAAGCTGCGCGCCCGCGGTACCGACCCCGCAGCGCTCCTGGGCGATTTCCGCGCCCTCGACCAGTCCCGCCGCGAAGCCATCACCACCGCCGAGCAATCCAAGGCCCGCCGCAACGAGCTAAGCCAGCAGGTCGGCGCACTCAAAAAATCCGGTCAGGACGCGACCGCCCTCATGGAAGAAACCCGCGCCCTCAAGGACAAACTCGACCAGCTCGACCAGACCGCCGTCCAGCTCGACGAACAGCTCCGCCTCTCCCTCGCCCGCATCCCCAACCTCACCCGCGACGAAGTCCCCACCGGCAAGTCCGAAGCCGACAACGTGGTCGTCAAAACCTGGGGCCAACTCCCCGTCTTCCCGCCCGATTTCACCCCCAAGCCCCACTGGGAGATCGGCGAAGCCCTCGGCATCCTCGACCTCGAACGCGCGGCTAAGCTCTCCGGCGCGCGCTTCGCCGTCCTGATGGGCGCGGGGGCGCGGCTGGAACGGGCGCTGATCGGCTTTATGCTCGACTTCCATACCCAGCGGCACGGCTACACCGAGGTCTTGCCACCCTTCATGGTCAACAGCAAGTCTCTCTTCGGATCCGGCAATCTCCCCAAGTTCGCCGTGGACCTCTTCCGCTGCTCCGATGCCGACCTGGAAGCTGTCACCCGGGGAGAGTACAAGGACAACGACCACTGGCTCATCCCCACCTCCGAGGTTCCGGTCACCAACCTTTACCGCGACGAAATCCTGGACGAAGCCCGGCTTCCCATCCGCCTCACGGCCTACTCGCCGAACTTCCGTTCCGAGGCCGGCGCGGCCGGCAAAGACACCCGCGGCATCATCCGCCAGCATCAGTTCCAAAAGGTCGAGTTGGTCAAGTTCACGCGGCCCGAAGACTCCGACCGCGAGCACGAGCGGCTGACCCGCGACGCCGAAGAGATCCTCGAGGCCCTTGGCCTGCCCTATCGCCGCGTCCTGCTCTGCACCGGGGACACCAGCTTCTCCTCCGCCAAGACCTACGACCTGGAAGTCTGGCTTCCCGGCCAGCAGCTTTACCGCGAGATCTCCTCCTGCTCCAACTTCGAGAGCTTCCAGGCCCGAAGAGCCAACATCCGCTACCGGCCGGCGCCCGATAAGGCGGATAAGAGCGCCAAGACCAAGCCGGAGTTCGTCCACACCCTCAACGGCAGCGGCCTGGCCGTCGGCCGCACCTGGCTGGCCATCCTCGAGAACTACCAGCAGCCCGACGGCTCCGTGCTCATTCCACAAGCCCTCCAGCCCTACATGGGCGGCCTCGATAGAATTGTGAAGGAACTCTAATGGCGCCTCCAAACCCAGCCGCACCCAACCCGCAGCCCCGCCGCACTCTCAAGCAGATCCTGCTCAGCTATTTCTACTGGACCTACCCCCGAGGCTGCTTCCACTACGACATGATGGTCACGCTGATCCTCGCGTTCATCTTCCTCACGCCCCTTTTCTGGAACTACGGCGACAAGCCGTCCCCCATCGCCGGACCCTTGCATCCCATCCAGGTCGTCGCCAATGACGGCCACGGCCTCATCGTCACCGTGCAGGACTCGGATGCCAATGTCCCCGCCGGCGCATCGGACCCGGTCGTCAAAAAGGCGTTGCGCAAGGCCATCGAACCGGTCACCGGCGACGCCGTCGTTGTCCAGCATTGGGAAACCGTCACCGACGCCCAGGGAAATCTTGCCTGGAAGGTCTGGGCCCACCGCTAGCAGACTCTGCATCAAGCTCTGTTTTGAAGGGTACGGGCTTTAGCCCGTACATCAATGGCAGGAAATCGGCGCGGGCTTTAGCCCCTGAGGGAATGCGGATGCTGCCAGCCAAATGAATCGAAGGCTACTGCTGCATTTTTCGTTAGATCGCTCATTTTTTCAATCGCCTCATCGGCGCCGAACCGCGTCCAACACGATAAGGAACCCTATGCGTCTCGGAATAAAGCTCGTCTTCGCCGCGTCCATCGCCCTCATCCTCCTGCCCGGCCGTGCCGCCTTTGCCGCCTCCCAGGCCCCCGCCGATGACAAGGACAAGGAAAAAGAAAAGGTCCTGCAACGGCTCAATATCGCCGCGGCCAAATTCCGCTCCACCTCCGCCGACGTCGAGTTCGACAACGTACAGACCGATCCGATCTATAACAAGGACATCGATAAGGGAACGGTCTATTACCAGCGCAAGGGCTCCGGCTTCCAGATGGCGGCGCACCTCCGGGAAGAAAACGGCAAGCCGGTTCCCAAGGTGTATGTATACTCCGGCGGAACCGTCAAGCTCTATGAAAAGCTGATCAACCAGGTAACCACGCTCAGCAAATTCGCCCAGTACCAAAGCTGGTTCGAGCTAGGCTTCGGCGCCGGCGGCAAGGATCTCGAGCAAAAGTGGGATATCAAGTATCTGGGTCCGGAGACAATCGACGGTGTGAGGACCGAGAAACTTGAATTGACGCCCAAAGACCCGGCCGTCAAGAAAAATGTCCCCAAAGTGATCGTCTGGATGGACCCCGACCGCGGCGTCAGCGTCAAGCAGTTATTCGACGAGGGCCAGGGCCAATCCCGCACCTGCCTCTATTCCAACATCAAAGTCAATCAATCTTTGCCCTCTGACGCCTTTACCTTCAAAACCGACCCCAACCCCACATACGTCAACCGGTAAAGAGTTATACCTCCCAGCGCAAACAGCATCGGAAAGCACTCCAGCGTATACCGCGCCTCCGGCGCCTCCACGGTCAGCAGCAGCGCGCTCCGCAACACCATATACGCCACCATCCACGGCCAATACTTTGGCCTGAAACACAGCCCCGCCAGCCCCAGCAGCAAATACACCGCGTTCAGCCCCGCGTAGCCCCAACTGAACCGCGTCTCCGCGTCGTGATGCGCATAGACCCACCAGTCCAAATCGATGGGCAGGTTTTCCACCCGCGGCCGCAGCCACATATCGGCCACCCGTCCCAGCGGCAGCCAAAGATAAAACCGCAGCGGCTTCGCCTCCACGCGCTCCTCGGCCAGCCGCGCAAAGCGCGCATCCATATCCGGCGCAAAGTCCTGCCCATTGTCGTTGTACGCTTGCGCCAGCGCGGCCGTCTCCGCATACTGCGCAGGCGAGTCGAACGCCCGGCCGGGCAGCTTGCTCAAATCCAACGCCCCCCCCGGCACATTCCAATAAATGTCGTAGGTCGAAACGAAATCCAGGCACCAGCTCTTCACCCACCTTTGCCAACCTGGATACGCCGTCTCGCCAGGGTCGTTGGCATAGCGCGGCGCCAGCGGCTCGAAGACATGGAAAACCCGCCAGTTCCTCGCCGTCCACGCCCCAAACGGAGCCAGCGCCAGCAAAACGCAAACCACCGCCATCCTCGCCAAGCCGGGGGTTTTACACGCTGCGGAAAAACTCGGCTTTGTATCAGGGCACGACTTCAGTCGTGCCGTAAGCGGCGTCGAATCAACACGGGCTTTAGCCCCTGCGGTATGCCTTTCGGACGTTTTCCCCCGCAACCCAACCACCAGCGCCGGAGTCAGCGCCACGGCCACCAGCGCCCCATCCGGCCGCAGCAGCGCCGCATAGCTCACCGCAAACGTGAACGCCAGCGCACTCCACCATCCCGGCCGCTCGTTGAATCTCCCCACCGCCCAAAGCGCCAGCGCAATCGCGAACAGCGTCAGCGTCTCCGTCAGCGGAGCAACCGCATACGACGCCGTAAACGGGCAAAACGCCGCCAGCCAAAGCGTGCAAAGCGCGGCGCCGGACTTCAGCTCAGGCGGCGCAATGCGGCGCGCAAACCCCGCCAGAAGCAGGCAGCCCAGCAGCTCCAGCGCAATCTGCACGTATGCCACCGCGTTGTAGTTTTCCACTCCAAACAGGCGGAAACAAGCGGCGAGAAACAGCGGATACCCAGGAAGCCGGATCAGCGTCGAGTGCAGCACGCCGCTGCCGTCGGTGATCGCATACTGCCCATGCAGCAGGTTCTTCGCCAAGCCCCCATAGATCAGCGTGTCCCCGGATACCTGCGGAAACTCCTTCAGCATCCACACACGCAGCCACGCGCCCGCGGCAAGCGCCAGCCCCACCGGCAGCGCCCGGACCACACGGCCATCAACACGTCTCAAAGCTGTCAATTGACTCTCGCCAGCGGCTTCCATACGATTCGTAATGTATAGCGTAGACCGTTTCTATGGTTTCCGCGTATAGGTAAACCAACCCGTCCATGCCGGATAAACAGATATTCTTCGATCCCCAACGCAAGCGATGGAAGCGCCTGCGACGCATCCTCGACATAATAGCTATCGTTTCCACTCTCGTTCTGGCCGGCTTCATCTTCAACGTACTGCGCAATCAGCACCTGCCCGAGCTGCTGCTGCCCGTGCCCAAACACAACTACAAAGCCTTGTCTGACCGTACCCCGTTGTTGCGCGGCGCCAAAGCCCGGCCCGCCCGCCGCAAGACCGGCCGCAAACCCTCCGATATCCCCTTCAACACCGGCGAAGGTTTGCGCGCCGCCTATTACGTCCCGGACGACGCGGCCAGCTACTCCTCGTTCAAAGAGCACGTCCACCAGCTCGATCTGCTCTTCCCCCAGTGGCTCCACGTCGACGCTCCCCAGGCAACGCTGCTGGCCATCAACAACGACAGCCATCGCGAGTATCCCGTGGTCGACGGCGCCACCGTCCACGACCCTGACGAAGACAACAGGATCAAGCGCGTCATCCAGGCGGCAAAGGAAGATACCGAGATATTCCCCCACCTGAACAACTTCAACCCCAACACCCAGTCCTGGGACTCCGCCATCGGCGGCGTCCTAAAGGACCAAAACAAGCGCGCCGCTCTGCGCCAGCAGATCGTTCGTTTTCTCACCGCCTTCAGGCGTCCAACAAAGGACGATCCCAATAAATACGAGTGGGTATATCCCGGCCTCTCGCTGGACTTTGAAAGCCTTCCCCACGACGCCGGCCCGGCTCACCTGAGCTTCATCCAGGAGCTCTACGCCGATATGCACCCGCGCAACTTGCGCCTCTACGTCAACACCGCGGTCTCCACCTCCGACGACGATCTCAAACTGATTGCCGCCAACTCCGACGGCATCATCCTCATGAACTACGACCAGCACCAGACCACCAGCGATCCCGGTCCCGTCGCCAGCCAGGAGTGGTTCGTCGGCAACCTGACCCGCGTCCTCAAGATCGTCCCCAAGGAGAAGCTCATCTGCGCCGTCGGCAGCTACGGCTACGACTGGACCCTCTCCATTCCCAACCCAAAAGACAAGAGGCATCCCAAGCCTCAGGTTCTGAACACCGAAGACCTGCATGTCTCCGACGCATGGCAGCGCGCTTCGGACGCCGACGCCGACCTCGATCTCGATTACGACTCCCTCAATCCCCACTTCGAATACATCGATGAGGACTTGAACCAGCGCCATGTCGTCTGGTTCCTCGATGGCGTCACCGTCCTCAACGAGCTGCGCGCCGCCCGCGGCCTCGGCCTGCAGACCTTTGCGCTATGGCGTCTGGGCGAGGAAGACGGCTCCCTCTGGAACGTCTGGGACAAGCCCAGCGCCCCTGAGTCGCTCCAGGCCCTCGCCTCGGTCCAACCCGGCCATGACGTGGATACCGAGGGCGAAGGAGACATTCTCCGCGTCACCGGACTGCCCCAGCCCGGCAAGCGCACGGTCGAACTCGACACCGACGAGCCCGACCCCCGCAACAAGCTCATCGTCGATGAGCACATGGACGTCTATCCCCGCACCTACACCATCGAACAGTACGGCTACCATCCCAATCAGGTCGCCATCTCCTTCGACGACGGCCCCGACCCCAAGTGGACCCCCAAGATCCTCGACATCCTCAAACAGAAAAACGTCAGGGGCGCGTTCATGCTCATCGGCGCCGAAGCCGCTGAGAACATCGGCCTCATGCAGCGCGTCGTCCGCGAGGGCCACGAGATCGGCAACCACACCTACACCCATCCTGACATCAGTGAAATCTCCCAGCGCCAACTGGATCTCGAGGTCAAGCTCACTGAGCGCCTCTTCGCCAGCAAGCTCGGCGTCCAGCCCCTTTACTTCCGCCCCCCTTACGACATCGACGAGGAGCCCGACACCGACGACCAGGCCGCCCCCGTCGTCCGCATCCAGCAGGACGGCTACACCATCATCGGCAACAAGATCGACACCGGCGACTGGAACGAGCATCCCCGCAAGTCCCCCGCCGACATTGCCCAATCGGTCCTCGCCCAGCTCGAAACCATGAAGACCAAGCCGCAGTTCCGCGGCTCCATCATCCTCATGCACGACGGCGGCGGCGACCGCTCCGCCACCATCGCCGCCCTCCCCATCCTCATTGACACCCTCCGCGCCCACGGCTACGCCATCGTCCAGGTCTCCGCGCTCATGGGCAAAACCACCGCCGAAGTCATGCCCCAGCTCACTCTGTGGCAGTACCTGCGCGCGCTGCCGGACTCCATCGCCTTTTCCGGCGTCGCCCTCGTCGCCAAATTCATCGTCCTGGTCTTCTTCCTCGGCGACATCCTCATGAGCGCCCGCCTCATCATCGTCGGCCTCTTCGCCGTCATTGACCGCCTGCGCAAACCTCACCGCAAGGCCTCGCCCGGCTACAACCCCCGCGTCGCCGTCCTCATCCCCGCCTACAACGAAGAGACGGTCATCGTCCGCACCATCCGCTCCGTCCTCAACTCCGACTACAAGAACCTCCACATCATCGTCATCGACGACGGCTCCCTCGACCGCACCTTCGATGTCGCCCGCGAGGCCTACGCCGCTGAAATCGCCGCCGGCCGCGTCCAGGTCTTCTCCAGGCCCAACGGTGGGAAGGCCGCCGCCCTCAACTTCGCCCTCGACCGCATGACCGAAGAAATCTACGTCGGCATCGACGCTGACACCGTCATCGCCGCCGACGCCATCTCCCGCCTCATCCCCCACTTCGAGGACCCCGCCATCGGCGCCATGGCCGGCAACGCCAAAGTCGGCAACCGCGTCAACCTATGGACCCGCTGGCAGGCCCTCGAATACATCACCAGCCAGAACTTCGAGCGCCGCGCCCTCGACCTCTTCCACGTCGTCACCGTCGTCCCCGGCGCCATCGGCGCATGGCGCACCGCCCCCGTCAAAGCCGCCGGCGGCTATCCCCTCAACACCGTCGCTGAGGACGCCGACCTCACCATGAACCTCCTTGAGCAGGGCCTCAAAGTCGACTACGAAGACCGCTCCCTCGCCTTCACTGAAGCCCCCATCGACGCCAAGGGCCTCATGCGCCAGCGCTTCCGCTGGTCCTTCGGTACCCTCCAGGCCGTCTGGAAGCATCGCGCCGCCTTCGTCCGCAACAAGGCCATGGGCCTCTTCGCCCTGCCCAACATCCTCATCTTCCAGATGTTCCTGCCCCTGGTCTCGCCCTTCATCGACCTCATGTTCTTGGCCGGCATCGTCAACTACTTCGTCGATCGACACTACCACCCCGTAGCCGCCTCCGCCGCCAGCTTCGAGAAGCTCCTCGCCTACTTTGGCGCCTTCCTGCTCATCGACTTCGTCACCTCGTCCGTTGCGTTCAGCCTTGAGCGCCGCCACCCCGCCAACAAAGGCGACAGCTGGCTCCTCTTCCACATCTGGCTGCAGCGCTTCGCCTACCGCCAGGTCTTCTCCATCGTTTTATTCAAGACCCTCAAGCGCGCCATCGACGGCAAGCCCTTCAACTGGGACAAGATCGAACGCACCGCCAAAATGTCCAAAGCCACCCAAGCCCTCACCGAAACCCCCTAGTACCGAGGCCGCGTGATTGTGTAATCAAGGAATGTAGCGCCGGTCTCCAGACCGGCTGTCGTGCGGGCGTTCGCGCCCGCACTTGTCCAGGAGCAATTACCAAATTACACAGCCAAAGTACTAGCGCAGCCACGAACCTCCAAAGATTTGTCATCCTGAGCGATCAATCAATGGTTGTCATCCCGAGCGCCAAAAATCTGGATGTCATTCTGAGCGATCAATCAATGGTTGTCATCCTGAGCGATCAATCAATGGTTGTCATCCTGAGCGCCAATAATCTGGATGTCATCCTGAGCGGAGGTCGCCGCAGCGACCGGAGTCGAAGGACCTGCGGTTGCTTTTCGTGCTTTGAAAGGCGCGGCTTTACAGGCTGCAAAAAAACGCGGGCTCCGTATCAGGGCACGACTTCAGTCGTGCCGTAAATAGCTGCAAAATGACCGCGGGCTTTAGCCCCTGGGGGAATCCTTCTTATCCATTGAGAAATGCCTGGGTGCCCTACCTGGGCGCCCTCTGGGCACCGCGTCTTTGTTTTTGCGGCTAGGGTGGGATACCACAACACTCAACTGCTCTGTCATCCTTTACGAAGGGAAATCGGAGGGAGACGGGATCCTTTCGGAGGGAGGCGGGGGTTTCAACCCCCGCATAATACCAACAGAATCAATGCGGGCTTTAGCCCCGGAGGGACGCTTTCCGCCAATTTCAC
>OBLT010002175.1_pt1 | contig 12335 bp, 11 predicted proteins | sample 1518721 | NCBI WGS metagenome assembly OBLT01 (sample SAMEA3539307, study PRJEB22396) | soil metagenome | biome: tundra; feature: field; material: soil | place: USA | collected 2010-05 | depth 0.15 m | reverse complement strand
ATCCAGGAACGCACCCTCGACGGCCTCGCCGCAGCAGCAGCCCAGGGACGCCGAGGCGGCCGCCCCACCGCCGTCGACGCCGACACCCTCGCCGTCGCCCGCGCACGCCAGGCTCGCGGCGAATCCATCACCGCCATCGCCGCCCACCTGGGCATCGGCCGATCCACCCTCTACCGCGCCCTCATTCCCGACACAACCGACTGACGGGGCCGAGAGCAAAGGTCACTCAACCGAACGTGGGCAGGAACCCTCACCTTCGATTACTCAGAGCTACTTTGCACTTGGTCGCACGGACCCGAGTGGGGGGCCAGGGAGCCGTCACCGCCTGGAAACGGGACATGCTCGCCGCCCGGGCCGGCGCGTCGACGGTCAACCAGGCGCTGGCCGCCGTCACGCTGATGTACGAGCAGGCTGGCCTCCGCATCGCCGTGAAGCGGGTCCGCATCCCCAGGCCCGGCGAGCCTGATGCGCTCACCCGCCAGCAGGAGGCCGCGCTCCGCCGCGCGGCCGCGCGCCGCGGCCCTCGTGATTCCGCCATCATCGCGGTGCTGCTGGACACCGGCGCGCGGGTCGAGGAGTGCGCCCGGCTGGATGTCGAGGACTTCGCGATCACCGCCCGCACCGGCGAGGTCCGCCTGCACGGCAAGGGCGACGAAGTCCGCTACGCCCCGCTGGCCCGCCGCGCCCGCGAACTCGTCTCCGCGTGGCTGGACGTCCGCGGCCGCCACCCCGGACCGATCTGGACCGGGCAGCGCGGCCCGCTCACCATCTCCGGCATCACCCAGGTCGTGCTCGCCGCCGGCAACGACGCCGACATCCCCGGCCTGCGCCCCCACCGCGCCCGTCACACTTTTGCCACCCGGCTCCGCCAGGGCAGGGCCGACCCCGCCCAGGTCCAGGCATTGCTCGGACACGCCTCAATCGACACCGCGGCCAGGTACTTCAGAGCCGGGTCAGCCGAGAACGCCGAAGTCGTCGAACGAGTCTTCAGCGACTAACAGGCCGCCGACCAGCCCACTGCCGCTTTCCGGCGTACTTGGTCTGCCCCCCAGGTACGGCGGAAACCGGCAATAGGATGATCTTGATGGGTGAGGGTGCCTGGTCAGGGCCGTTGCTGGGCCTGCAGGCGGCCGCAGCGTGCCCGTGCCCGCTGTCGGCACATCAGGTAAGCCCCGTGTTGCCCTGATATGAGGCGGCCACTTCGCCTCAACGGGGATGGGATGACCATCAAGCAGGATCAGGCCATCGATCTAGTCGACCAGGCGCCGCCCTATGCTAGGCGTCCTCAAAGCCCGGCAGGAACGACAGGTCGTCGTCCTCGACTTCGGGCGGGAGAATCTGCGCTAGGCCGGGCTCTACTTCGATACCGTACTGGCCGGAAATCAGAGCTACGTGCTGGCCGACGCGGCTGCGCAGCTCACCTAGAGCCAGGGTCCAGCCAAGATGCCTGCGAAACCCACATTGAGATGATCTTGGAGGCGTGAAGCCTTGGTCAGGGTCGGTCTTGTGGCTGGAGGCGGTCGCCCAGCTCTTCGTTCAAGGGTTGGAGCACTTGGGCCGGTCGAGATCGGGGGATGCCCTCGGCGGGGTGGCCGCCTGCTTGACGGGTGGCGTGCTCGACGTGGGCCTGCTCGACGGCTTCGGGGTACGCCAGGGCCTTCTCGTGCTCGGCGAGCGCCCGGTAGATGCTGGCGAGGCCCGGATTCTGGCCTTTGCGCTTGCCGGCGGGGATGATCAGGTCCGGGCGGATCTGATCGACGGACTCGCCGTTCACCCGGCGCCGCAGCACGGTGTGCAGCATGTCGTCGGTGATGACGGGCGGCCGGCCGCCGTGCTTGCCCTTGCGGGCAGCGGCGTCGAGCCCTTCGAGGGTGGCTTCGCGGATGTTCTCGCGCTCGGTCTCGGCCATGGCGGCGAAGAAGCCGAACAGGATCCGGCCCGGGCCGCTGGGGTCGTAGATGCCGGGCAGCGGGCCGGCGAGCATCTCCAGGACTAGGCCGTGGGCGGTGAGGTGGTCGGCCAGCGCGGTGAGCTCGGCGGCGTCGCGCCCGAGCCGCTTCATCTCGTAGACGGTGAACAGCACGCGGCAGTGCGGGGCGTGGGCCTTGATCTGGCGGGCGGTGGCGAGGGCGGCCTCGAACTGGGGGCGGACCCGGATGCGGGTGCTGATCTTCTCCGAGAAGATCTTGTCGCGTCCGATGCCGTGCGCGCTGAGCGCGTCCAGCTGCGACTGCAGCTCCTGGGTGAGGTGCGAGCAGCGGGCGTACCCGATCCGGATGTCGGTGCCCGGGGTGTCGGAGACGGGCGGGGTCGGCGGCGGGGTGCCGGGTCGCCAGGGCTGGCCCGGGCCGCGGCCTGCGGGGGTCGGCACGCGCAGGAGCTTGGCGAGGCGGGGAATCTTCTTGAACCGGCCGGTGTGGTAGATCGAGGCGACGGCGCCGCCGCGCGATCGGCAGGGCGAGCCGGCCTGGACCTCGCAGCGCGGGCAGGGATGGCGCTCAACCTCGTCGGCGTCGGATTCGGCGGGGTTCTGAGGGTCCGTCATGCCCTGGATTTTCTCACAAACAATTCCCAGAAAAGGGGGTCACCGCTGATTGAGCGAGAACGAGTTCCGGGAACCGATCCGGTCTCCGGGGCGCCTCCGGCGACCCGGGTCGATCTTCCTCCCGGAAAGGATCGTTTTTGAGAACGAGGTCGCCCTCGGCGGATAAGGTCGATCCCGGTTGCGAGATCACCGACGCCCTGGTTCGGGGCACCGAGGAGCCGTCGATGCACCATCCAGACCTCTGGCACGCCGTGCGGCTCGTCGCTTACGGGACCGCGGCCACCCGCCTGTCCCTGCTGAGTGATCGCCAGCTCGGCGAGGCCGTGGCAGCCGCCGGCCCGCTCGGGTTCGGCATCGGCGGCAGGTCCGCGGAACTGGACATCGACGGCACGCGGGTCTTCGTCAAGCGGATCCCCTTGACGGACATCGAGACGAGGCCGGAGAACTCGCGGTCCACGGCGAACCTCTTCGGGCTGCCGATGTTCTACCAGTACGGAGTGGGCTCGGCCGGATTCGGGGCCTGGCGCGAGCTGGCCGTGCACACCATGACCACCAGCTGGGTGCTCGGGAACGAGTACGAGGGCTTTCCGCTGATGTACCACTGGCGGGTCCTGCCCGACTCCCCTCCCGCGGGGTTCGCCGACGAGTTCGGGGGCATTGATGGTGCCGTCGCGCACTGGGAGGGCTCGCCGGCCGTGCGAGAGCGGCTGGAGGCCATCGGCCGGTCTTCGTCCAGCCTGGTGCTCTTCCTGGAACACGTGCCGCAGACGCTCGCCACGTGGCTCAGCGACCACCGGGATGCTGCCCAGCAGGGCGGGGACGGATCGCCATATCCCTGGGTCGAGGAAGCCCTGGCACGCGGGACCGCCTTCATGAGCTCACGCGGGCTCGTCCACTTCGACGCCCACTTCCGCAACATCCTGACCGACGGCCGACTGCTCTACTTCGCGGACTTCGGACTTGCCCTGAGCTCCGACTTCGATCTTTCAGCGGCCGAGGCAGAGTTCCACTCCAACCATCTCGCGTACGACCGCTACTACACCGCGAGTCATCTGCTCCGCCATCACCTGCCCGACGGCGTGCGCGGCGAGATGACACACGAGGCGTTTCTCCATGAGTGGATCGCCGGCCGACAGCCCGATCGCGTCCCGCCCGAGATCGCGGCGATCATCGACCAGAATGCCAGGGCTGCCGTGGTCCTGGACGATTTCCACCACTGCCTGCTGACAGAGAGCAAGCGGACACCATTTCCGGCGGCCGAGATCGAGCGGGCCCGCGCTGCCGCCTCAGCGCCTCGCTGAGAGGGCGCACAGTCATGCCGCTTCGTTCTCCGGGCTGAGCTTGGTGAAGTCGACATCGAGGTGCGGCTCGTACGCCTCCGGGGGCAGGTCGAGTTCGTGGGTGGAGTACTCGCCGAACCTCATGATCTTCTCGGTGAGGTAGGGCGAGACCTCGGCCAGGTCCTCCGGCTCGACCTTCCATCCCTCGGCCTGTAGCTCGCGCACGGCGCCGGCGATGTCCAGGGTGTTGTGGAAGATCAGGCAGTTGGTGAGCAAGGCGTTGAACTTGACCGCCTTGCTCACCTGCTCGACGGGGTCGTTATCGGTGATGACGCCCCGGTTGCCGAAGCGCACCCACTCGGAGAACCCGTTGTACGCCTCGACCTTGTTGGTCGCGGCCGTCACGCGCCGGCGCATCTGCGGGTCCGTCAGGTACCGCAGCAGCTGGATCGTACGGATCACCCTGCCCACCTCGCGGAACGCCGCGTAGTGGGCGTTCTTGCGCGACCCCGACCGCAGGCGCCGCAGCAGCAGGACGGAGGACACCTTGCCCTCACGCACCGACAGCGCCACCCGCATGAGGTCCCTGAAGTGGGACTCGATCAGGTCCCAGTCGATGACGTTGCGCCCCGCCTCGCCGAACAGCGCGTCGATGTGCTCGTAGGAGGTCTGCTTGGTCGGCCGGAAGAACACCAGGTCCTTCCAGTTCCGTATCCTCGGCATCAGCTCAAACCCCAACAAATGGGCCAAACTGAAAACCGGGAAACTCTGGCCCTGCGTGTCCGCGTGGATCGTGGTCGGCTGCAGCTCGGACTCGTTCTTCAGCAGCCCCTCGATGATGTACACCGCCTCCCACACGCCGCACGGGATGAAGTGAGTGAACAGCGCGATGTAGGTGTCGGCGATGTGGTGGTAGGCGATCCCGCCGGGCCGGCCGTAGCGGACCGACGTCTCGGCGACCAGGTTGTTCAGGTAGGTGTCCATGTGGGTGCCGTCGGCGGCCACCGCTGTGCCGTCGCCCCAGGCCCGCGACATGTCGAGCTGGGCGTGGGCATTGACCACGTCGGTGATCGCCTGGTTCAGCTTGGCGATGGAGAAGTGACGGTTCGCCGTGGCGGACAACTCGTGTCCGCTCACCCCGTTGATGTGCCGGGCCGCCTCGTAGGGGCCCATGTTGGTGCCATTCACGAAGGTCGTGATGACGTACCGGCCGAAGGGGTCCTTGAGCTTCGGGGCGTGGCCCGAGGCCGGCCCGAAGCGCCGCCACCACTCGATCCAGTGCCCGGTGCGGGCCAGGACGCCGAGCAATGACCGCTCGGGCAGACGGGACTTTATGGCCTGCTCCAGCTTCACCGCGCTGGGGCGCCGCTCGTCAGCCCGGTACTTCTCCAGCGTGGGCACCCCGGTCTTCGGGTCGATGAACAGGCCCTCGTTCTCCGGGTACCCGGAGTCGGCGGCCGCGGCCGCCGCGGTGAGCCGGTCCTGCAGCTGGGTGCGGAAGGCCGCCGCATCGAACGGCCTGTCGTCGCCGGGCTCGCGGAAGCCGACTTCCACCAGGTACTTCGGCAGAGCGGCTTCCACCTCCTCCCAGTCCAGCAGCTGCTGGCTCCAGTCGGCGTACTCCTCGGAGCCGGTGACGGCGATGTCGCCGGTCCGCAGCTCGTCGGCGAGGTTGACGAATACCATGGCCTCGAAGTGTCGGCGCACGTATGAGCTGGGCCGGGTGCGGTCGCGGACGATCTTCTGCCAGTTATGGGTGGCGAAGGAGATGTCCACCCTTCCGGTGTCCCGGCCCTCGCCGTCCTGGCCCCGCACGGGAATGTAGTCGCGGGAGCTCCGGAACCGCAGCAGGTGCGCGAGCGCGTCCAGCACCCGGCTGTCCTCGCTGGTGGCCACCAGGCCCAAGCTTTCCAGCAGGTTCAGCATCACCGGCCGGTCCGCCTTCATATGCCCGTGCAGCAGCACCTCCCAGTTGTCGCCGTGGTGCGCGGAGACCTTCTCGATCTGGTCGTACTGGGCGGCGAACCCGCCGAAGTCGTCCACCACCGACGTCACGCTGAACAGGCCGTTGGACTGCACCATCAGGCCCTCCGCCAGCGCGAGGAACGCGGGCGAGACCTTCCCCTGCAGGCGCCGGGAGACCTCCGCGGGCCGGCTCTCCTCCTCCAGGCCCTCCAGGCCCTCCAGGGCGTCCAGCGCCGCCTTGGTCAGCGCGCCAGCCTTCGCCCGGGCCGTCTGCGCTGGGCCGTCGACGTCCACCTGCCGCAGCAAGGTTCGGTAGTTGCCGACCAGGGCCTCCACGATCGACTGCTGCTGGTGCCGGATCTCCTCCAGCTCGGTCCGGGCCCGCTTGACCTTGATGGCCACCCGCTTGCAGAACATCGTCGTCAGGTCGTCGCGCACCCGCATCCGGGCCTTGTGGACCAGGCACGCCATCAGCGTGATCCGCTTGGCCTCGGCGTAGTCCTGCATCACGCCCGCGTCCGCCGCCTCGGCCTCACCCGCGAAGTCAGCGATCTTCGCCGCAGCCAGGCCCTCCAGCCAGACCCCGGTGTTGCCCAGCCCGTCGACCCACGTGCGGTGGTCGGAGAGCTTCTTCATGTTCGACCAGGTCGCCCGCTGGGCGGACTTCTTCAGCAGGTTGAACATGGTCTTGCGGTCCAGCCCCAGCGTCGTGACCAGCCGCAGCAGGCCGGCATGATCCTCGTCCCCGATCCGCTTGGCGACCAGGGTGAAGATGTCGCTGTTCACCTCGGAGCGGATGCTCATCGCCATCCGGTCCAGCGTCGAGAACCCCGGCAGCTCCAGCCCCTTCTGGACCAGCTGTTCCAGCGCCACGTTGATTAGGTCGGCCGGGTTGTTCTTCGACGCGGCTTCCGCCCGGATCACCTCCTCCGCCACCTGTCGGGCTTGGGCCGCATCGAACCGGACCCCCTCGGGAGTCAGCCAAGGTACGGCCGAAAGGGGCAATAGGATGATCTTGAAGTGAGTTTCCGCAGTTCGGCGGCGTGGTCGCAGCGGAATCAGAGCTGATCATTGTCCGGGGTGTGCTTGCTGGTACGTTCTTCGATCCGTATGGGTTGATCTCTACGGGTCTGAGGCGGTTGCTGGCGTGGCGTCGATCGAACGGACCGCGTATCCACGGTTCAAGCGGTTCCTGTCGGCCCGGGAGTTGCACGTGTTCTATACGCCGCGCCCGGAGGAGATTGCCTGGGCGCGGGGGCAGGCCCGCTCGGACGAGCATCTGCTGGCGTTGATGGTGCAGCTGAAGTGCTTCAGCCGGATGGGCCACTTCCCGCGGCTGGAAGATGTCCCGGACGTGGTGGTCGGGCACATCCGCCGGGATCTGGGCATGGGCGAGGACGTCGCCGCGGTGTACGACTCCGCCCGGACCGGCAAGTAGAAGCAGCAGCAGCAGGTCACCGAGGCGCTGATCAGCAACTACCGGCAGGTCCTGGAGCACCTGGACCCGCACGGCCCGGAGGCCGCGAAGCAGGCCGCCGCGCTGGAGATGGCCCGCAAGACCGTCGAAGCCGCGGGCGGCTTCCCGGAGGAGCTGGCCCGTATCGACGTCGTCCGCGCGACGCACGGCGACAACCACGTGCCCCTCGTCGCCAGGCACTTCCGCAAGGACCGGGCGTCGATGCTCGCGATGGTCGGTGTGCTGGATCTGGAGGCGACCAGCGCCGACCGCAGCGTGTTGCAGCTGCTGGACTACATGCGCGAGCACACCATGCTGACCCGCGACTACATCCCAGACCGGATCCCGCTCTTCGACGGCAACGGCCGCCCGGTGCTGGACCCGGTCACCGGCGAGCAGCAGGTGAGGATCTTCGGCACGTCCTTCGCGTCGGAGAACTGGAACAAGGCCATACGGGACCGGGCACGGCCGGGCATGTTCGTGCGCCGGCACCTGGAGGCGTGCGTGCTGACCTACCTCGCCGGGGAGCTGCGCACCGGTGACATCGCGGTGACCGGCGCCGCGACGTATGCGAACTGGGCCGACCAGCTGCTCACCCCGGCGGAGGTGGCCGAGCGGCTGCCCGCGTTCTGCGCCGAGGTCGGCATTCCGGCCACCGCCACCACCCGGTTCCGGCACATCGAGGCCCTGTTCGGCGAGCCAGGCCGCAACGTCATCGACTGGGACCTGATCGAGCGGCACTACGACGACCTGATGCGGGTGGTGCTGTCGGTGGCCGCCGGGAAGATCTCCTCGGTCACGTTGCTGCGCCGGCTGTCGACGTACTCGCGGCGCAACAACTTCTACAAGGCGTTCCGCGAGGTCGGCCGGGTCATCCGGACCATCCAGCTGCTGCGGTACCTGTCGGATCCGCAGCTACGCCGGCGGACCACCGCGGCGACGAACAAGGTCGAGTCCTACAACAACTTCTCCGCCTGGTGCCGCTTCGGCAACGAGGGCCGCGTCCGCGACAACGACCCCGCCGAGCAGGAGAAGCAGATCAAGTTCTCCACCCTGCTGACCAACGCGGTCATCTTCCACACCACCCTGGACATGATGATGGTCCTGCGGCAGCTCGCCGCCGAGGGCTGGGAGATCAAGCCCGGGGACCTGGCCGTGCTGTCGCCGTACCTGACGATGCGGATCAACCGGTTCGGTGTCTACGCCACCGACGAGATCACCATCACCCCGGAGCAGTACGACGCGCACCTACCCGACATCGACCTCACCCTCGACCCGGTGCCCTGACCTGGCCCGGCCAAGGTAAGCCGGAAAGCGGACATGATGTTCCCGCTGTTCGCGGCGATCGTGCCCCCGGCGGGCTGGCGTCATCAGAGCTCAGTATCCCGCTCGCGAAGTGCTGCCTCCAATGCCTGCCCGGGGCGGGCTAAGACTGCTCGGATCCAAACCGCGGTCGGCAAGAAACTGACGCCACGCCCGCATGCACTGGTCAGCACTGGTCGTTCCTGAACTACATGCGGTCCTGTATTCGACCCGTCCGCCTGTACGGCAGGCGCACGGCCTGTCGCTGGTATGGCTGACTAAGGCCGACCGTGGTCGTCTTGCATTGCTATCTCGCCGTGATATCTCACGCTGGGATTGACGACGGACCTCGGAGCACTCATACATGAGTCTGCAAAACGATCGTTTACCGGACCCATGTTGCCAGATGGCGCGTACCGAGCTAGCATGGGTCTGATAACTCTGTCCGTTATTCATCGTCCGTCAACTAGGCTGACTGCCCTTTAACGGACTCATGAAGCAGCTGGAGGCACCAGTGAGCAATGCGGCGAGCGAGCTGCCCGTCACCACGGTCGGCCAGGTCACCGATAAGATACGACGGGCTGCTCGCCGTGGGAACGTCCTACGGGCTGGTCACGGTCGGCGGACAGGCCCTTCCCGTCGCGGAGGCCCGCAAGCTCGCCCCGCTGATCACCGAGGCGTGCGACGCGGCCGAGGAATGGCAGGCGGTCCTGGCGGCCTGCCAGGCCGCGCACGAGGCCACCGGTAAGGAGGCCTCCATTGACTAGCTTCGAGGACCTGGTCCGGGAGAACACGATCACCGCCAAGGGCCTGCGGCCCGAATGGGCGGGGCACGTCATCGCGGCGCTCAGGCACGCCGATGCGTATGGCCGCGGGGCGGGCCACCTCACCGAGGCGGAGCGGAGCGTCCTCTACTGCATCGACCTGATGGTGCAAGGCCGGCTGGGCGAGTCCGAGGGGTTCGACCGCGAGTACACGGGCGCCACCGGACTTGTCGGATGGACCCTGCAGATCGTCTTGGACAACGCGAAGATCGCCGAGATCGACCCAGGGCTGCTGGAACTCGTCTCGCAGTTCCAGCGTGACCTCAGCGACCACTACGGAGCGCGAACGGAGCCCGGCCCGCCCGCCGGGGAAACCCCCGCCGGTGACTGACCAGCTTCCGGGGAAGACCCGGACGGCGCTGCCGCAGGGGCGGCGCGGCCGGTGACCCGGTACGGCTACGCACGGGTGTCCACCCGCGAGCAGAACCCGGACTCGCAGTGGGACGCGCTCACCAAGGCGGGCATTGAGCCGGGGAACATCGTGATCGAGAAGATCTCCGGCAAGCTCGCCTCCCGTCCCAAGCTCGACAAGCTCCTCGCGCGACTGGAGGCGGGCGACCAGGTCGTAGTTACCCGGCTGCGGCGGATCGGCCGCAGCCACCAGCACCTGCTCGACCTGTCCGCGTGGTTCGAGGCGCACGGCGTCGATTTCGTCGTGCTCGAGCAGGGCATCGATACCACCACCCCGATCGGCCGGCTGTTCTTCCGGGTTCTCGCCGCCCTGGCCGAGTTCGACCGGGAGGCCATCGTCGAGGGCACCCGCGAGGGCCTCGCCTCCGCCCGGGCGCGCGGTCGCGTGGGCGGCCGGCCGTCCAAGCTCACCCAAATCCAGATCGACCAGGCGCAGCGCATGTACGACGACGGCGAGCACACCGTCGAGGAGATCGCCGCCGCATTCAACGTCACGAGGTCCACCATGTACAAGTACCTGACCGCCGGCCAGGAAGACTGCGTCCTGGTCATCTACCGCAACACCCGCCCCGGCAAGATCGACCCCGGCACGAACCGCCGTTACGGCGAGACCGGCCAGGGCGGGAAAACCCAGCTCGACGCCGACCGAAAGTGGTGGAACGTCGCCCCCGACCGCCGGCCACGCCTCAAGGCCATGGTCATCGTTGTCAACGCCACCGTCACCCGGATCTACGGCGTCGACCCGGACGGCCGGTGGGAACCCGACGACCGCGACTACGTAGCCATTCCCCTCACCGGCCCTCTCGAGGACAACCTTCAGGTCGCCGAGAAGTTCCCCACGCTTGGCATCCGGCTCGGCGATCACCGGCCCCACGTACGAGGCAAGATCCGGGAGTACCTGCCGCTATGAACTCGCACCCCGCCGATGGCACCGGCCTGCCCGGCCACGTCGCTGCCGCAGCCCTCCAGGCCGCTGAAGACCTGTACCAGGCGCTCCGCCCGGCCATGGCCACCGCCCGGCCGTCCTCCCAGGTCTCCGCGCTGTGGCAGATCGTCAAGATGCTCAACGCCGTCTCCGGCGGGCTGGACCTCGGCTCCGTCCCGGAAGCCGGCCGGCCCCGGGCCCGGTGGGAGGAAGCCGCCTATCTCGCCTCCAACATCGCCGACACGGCCCTGACGATCACCGCTGGGGAGATGACCCCGCAGCAGGCCGCCGGCTACCTGCTGAACAACACCAGCGAGGTGCAGGACACCGCCGCGGCGTCCGGCGGCGTCATCGAACTGACCCCGCCGGACTACCCGGACACCAGCCGGACCCTGGCCGTCACCATCCGCGGCGACATGCTCCTCACCCTGTCCGTCACCGCCGACCGCGGCCCGGCGCCGCAGCCCCGCCCGCACAGCGCGGCTACCCTGCTGCGCCTCGCGCACCACCTGCAGCGGACCGCCGCGGTCCTCAGCGAAGTGGTACTTGAGCCCGAGGCTGACGGCGTTCCGGTCTGCGGCCGCGGCGACGAAGAGATCACCTGCGAAATCTGCCAGCGCACCGTCGGCGCTGACATCGCGCGGACGATCGAGATCGCCAGGCCGTGGCTCCGGACCGTCAAGGTCTGCTCAGTGACCTGCGCCCGGGCAGCCCACGCCGGCGAGCACACCGGGTAGGGCTCGCGGCACCATCCAGCGCAAAAACAACGTTTAGGATCACGGCCAGGTAACGGTGATCGGCCGGAGGCCCGGGTCGGCAGTTCGGGTGCGGTGTTCCTGGAGTGCAAGGTAGCGGCTCGGGCTGGTTACCTGGCTTTGTCTGCAGCTGGGGCTCGCTGGAGGGTCCGGTACACGGTCGCGCGGGAGACGGTGAACAGCTCGGCGAGGTCGGCGATCGTGTAGTCGCCAGTGGCGGCCATCCGCGCCAGCTCGCGCTGCTGCCTGGCGGACAGCTTGGGCTGCTTGCCGCGCAGTTTGCCCTTCGCGCGGGCGACGGCCATGCCCTCGCGGGTGCGCATCCGCAGCAGGTCGATTTCGAATTCGGCGAAGGTGGCCAGGATGTTGAAGAACATCTTGCCCATCGGGTCGGCCGGGTCGTAGACCTGCCCGCCGAGCGACAGCTTGATGCCGCGGCCGGCCAGGTCGTCGCCAATGGCGCGGGCATCGGGCACGGACCGGGCGAGCCGGTCGAGTTTGGGCACCACGAGGGTGTCACCTTCCCGGACAGCCGCGAGGGCCTGATCGAGGCCGGGGCGGTTGCGGGTGGTGCCGGTGAGCCCGTGGTCGAGGTAGATGCGGTCCTCGGCGACGCCGAGCTCGCGCAGCCGGTCACGCTGGGCGGTGAGGTCCTGGGCGTCGGTGGAGCAGCGCGCGTATCCGATCAACGTCTCGGTCATGACCGGGAGCGTACGGATAGCCCCCGACATTCGAGATTTTCACCGGACGGGTTATCTGCGACGCAGCAGGCCCAGGTCACAGCCGGCGGGGCGGGCGGGCGTTGGGCGTGCGTGGAGGGGTTCGGCAATCGGGACGTCGGCAGCGTGGTCCTGGCATGTCGAGCCTCGGCA
>OBLT010002173.1_pt1 | contig 12340 bp, 10 predicted proteins | sample 1518721 | NCBI WGS metagenome assembly OBLT01 (sample SAMEA3539307, study PRJEB22396) | soil metagenome | biome: tundra; feature: field; material: soil | place: USA | collected 2010-05 | depth 0.15 m | reverse complement strand
CATCGATACCGTAGGTGCCGTTGTGGCAGGCACACCAGACCTCGCCCATATCGGCGCGATACTGCACGGTGCAGCCGAGGTGGGTACAGGTAGCAGACAGCGCGCGATACGTGCCGTCGGCGGCCAGGATCAACAAGCCGGGATGGTTGCCAAAACGAAAAATCTGTCCGGAATTCGGCCTAAGAGCCCCGACCTTGGCGGCGATCACCTCATCTCCGCCAAGATCAACCACCGGCGGCGGAACAAGATAGCGCATTACGGGATAGAGGAATGAAGCAAGGGATGCGAGCAGACCGCCGCCAATGAAGTATTCAATCACGCGACGACGAGTCGATCCCGATCGCGCATTCTGGTCGGCGCTCATTCAACTACACCTCCTGCTGCAAGTACCATTTCTGCACGTCTGCTGGGATCATGCGGACTGCATAACCTTGTAGTTTGACCCATTCCTGCTTTGTGCCTACTTCTCCAACGTCCGGATGTATGCCACGGCAGATCTGATCTGGCTGTCTGTAAGCTTGCCTTTATAAGCGGGCATCTTATTCTTGCCGTTGGTTGCGGTCCCGATCAATTCAGAGTCGGGAGCCTTTACGATTGCCGGGTCTTTAAAGGACGCAGCTTTCAAGGCCTTGCCGGCAGGTGTTGTGCCCAGACCGTCCGCTCCATGGCACATCGCACACTTCGCTTTGTAGGTGTCCGCACCGGAGTTCTGCGCAAATACCGGTGTGACGATGGACGCTGCAAAGCAGCCGATTGCTACGTATCTCAAATTTACTTTCACCGAGTTGCTCCTTTGTGCCGGGGATTGCGCTTCGCTTCCAGACTACGACGCACTATAACACCATAAGTTCCGAGCGGGCCGAGCAATACGGTACACGTGGGACTCGAGGTCGATCACCTTCTCTAGTGCATAGCTACAGTTCTATGCGCGAGCAATTTATGATTTTGCCACTAGGTAAGTTCAACCATGTTTCGCCCAGGTCAACTGTCGTGAAATCACCGATGCAGTCAGGGATCGCAAGAGCCTTGAGTGGTCGATCGTGTGCGGAGTGTCGGGCTGAAAAGGAGTAAGGTGGAGTTTCAGAACCCACAACTTCTGGAACGGCCCGATCGGGCAGATCCGACCGTTGACTCTGCCGAGTTTAGGAAATCGGTTTTCGGCAGCCTCTTGAAACGGACAGAATCTCAGCTAGACAGACTCTAGAGCGCGGAAGTGCCAGAATGCTCGGAGAGTTCCCAAGTTGCTCATTGGCTGTGGATTACCCGCCGATGACGCGATAGGCCCCGGTAACGCTGTTCGGTCCGGAATGATCATGGAGACTGCATGGACGCTCCGCTAATTGCTCAGCTGTTCAAGAGTCAACTGGTGCAATGCCCAGTTCTCAACATTTGACCGCTCAATGTCCAATTTGGCGGTGATCCAGGTGTAATGAGCTAGAGCGCGCACGGTTCTCCACTTCGATGGGCCGCCACATCTGATCCGGGGGACCGACTTCCAGTGTCTGAAACGGCGGGCAGAGAGTTCATCGCCCAACTATGCAGAGTCAGTAGGTGAGGTCCTTAACCTGATAAACATCCTCTAGCCACGGCGCGAGGGAACCGGTTATCCCACACGGTCCGCAGGTGCAGGTGAAAGAGGATCGGCACACAGCGCAGCACGAAGGTGAATGACCGGTGGTACTCTTGCCGCTGGTTCAGCAACTCCAGCAGCGTCCTACTTCGACCCAAATGGGAGTTGAAGAATTCAACTTCTTCGTTGAGGGGAGCCGTCTTCAGGTGATAGCAGAAATAACAACTGTGCAGCGAGTGCTTAAGCGCACCCATCGCGTACCTTGTTGCGTCGGCAAGCACCGGAAACGCGGCGGCGCTCAACAGGACCAAGCCAGCCAATCCGAAAAGTGCTTTGAACACATCGAGGTGCCGGAGGGAAGGCAAAGGCACAAGGTGCAGCAGTTCCTCGCCCCAGACAGTCTTGGCAGAAACAATCACGCTGGCAAAAACGATGCGGTCAACGAACATTTCCTCGGCTGGCCGCAGGCCGAAGACGCGCGCAATGTCTCCCGAAATCAGTTCGCTTCGGGTACAGAAAAAGCATGAGTGCGCGTCTCCCCCGGCGTGCTCAGCGAACACCTCCAGCAGGTTCTTGGGTCGGCTCGCCGGCAATCGAAGACCGTGTGTGACTTCGAGTTCTGCTACCACCCCGCGAAGGCGCCGCCGTTCCTCAGGGGTCGCTTCGTCGGGGAGCACGATGATGAGATCCACGTCGGATGTCTCTGAAAAGGCACCGCTCGCTGCACTACCGAAGAGAATCACGCTCACCAGCGAAATCACACCGCAGGGGTGCAGTGGAGCGACTGCATCAAGGTACTGTTGAACACGACTCGCCATCTTCCGCCTATAGCCCATGCCAAGTGTGTGAAACTTTCTGGGCTGTGCATTCGGCGATCATACTTCCCGGCTCACGCATCAGAACCAATAGCACACATTCGGTGAAGACGTCCATTGGCGGGAGTCAATTGCTTCGCGCAATTCCTGATTGCGTGCTCCTTGGCCGCGCACCGCCCAAAAGAATCAGGCACCTGGCCAAGGCCAGCGCGCCAGTACATCTGCCGCGGCAGGTCCGGCCACAAGCCGCATAGTCCCGTGCCCAAGAATTCCTAGAAAGACATACGCCCCCGAGATCGCGAGCAACGGCGCGATCCCTGGAGCGTAGGAGCCCCACTCCGGGAACCTTGCCATATACCAGGAGTCCCGAAAGGGCCCGAGAACCGCAATGACAACGAGGAGCACAGCCAGACCGCGCCCGCCAAAACGGCGTGCGATACGCCATGTGAGAAGGAAGACAAACGCACAAAGGATTACGCCGACCCACAGCAGGATGAGAATATGCGGCTCCCACTTGATCGCAAAGTGCCACCATCCGACACGTTCCGCTAAAGCAATGATTCCAAGTCCCGCCGGGCCGCAAACGGTCGCGCCGGCCAATGCGCCCACGATTCGCCGCCAAGGCGCTCGCGTGAAAACGACGGCAGAGGCCATCAGGAAAAGATAAAGGCAGTCGAAGACATAGAGTTGTTGCTCGGTCACAATGTGCTGATGTTAAGCGCTTACAGTGCCGACAGCCCGCTCGAAGTTGAATCGCCGACACAGGCCGCGTTCGAATAGCATCGATTTGGACGTTGACCGGACTAGTGGCTGTAACAGCCCAACGCGCGTTTCCAGCCCCGACTAGGCAGGATCTTGCGTTTTGCGGGCGTGTCGCCTACTCGGCAGTCCTGCTTTCATCAACTGACATGGGCCTTAGCGCCTTCATCGGCTCTTTTTCAAGCCATTGGTCATACCAGTTTCTCTTACTACAACTGGTACAAAACTCTCCGGGCACTCCATCTAAAGAAGCCGGAATCACGCAAGAGCTTTTCGGCGGCGTTAGGACAAGGACCGTTGGCGGCCACCACCCGCTGATCTGCACGGTCCGCCAAATCGGCGTGATGCGGAGGGCTACTTGCCAGAGCCGGCCAAGAGTCTTGAAGCAGCATCAGCCTTGCGTGCTTGCAGTTGTAAGCCAACGTTCCGCTCACGAGCTTCCAACTGCTTCAGCTCTCTTATCGCTCGACCTTTATCCTCAGTTCCCCCCTGCATGCTTGCGAGGGCCGTTTGTGCCTTCCAGGCTAGGCCGGTAAATCCCAATGCATCAGCTTCCCTTGAAACCGTATCCAGGAGGGTTCGCGATGAACGCAGGTCGTGCTCTGCCGCGAGAGTACGCGCCAGTTCAAGTGAGAACCTGAGCTGCAATTCGCGGTTTTCAGTCTTCTCTTCGAGAGGCCGCAGTGCAACAGTTTCCCGCTTCGCTTCGTCGCTCTTTGATTCATCGAGCAGTGCGCCAGCCAACACGAGGCCTGCGCCCAGTTCGTCATCCAGGAGCTGGTCTTGATGAAACTGATCCCGACATCGGCGAGCCTCCTGTTCGGCATCTCTTGCATGGCCCTCTTCAATGCCGAGTCGCGCGAGCGCAACCCTCGTCTGAAGAATCGTCTCTTTCTCGCCAATATCCTTTCTGAGTCTGAGCGCCATCTCATACTGCCCGCGGGCCGCGGCCAGTTGGTCCAGTTCCATGAATACGTCCCCAAGCCCCGACAGGCCATAAGCTGTTGCGCTTTTATCGCCGGTCTGCGTGCCGATCGCAAGCGCATGCTCATAGTTGCTTCTTGCCGTTGAAAGATCGGCCCTTTGCATTGCAATTTCGCCCAAATCCACCATGGCCAGCGCCATGCCCGAGCGATCACCGTCCAGCTTGTAGCCGGCGAGCGCTTGCTCAAGCAACTTCTGGGCCTCGACGAGCTTTCCGCGCGCAAGCAGAACATCACCAACATTGTTTGAGGAAGCCGCAATGCCCTGCGTGTCTCCCACCTTGCGGAAGACCTCAATCGCTTCCCTCCACATCGATTCAGCCCTATAAAGATCGCTGTGCAAAAAGTAGAGTCCGGCCAGATCGTTGAGCGTGCGCGCCGCGTTGTTCTGGTCTCCGGCGCTTATGTAACTGTTGCGCGCAAGATCGCACTCGGCGACCGACTGGTCCATGGACACTCCAACGGTGGAGTCCTGCTGGCAGAGTATGCCGTATCCGCGGGCCATCATCAGCGTGGCTCCTTGAGCAGATGCTTTGCCAATTGCCCGCTGGGCAGCCGCGCGAGCTTTTGGCAGGTCCTGGCCGACCAGGACAGACGCTTCCATCAGGTCAATGCGCGGATCGCTGCCCAACGGTGCAGGAAGCATTCGGAGCGCGGCCAGTGTATGCACGGCAGCCGCTGGATTTAGCCGATTCTGAATGCCGGCGAGTTGCAAGCCGTAGGCGAGATTGTCAGGAAATAGGCTAAAGAGTTTCTGATAGGTCAGCACTGCGCCTTGCCAGTCGTTGACCGACTGTTGGTACTGGCCCTGAATCGCGAGAGCGGTTTCCGGCGGCAGGTTTTGAGCTAGTTGCAGAGCACGGTTCGCCTCATCGCGTTCCTGCGCCTCATAACCCAGACCGCTCCAGGCACGCGCAAGAGACGAGTGGGCGAGCGCGAAGTCTGGATCCGCAGTCACGGCTCTCTTCAGGAAGTCGCGCGCTCCGACGTAGTCGAATTCAAAGAGTCGAGCGCGGCCTTCGCTGTAAAACTGCACCGCAAGCTGATTGGTTGACCCATAGAATCGAGGAGCGTCCCGCGCAGCGGAAAGGCTCAACGATGGATTGAGGCTTTCACGAACCCGAGAACCAGCCTGCGAAGCAAGATCGAAGAGGTCATTCTCATTCCCGGTGATGGCCCCTTCGTAGACCGTCTCACCGAGAGCTGTGTCCTGGGCGCGAATGTCCAGACGAATCTGATTTGTCCCGCCGTCACTCAGCAGTGTGTACGAACCTACAACCACCACATCCGCGCCAAGATTCGATCTCAGTCTTGTCAGCGTATTCTTCGCCAGAGTATCCTCGGCCGGCAGAGAGAGATCATGTTTGAAGCTTGCTACGTCTTCTCCAGATACGAGGCGAAGGTCGCCGTTTGCGGCCAACTCTGTGTTCAGCATTTCTGTGAACGCGGTCGAGAGCCAGTTCTGGTCGGACCTTCCGGCTACATTCCGGAATCCCAGCACGGCCACCGAGCGACGCACCTTCAGTTGGAGGGGAGGGGCCGGTAGCGAAGTTGCGGCGCGATGCGAGCCAAAGCGGACAGCCGTGAAAATAAGGGCAAGCGCCAGGCAAAGAGCTACTGCTGCGAACCAGAGCGTCTGTCGAGATGCTTTCGCAAATTGCCTTTTTACGGCTGGGGAGACTACCGGCGGAAGGTTCATCGACTGCGGAGAAAAGGCTTCAATGACCGTGGCATCTGCCTGTCCGGCACTCACGGCGACAGGTGAGCCTCCTGGGAGTACTTCCACTGAGACCGGCGCAATAAACCTGTAGCCGCGGCGAGGCACAGTTTCAAGAAACCTTGGATTGCCGGCACTGTCTGCCAACGCTTCTCGCACCTTGACGACTGCGACGCCCAGGCTCTTGTCGAAGTCCACAAAGGTGTTGCTTTTCCAGAGCCGCTGCCGAATCTCTTCGCGAGTCACAATTTCGCCGCGCTTCTCAAGAAGCAGGGCGAGCAGTTGGAAGGGTTGGTCCTGCAGCTTTATGAGGATCCCATTGCGCGTCAGCGAGCCTGCGGAGACATCGAGGGAAAAAAGCCCGAAACGATAGGCCGTCCCGGATGAGAGAGTCGATTTTCGATTCAGTTCATCCATGGCCAAGCCTCCTCAGTGTGAGGTCAACCCAGTCTAGCACGGGGCCTGGCCACATGGGACGGTTAGCCTAAGGCCGCAAATCGCTGCGCTCCATAGGGTTAGCAGTTAGTGCATCCTTTGCCTTCGATTAGTTTGACGGCGGCGTGCCACTTGGCGCCTGATGTCATCCATGAAGACGAATCAGTTCCTCCCCCGCTATCGGCAAACACGGTCTTAGCCCCAATGGCCGCACTGTCGTCTCTTTCAACCTCGCTCGTTCGTCCGCAGGATGCGATCCTGTGCGGCCTCAACTCCCACGATTCAAGTTCACTCGAAGGAAGGCGGATGCCATGAAGTTCGCGTTGATTCTCCTTGTGCTCCTAGCCTCGACCGTTCTAAACGCGCAGTCCGGCTGGACAACGGTGAAAGATAAGACCGGGTCATGCCAGATTTCTGTCCCGCCAACCTGGACACTGTTTGCTCAACCCGGACTTGTCAACTCTCCCCAGCACATTACAACGATGGTGATCTCGGGCAATACCCGCTTCAGTCCGTTCTCTGCCGGGACGTTTAAGGTGCTGAATGTTGACAAGGTCTTCGAGAACTCTACGACTCGTATTTTCTATGCCGGCAAACCGGGCGGGAATCCTCCCCTTGTGAGCTATCACGTAGAGGCTCCGGGAAAGGTGCATTCTTGCATTGCCGAGATCGGTCTTCTCCCCAACACCTTGGAAGACGATGCAAAGAAGATTGCGCTCAGCTTGTCCAAGACACCCTGACCGGCAATAGCCGCCGAACCCATTCTGACTTTCCTGGGACCTCCACGAGCCTTTGATCCAACGACTCATCCGCGTGTCATACGTTCACTGCGTAGCCGCAACATCGAGGAGCAACTTCATGAAAATGCATTCCCCGCCCCGCTTGCCGGCCTTGGCCTTTGCCGCAGTTCTGGTAACTCTCGCTTTCACTTCGCCCGCGCTCGCCGCACCGGCTGGCGGCAGCGCCTGGACCGCCAATGGCGCCACCGCTTGCGAGAAATATCTGACACCTGATGTGGTGGCCGCAATCCTGCGCAATCCTGCCGGCCACCAGCGGCGGCTCGACGCGCACTCGTGCAATGTCGGCCCGATTTACATCAACCTGATAGTCGCGGACATCGACATATTCCGGGCGGAACTGCCGATGATTTTCCAGGCACACCCGATAAGCGGCATCGGCGACGGCGCGTACTGGAACGGGGCAGGCGCCCTCTCTGCTGTCAAGGGTCATGATCGCGGCTGCGACATCAGTGTCATCGACCCCGGAGCACCGAAGATCCACAACGCAGAGCTTGGGCAAAAGCTAGGCGAGATATGCAACAAGTTGTTCGCCATCCCCTAGGTTTGCGCGGCCATGTTTCACTGCATCCATTCAAAACCTCGACGATTCGAGGAAGCGTCCTGTCACGCAACACGCTCGTTGCTTTTCGTGTTCTCGACGTTATGTGCCACCATCCCCATGATCCGCATCGCCCTGGTCGAAGACGGCCTCGGGAAAGCCGCATGTGTGCATTGTCCAGATCAATCTGCCGCCTAACACTTTGGCGGATGACGCAAAGAAGATTGCACTCAGCTGGTCCGCTACTCCGTGACCGGCAAACACCAACACTCAAAGGAAGAGGTATCCCATGAAGTTCGCGTTGATTCTCCTTGTGCTCTTTGTCTCGACCGCTCTGAACGCACAGTCCGGCTGGAAGACAGTCAAAGATAATAAGACTGGTTCATGCCAGATGTCTGTTCCGCCGAGCTGGTCGACGATCCCAGGCACTCCGGGTCAGGTTGCTTCTCCGGAACACCTGATGTCCGTTCTGCTTGCGGGCTATCCCAGAAGCGCAGCCCCGATGACCGATGCCGAAAAGCGCGAACTGGGCGCCGAAAAAATCATCGAGAATTCCTCAGAGCGCTGGCTCTATGCAGGCAAGCCTACCACCCAAAACGTAATTACATACCACGTGAATATTCCGGGGGCGAAGCACGTGTGCGCGGCCGAACTTGCCGTTAAGGTCGGGCATTCCGAAGATGAGATCAAGAAGATCGCCGCCACTGTGGGTTCATCGAAGTAGAAGCAATGCTCCGAGATGCTTTCCGTCGGACCAGGTCTGTAAAGGGCGAAGGGATGTTTGGTATCAGCTCTTGAAGTATAAGCGATCTCTCATCTGGTGTTCCTACTGTGGAGCGAGAACCCATTCAACATGATCGATGGCCGGCCGGCGGCGAAGAATACCGTAAACATCGACGAGAGCGGTGCAACTGAAACGATCTGGACCTCGAAACGAACGGGTCTGGTGCTGAAGCCGGAAACAGTCTCCTGACGCCGGCGGATCTTCAGTCGCTATGAGCACAGCAATGTTCAGGCCCCGGCCCGCGCACAATGACTTCATCCCCGAATGCACCAAGGAGATAAATCAATGAGCAAGCTTTGCGGAAAATGCGGGGCGCCGCTGCATGACGGCGCAGGGTTTTGCGGATCGTGCGGAGCCAGCGCGCAGCAGGCGGCAAGCCCCTCATCTCAATCGGAGTTTCAACCCGTCTCTCAGCCTGTGACTCTCGCAGCCACTCCTCAGCCAGAGTTTCAACCCATGTCGCAGCCTGTGGCGCCGGCGGCCACCCCACCTCCGGTCGCTGCTGCAAAGAGCTCCAGTCCCTGGCTGAAGATTGTCATCGTGGTTGTGATCGTCATCTTCGCAGTCGGTGCATTGGCGGTCGGTGGCGTCATTTACGTGGCGCACAAGGTCAGTCAAAAGGCGCATGAATACTCGCGCGAAGTTCTGGGAGAGACTTCCCCAACCACAGCGGCAATGCGCGCCGACAAGTCAGCGGACGCCACCACTCCGGCAGACAAGAGCTCCGCAGTTGCGGGCGATGCCTGCCGCCTGCTGAGCAAGGAAGACGTGAGTCGAGCGATCGGCGTGGCCATCGTCGAGACTCATACGGTGGACGCAGGCTGCGAGTACCTGGCCAAGGGAACCACGGCCGACATGGCTGCCAAGCACGCCGCCGCCATGATGGGCGCAAAGGGCGCGGACAAGAAAACTCAGGGTATGTTCGAACAATTTGCCGGAGGTGTGTTCAACAACATGCCGAAGGAGGCGGGCAATGACACGGAGACCGCAAATGGAAACGTCGTGGTCCTCACCTTCGGAATCGACACCAACGCTGCTGAAGAACAAATGCGCCTGAATTCGAAAGTACTGGGTGGCAGCGCAATTGGCGGCATTGAGGCCCTTGATGGTATCGGCGACGAAGCCTTCTCGAAGGCCGACTCAATGATCATGGCACGCAAGGGCGACAAGTTGATCCGCATCATGTACATGACGTGCCCCTGCGGCACAGACGCCATCAAGCCTCTGGCTAAGCAGTTGGTCGCCAATCTCTGAGCGCCATCGGAGGGCACGGGTAAGCCTGCCTGCCTGTGCTCGCACCGCCAGTCAACAACGTCGATCCTGAACCGGAACAGGAGGAGAGTCCTATGAGTTTCTGTCCAACGTGCGGTAAGCCCTTGAGTGAGGGGGCAGCGAATTGCGGCTTTTGCGGTGCTTCCGTCCGTCCATCCGCGGCCATAGCGCCCGCTCCCCCCGCGACGGGAATGAGCATCAACACGGCAGGCGCGCTGGCTTACATTGCCGGACTGATTACGGCGATCCTGTTTCTTGTCATTGACCCCTACAAGAGCGATCGATTTGTGCGCTTCCACGCCTTCCAGTCGCTGTTTTTCAACCTCGCATGGTTAGGCTTCTGGATCGCCTGGACCATTCTCGGACTGATTCTCAGCGCAGTGACGCATGGCTTCTTCTTCCTCATTCAAACGCCTATCGATTTGGTGCTGATGCTGGGCGGCTTCTGTCTGTGGGCCTTCCTCATGTACAGCGCCTCGCAAGGCAACGCCTTCCGGCTTCCCATCCTCGGAGCGCTTGCCGCCAAGCAGGCAGGGCTCTGATGACAGCCCCGTGGATGCGTCTTCGGGCTCGGATGCCAGGCTTTGCTGCGTGCCGTCCCGCGCTACTCAAGGCATTGATCATCTGCCTCGTGCTGAGCGGATGCAAGCACGCGACCTCGCCCGGCGATGATCATCCGCAGAGTTCAACGAGTTCCGCCGTCAGTCCGTCGAGTGGCGACAATGTCGACATCTTCGACCTGAAGATGCATCCCGATGCGACGATCATTCACCCCATCGACCCGCATACGCTTTCCGAGTCCCAGCTCAAGTTCGGAATAGCTCCCAGGCGCGATCCCTCGGTGGAGTACCAGCCCGACATCATCCTCATGGAAAATGGGGACAAGGCCATCAAGTCCGTTGCCAGCGACGGCATGACGTGGACCTTCGACGCCAACGCGCCGCAGGTCAGCGATTTTCAGGAAGGCAAGGTTGTCTTCGCAACCGGCCGCGCTGTTGGCCGCGTGCTGGGCCTTAAACGTCAGGGCGACACCGTGAGCGTCATTCTCGGCCCCATCCAGCTCACCGATGTGATTCGGAACGGAAGCTTCGCGATGAATCAGTCCGTCGACTTGAATAACATGATTTCGTATGTTGCTCCAGATTACCCCCAACCGCCGGATACATCCGAGGAAACGAAAACCAGCTTCAACATGAAAGCGTCGCCCGATCATGTTGACGAACGAATGGTTCTTTCGCGAGTCTCGCACGATGGAAAATGGACTCCGGCATCGATGGTCCGGACGTATGCGGATGGCCGTAGAGTTGCTTACCACAACACAGGGCACAGCTGGTCGGCAACCGCGGTGCATGCCAGACGGCTCGGCGATGGGGCAGGCGCGGGCTTTGGCGAAGCCAGGCTGGTACGGACGAGCGGACAGTCACTGCAGATGCCGGGAGCTCCCGGAGTCACTGGGATCCAGCCGCTCAAGGTTCCCTTGCGGCCTTTCACGCCACCGTCAACTCTTGGCCAGGTGCCTCTTGTCGATCTTCAGGGTGGCAAGGCTATCCCAATGGCCGGGAGCGATGGCGGCGTCGGCGTGGAATACGACTACGACAAGAATGGCCTTAAGATTAGGTCATCCGGCTATATGACGATTCGGGGTTCGGGAGTCCAGTTCTTTCTGCACATCAAGAACGGCATCCAGGATTGCGGCGTTCGCCTGAAGGGCAACGTCGGCATCAAGCTTCACCTCAATGCGTCCGCCTCGCAGGACTTCAAAGCCAATTTCCATAAAAAACTCTGGCTGCCGATCGATCTCTCCATTCCCCTGGGGGGGCCGGTGCCCTTGTCCCTTACATTCAATTCATCGTTCTTGATCGAGACGGCCTTCAGTGCCAAAACCTCCGTGCTGAACGCAGAAGGCGACTATTCTCTTGGGGCAGGAATCGAAGCCGGGTACTGGCAAAAGGATTGGCGTGTCAATTTTCCGTCGCATGCGACAACCAACACCGATCTGGGTAATTCAGCAGAAGGGATATCGGTGGGGATCAACTCGATTGTGATGGGCTTCGACGTACGCACCATGATTGGGATCGGAGCATTCGGATTCAATACTGGAGTCTACATGGGCCTGCGATTCTCAGGCACCGTATTGCGCGCCCCCAACATCGGCTTTCCGTGCAGGCAGGGAACAATTGAAGCCGACATCGATTCCGGAATCGGGTATTCGATTCCTGGCTGGGTCACAGATGCCATCAACTTCTTCATTTCTCCTTTTACCGATAAGAAGATCGATCGTGCGGGGACGTTCATGAGGGGACCCAGTAAACCGATCTTCCAAATCGTCACGCAAATTCCGGATAAATGCGCTACACCCAAAGGCGGAGGTTGAAGACGATGAACTTTTGTACGAAATGCGGTAATCCGCTCGAAGCAGATCTCAAGTTCTGCACCCGATGCGGCGCGGTGGTTGAGGCGAAACCGCAGCCGGCCGCGCAAGACGCGGCTTCACAACCGGCGACGCCCGAGCCCACGCCACAGTGGGCAACGGTTACGGCTCCGGAACCACCGGTCGCGACTCCCAGGCAGACCACGCCAGTCGTCCCGCAACAGCAGGCTGTCGCGAATTCCAGGAGCAGTAGATCGGAAGAGCGTCGTGTAGGGAAAGAGTGTAGATCTCGGTGG
>OBLT010002171.1_pt1 | contig 12342 bp, 11 predicted proteins | sample 1518721 | NCBI WGS metagenome assembly OBLT01 (sample SAMEA3539307, study PRJEB22396) | soil metagenome | biome: tundra; feature: field; material: soil | place: USA | collected 2010-05 | depth 0.15 m | reverse complement strand
CCGTGATCGCCGAGAGCTTCGAGCGCATACACCGCACCAACCTGGTCGGCATGGGAGTGCTGCCCCTGCAATTCCAGGCGGGGGAAAGCGCGGCCAGTCTCGGATTGAGCGGGGAGGAGACGTACCATATCGAGGGCGTGGCGACGTCGCTGAACGGCGGCGGGCGCACCGCCACCGTGCGCGCCGTGAAGGCCGACGGGACGGAGATCGCGTTCACCGCGGTGGTGCGCGTGGATACTCCGCAGGAAGTGGAGTACTACCGCAACGGCGGAATTCTACCCTACGTGCTGCGGCAGTTGGCGGTGTAGGGGCAGGGGGGAAGAACGTCCTACGCCTTTCGTGACCACTGACATCAGGTTGCGCCGCAGGATCGCCGAAGCCGCGAGCACACCTGCCATCATTGCGCCGGTAACTCCAGCCGTGGTTACGTCCGCTCCGGTTAGGTAAAGGCCCGGCACGGGAGTGCGCGGGCCAAGGCAGTTCAGCCGGAACCGCTCCGGCACGTGAGCCAAACCATAGATTTCACCGTGTTGGTGGTTGGTGAAGGAGAGCGTGGAGAGCGGCGTGGAAAGCTCGCAGTAATCGATCTTGCCGCGCACCTGGGGCACCGCGTTTTCCAGTTCCCTCAGCAGATTCCCGGCCAATCGGGCCTTCAATTGTTCGTACGCGACGCCGCGGTGCTTCCAGCGTGTGTCCGCCCACCTTTCAAACCAGGCAAACGGGACCGGCGCGACAACTTCGATGGTTGCTCGTCCGGGATACCGGCTGGCAAAAGAGGGATCCTTGGCGGATGGAAACGAGAGGAACAGCACCGGCAAGGGTCCGTCGCACGAGGCTTCGGACCGGGAAACATTAGCGTCATGGTCGGGACCGGGGCAGATCCAAAGGTTCCCGGGAAAAATTCCGAGCTCCTGGCTGGTAGACTTGAGACCCACGTACAGAGAGATGTGAGCCATCGACGGCGGAATCCGTTCGATCTGCCGAATCGCGTCTTGCGTTTCGCGGACTAAGTGAGGAAGTAGACGCCGGTAGGTATTGGCGGCGCCAGCATCGCTGATCACGGTCGCGGAGCGAAAACTGCGGCCGTCTTGCATGCGCACGCCGATGGCTCGGCCGCGGTGATCCACCAGTACTTCCTTGACATCGGCGCTCACCAGCACCCTGCCTCCGGCCTCTTCGATGGCCGGGAGCATGGTTTCGAGGATAGCGCCCGCGCCGCCAATGGGATAAGCCGCGCCGTTGAAGTAGTGCGCCGCAACGATGGCATGGATGCCGAAGCTGCTGCGTCCGGGAGCGAGCCCGTAATCCCCCCACTGAGCGGTGAGAACGCCGGCCAGCTCCCGGCTGCAACCAAGCCCGGCGAGCGTCTCCGCCGTGGTTCGCCCGGCGTGGCGCAGGAAAGGGGCGCGCATGAGCGGCCCGGCGACCCGCTGAATTGGTCGGGGCACCGCCTTGGCGGCGAAGAAGAGGCCGGCCGACCGCGCGCAGCTCTGAACAGCGCGAAAGTAGCCGTCAATGGCCGGCCCTTCCGATGGGAAGTATTCCTTGAGCCGGCCGCGAAAACGCTCCACGCCGCTCGGAAACTCGTATTCGCGGCCGCCAAGGATGACACGATCGTAGACGTCCGGCATGGCGTGCCACTGAAGGCGCCCATCCGTCAGGTGATCGAAGGTGGCGCGAACCGGCGAAACCGGATCGTTCACCTGGCCGATGTAATGGACCCCGACGTCCCACTGATAGCCTGGCCGGCGGAACACGTGGGTGAAACCGCCCGGCGTGTAATGACGCTCCAGCACCAGAACGCGCTGGCCGGCGTGACGGGCGAGGAGGGAGGCCGCCGTCAAGCCGCCCATGCCGCTCCCGATCACGATCGCGTCGAAGGTGTCTTCGACATTTGCCTGGCGGTAGCTCGCGATTCGCATAGCGATACTCTCCTCAGTGTTGACAGTGTCTACATTCAAAGTATAGGGTTTGATGTTGCGCATGTCAACATATGTTATCCTCCGGGCATGGTTCCCAAGCGGCCCTATCATCACGGAAATCTCAAGCCTGCTCTTCTGCAGGCGGCGGTTGGGCTGATTGCGGAAGTGGGGCCCGCGGCCTTTACGCTACGCGAGGTGGCCCGCCGCGCGGGCATCTCCCACAATGCGCCTTACCGTCACTTTCGCGAAAAGGACGAATTGCTGGCGGCAGTGGCAACCGCGGGCTTCGAGCGCCTGGCAGACGCGCTCGACAAACCGGGAAAGGCAACCCGCGCCCGCAACCCGAATCCGGCGCTTCGACGCTTTCAGGCTTCCGGCCTGGCCTATGTCCGGTTTGCGCTACGCTCGCCCGAACATTTGCTGGTGATGTTCGACTGGCCCCTGGCCCTGGATCGTTACCCGGAACTTTCCGCAGCCGCCAGGCGTGCTTCCTCGGTGCTGGTTGGACTGGTGGAAGCCGCGCAGCGCGAAGGCAGCCTGCCGGGCGGCGATCCGCTGGCATTGGCGTGCACAGCCTGGTCCCTGGTCCACGGAGTCGCCAAACTCGCCATCGCCAAGAGGCTTCCCTTCAAGACCGAATCCGAGGTCTTGCGCTTTGCCACCCACGCGATTCAGGCGTTGCATGACGGGCTGGCCCCGCAGCCCTGCGGCACACCGGGCTAGATCGGATAAACCCTATAATTTACTAGGGTTTATCTTTGGCTACCTCTCGGCCGAACCTTATGACATATTTGAGCTCCGTATGGCACTATGGATTTCGAGGATCCGCGTGATTTTTTGCCGCGTCTGTGAAATCGCCTTGCCGGACAAAACGGTCCGGTGCCCAATGTGCCAGCGCCATCTGCGTGCGCCGGTAGCCTTGGTCAGCGTCGGCCTGGTGCTGGTTTGTGTCTTGCTGAGTGGCCTGCTCTGGGGGTCGGGACGCCTCAAGAATAAGCTGGAAGGCTGGGAGGTTTCCAGAGAGGATGTGCTGAAAACGGTGCAGTCTCTGGTAGCCACCAACCCGGCCGTGCATAACCCCGTGGCCTTCAGCGGTTCCGACCAGACCCTCGTGGAACACTGGGATGGCAGGCGCTGGCGGGTCTCCGGCTATGTCGATACCCGGCCGCAACCAGGCGTCAAGGTCCGCACCCTCTACTTTGCGGTCCTGCTAGAGAACGGCAAGACCTGGGAGCTGGAAGACCTTCAGTTACAGAGCATGGAGTTCGGTCCAGGCCCCGCCACGCGCGGGAACTGACCGCCACGCGGTTAGTGCATCACCCATCCACCATCCACATTGAGCGTCTGGCCGGTCATTCCGTCGCTCAATTCGGTGCTCAGGAAAAGGCACACGCGCGCGATATCGAGCGGCAGGATGCGCCGCTGCAGGCACTGTGAGGCCATCATGGCCCGGGCCTGTTCCTCGGTCACCACCCTGGCTTCCGCTTCCACCTTGATGGCGCCTGGAGTGATGCAGTTGATATGGATATTGTGTTCGCCCATTTCGCGCGCCAGCGAACGGGTCAGCCCGATCACACCGCCCTTCGTCGCCACGTAGTGCGATAGCAATGCCATCCCGAGGTGGAACGTCACCGAGGAAATGTTGACCACCTTCCCGCCCCGCCGCGCCACCATGTGGGGCAGCACCTCTTGCAGCGTGTGGAACATGCTCTTCAAGTTGATCTCGTGCATTTCATCCCACTGCGCCTCGGACATTTCGAGAAAAGCTTGGCGGGGGTAGACGCCCGCGTTATTGATCAGCACCTCGATGCGGCCGAAATCGCGTGCCGCGCTCTCCACCCACCGCGCGACATCCCCGCGCCGCCGTACGTCGCCGCCGAAAGCGGTAGCCGAACCGCCCGCCGCCGCGATGGATCCGGCAACCCCCTGGCACCCTGCCAGGTCCCGATCGAACAGGTACGTATGCGCGCCCTGACTGGCAAAGAGCCGTGCAACAGCCTCGCCGATTCCGGTGGCAGCGCCAGAGATCAATGCGACCCGGTCTTTCAACATGGCAAACATCATAACCCGTCGCGTGTATCGAAAAGAAACGTGGGTGCCGGCGGCAAGCCACCCGTGGTCCACTTCCGCGCACTTCTTGTATCGCTGGCTTTTAGGACACACCGCCCCTCCGTCCTGCGCACCTCCCCGCATGTTGCTTCGCCGCCGGTCCTTTCCGTTGCCACACGGCTTTCGCCGGAACACCGATTGTGACAATTGTGTTATAACGAAAGCCGAGGAGCAGTAAATGAAAGCAAGAAAAGCCATTAAGCGGCTACAGCGCGTCGAGACGTTACTGGGGACCGTCATCGACCAGTATAAGACGGGTACTAGTGAAGTACACGACTTGCTGGACGCGGCTAGATCGAGCGTGGCGTCTGCAACCCAGGCTCTCGCCGCATCGCCGGTCCACACGCCACCGGCCAAAGCTGAACATTCCGGGAAACGCAAGTTATCGAACGCCACCCGAAAACGGCTCTCGGCCGCGGCCAAGAAGCGCTGGGCGGCCGCCAAACGCGAAGGCATGAGCAGCCTGGCCAAACCCACCCGCAGAGCACCCGCGGTACGCTCCGCCGCAGTCGCTTCCTGAGTTTTGGCTGGCGGTGTCCCTCGATCCCTACAAACCACTCTATCGGTCCGCAACCAAAACGTCACGAAAGTCTTACGCCACAAAGGTAAGCTACCTGTGTTGTCTTAGGGCGAAAAGGTAATTGGACGCCGCAGTCAACCCTGCGCGTGCGTGGGACCACTCCCATAGCCGGATTTGAATGAGCGTCCGGAAGAAACGATTAAATACCGCCATATCGTCTCACGCCGGACACGCCGTGCGATTGGCGTATATGACTCGTTATGACTCGTGCAATAATGGCTGAGAAATTTGCCGCCATTATTGTAATCCTAATGAAACATAGTTACATGCTGGATTCGATCGCGCGGAAAGCCCTGTGGATTGCCCTCGCCGTTGCCCTGCCTCCGGTTCTTGCCATCTACCTTAGTACGGCAAACGGTGTGGCCCGGGCCGCGGCACTGGCATGGGGCGCTCTGCTGATCCTGGTTGCGTGGCTCCTGGGACGGTCTCTGGCTGGGCGCATCAATCGCCTGACCGGGTTCGTGGATCGCTTGCTGGACTTGAGCGCGCCGCGCGCGCAGTTGCCAGCCAGCGGCAATGAACTCGGAAACCTGGCTCGTGCTCTGTCCCGCATGGCGCCCCAAATCGAAGAGATGGTCAACCGTCTCACCAACGAACTGACGCGGCGCGAAGCCATTCTCGCCAGCATGGCCGATGGCGTCCTCGCCGTGGATGCGCGGCTTAGTGTCACATTCTGCAACAACGCCTTCCTTAAGGCGGTGGGCGATCATGGCCCCACCGAGGGCGTTCCCCTGATCCAGATCGTTCGCGATCCTGCCCTGTTCCAGATCGTCAAGCAGGTGGTGGATTCGGGTGCGGCGCTGCGCCAGCGGTTGCAGTTGTCTACCCCCGCCATGCACTCCTTCGAAGTTCATGCCGTTCCCCTCGCCAGCACCTCCTCGCGCGGCGCCATGGCCATCCTGCACGATGTCATGCCCACCGAACGGCTCGAGCGGGTGAAGCGGGATTTTATCGCCAACGTGTCGCATGAATTCCGTACCCCGCTCGCCACCATTCGAGGATATGCGGAAACGCTGCTGGACGGCGGCCTGGAAGATGAAACCAACCGCCGGAAGTTCGTGGAGATCATTCAGGCCAACGGCGTGCGTCTGAACAATATCGCCGCCGATTTGCTGACGCTGTCGGAACTCGATTTCGGCCGGCCCGGCGCCCAACCCGGCCCCATCTCGCTCAACGACGCTTTGAGCGGCGCGATCCGCGCGGTCGAACCAGCCGCCCATTTGATGAACGTGCACCTGCGCGCCGACCCGATTCCGGACCTGAGCCTGGTGGGACACGGGTTCCGTCTGGAACAAGCGCTGCTGAACCTTCTGGACAACGCGGTGAAGTTCAACAAACCGAACGGCGAGGTGCTTGTCCAGGTGCACGACCGGCCCCCGCATCAAATCGAGATCCGAATTTCCGATAGCGGGGTCGGAATTCCGGCGGAAGATTGGTCCCGGATCTTCGAGCGGTTCTACCGGGTCGACAAAGCGCGTTCCCGTCAGGTGGGTGGCACGGGCTTGGGCCTTTCGATAGTGAAGCATGCCGTGGAGCAGATGGGCGGTACCGTGGCCGTCGAAAGCGAACTCGGGAAAGGCTCGACCTTCATCGTAACGCTGCCCAAGGCGTCGCCTCCGCAAGACTAGTCTTAACCATCTAGTCATCCAAACATAACAATCGTCTAGTATCCTTGACCCTTAGCTATCAAGTTAAGAGTTCTAACTCGAAGTGCCTTCTTGGTTGTGTTCGGAGTACCATCTGCCTGAGACTGGCAGTAATAGCCAAAGGGTGCCGCGGGATTTCCGCCGAGAAACACCCGGGGCAACCTGAACCAAGCACGAAGGAAGCGCATCCACGCTCTTTCGAAGGACGGATAGTCAAATTATGAAATCGCGTAATACATCTAAGGTGATTGGATTACTATGCATGGCAGCGGTTCTGCTCCCCGGGGGCTGGGCGGCCGGTCCCCCGACGCCTCCCGTCAGCGTCCCTGCCGCCACAACCAATCCCGCGGATATCGCCAAACTGAAAGCCCAGCTCGATCGGCAGCAAAAGCAGGTCGAGCAACTGCTGACGGAACTGGCCGCACAGCGCAAACTGCTGGAGCAGGCCGGGATCGGCGCGGAACCGGTTTCCGCCGCCGCCGTGCAGCACACCACCCCGGCGGATCGTCTGATGGCGTCCACCGCGCCCATGCTCCCCCCGCCCGCGGCCGCGACCCCCAGGTTGAGCCCGGAACTGCCGCAGGCGCCGGCCGCGGCCGCCGCGCCGGCCTCTTCCCCGCTGCAACTGAAGATCGGCGATACCACCATCATGCCGGTCGGCTTCATGGACCTCACGGCGGATTGGAAGGACAAGAATGCCGGCGGGACTCTGGGTAGCAGTTTCGGCAGCATACCGTATAACAGCGCCGCCACTTCCAAGCTCTCGGAATTCCGCTTCAGCCCGCAGAACTCGCGTATCGGCTTCCGCGTGGACGGCAACTGGAAGGGCGCCCACTTCATCGGCTACAACGAATTCGATTTCCTCGGCACCAGCGGCGCCAACAACCTGAGTGTCAGCAACGGCGCCTTCGTTCCCCGTATTCGCCTGTACTGGGTGGATGTCCGCAAGGACAAGTTCGAATTCCTGGCCGGCCAAAGCTGGAGCATGCTGACTCCCAACCGCAAAGGCATCTCGGCACTGCCGGGCGACCTCTTCTATAGCCAGGTCATCGACGTGAATTACATGGCCGGCCTGACCTGGACCCGCCAGCCGGGTGTCCGCTTCCTCTATCACCCGAGCGACCAGGTGACCATGGGCGTCTCCTTCGAAAACCCGGATCAATACATGGGCGGGTCCGGCGGCGGATCCTCGGTGGTGCTGCCCGCGGCTCTAACCGGTCTGGCGGGTACGCAGTTGGACAACCAAACCAACGTACAGACCATCCCGAACGTGCACCCGGATATCATCGCCAAGATCGCGTTCGACCCGAGCGCCCGAGCCCACATCGAAGTAGCGGGAATCGAGCGTACCTTTAAGACCTGGAATATCACCACGGGCCAGCCCGCCTCGGGCCAGTATTCCACCAAAATGGGCGGCGGCGGATCGGTGAACGCCAATTTCGAGATCGTGAAGAACCTCCGCCTGGTCACCAACAACTACTGGAGCGATGGCGGCGGCCGCTACCTCTTCGGTCAGGCTCCCGACCTGGCGGTGCGCGCCGATGGCAGCATCAGCCCGATTCACTCGGGCGGGACGGTGGACGGCTTTGAAGCCGTTGTCAACAAGAACACCCTGTTGTACGCCTACTATGGCGGTATCTACGTGGGCAAGAACGTGGTAGTGGATGCCAATGGCACCAGCCTGGTGGGTTACGGCTACCGTGGCTCCGCCAATAGCCAGAACCGCGCCATCCAGGAAATCAGTTTTGGCTTCAACCAGACCGTGTGGAAGGACGCCAAGTATGGCGCGCTCAACTTCATGGGCCAGTACGAATACTTGATGCGCTCTCCGTGGTACTGGGCCGCCAACGTCGCCGGCGGCAAGGGCACCCACGACAGCACCATCTACTTCAACGTGCGGTACACGCTTCCCGGCGGCGCTCCGCCCGTCAAGTAACTCGCGAATTCATGGTTTTGTAACTGAATTGTCATATTGGAATGGGAAAATTAGAGGTGAAAAGCTTATGAAAACGATGTCGATAGCCCTAATGGGGTTACTCGTAGTGGCGACCGCCCCGTTTGCGGCGGCGCAGAAACTGAACGCTTGCGGGGCGACGTTCCCGGACCCGATCTACAAAAAGTGGTTCGGTGACTACGGCAAGTCCCACGCGGGCGCCCAGATCAATTATGAAGCTAACGGATCGGGCGGCGGAGTCAAAGGTGTGACGGATGGGACGGTAGATTTCGGCGCCTCCGACATGCCCATGACCGACCAGGAACTGGCGGCGGTGAAGAGCGGGAAAATATTCCACTTCCCCACTGTTCTCGGCGCCGTGGTGCCCATCTACAACCTCCCGGGCGTCACGCAAGAGTTGAAATTCAGCGGTCCCGTGCTGGCCGATATTTTCCTCGGTACGATCGCGAAATGGAGCGATAAGCGTATCGCCGCGGAGAATCCGGGCGTGAAGCTGCCGAATGAGGACATTGTGGTGGTTCACCGAACGGACGGCAGCGGCACCACGTTTGTGTGGACCGATTTCCTTTCCAAGGTCAGCCCGGACTGGAAGAGCAAGGTTGGCGCCGCCAAGTCCGTGAGTTGGCCCAAGGGGCTGGGCGGGGCTCAAAGCGCGGGTGTCACCGGTTTAGTCAAACAGAACCCCAATTCGTTGGGCTATGTCGAACTCCTCTACGCGCTGCAGATCAAAATCGGTTACGGTCAAGTCAAGAACTCTGCCGGAGTCTATGTGAAGGCGGATGTTACCAGCGTGACGGAAGCGGCTGCCGGAGCGGCGAAGAACATGCCTGACGATTTTCGCGTCTCCATCACCAACGCGCCCGGGAACGCTGCCTATCCAATCTCCACCTTCACCTGGCTCTTGATCCCCAGCAAGTTCTCCGACCCCGCCAAGGCCAAGGAAGTCAAGGCGATGCTCCACTGGGTACTGACTGACGGCCAGAAGGACTGCGCCGCTCTAAGCTATGCGCCGCTCCCCAAAGCGGTGGTCACCAAGGAGCAGAAACAGATCGACGCGATCCAGTAGTCCGGCTCGCCGGCGATCAGGTTGCAAGATGGCCCCTACTATTGCGGCGGTAAAAAGAAGTAAGGCGTCAACCCAAACGGGCGACATAGTCGCCCGTTTGGTAGTTACTCTTTTCGCCGCCAGCCTGCTGGCGATGGCGATCCTGTTAGTATACGAACTGCTCGTCGGCTCCGCGGACGCCCGCGCCAAGCTCGGGATTTGGCGTTTCCTCGTTTCCAGCAAGTGGAACCCCGTGACGGAAGATTTCGGGGCCCTGCCGTTTGTTTATGGAACGGTAGTCACTTCCGTTCTGGCGCTGCTGATTTCGGTGCCGTTCGGCTTAGGCGCGGCCATATTTCTTTCGGAACTGGCGCCGGCCGGTATCTCCAACGCGCTGACGTTCGTGATCGAACTTCTGGCGGCGATTCCCAGCGTGATCTACGGCCTGCTGGCAATCTTTACGCTGGTGCCCCTGATGCGCCTGTATATCGAACCGTTCCTGAAACACACCCTCGGATTCCTCCCGTTCTTCCAGGGCACCGCATATGGCGTGGGTTTTCTCACCGCCGGCCTGGTTCTGGCGATCATGACGATCCCGTTCATCATATCGGTGTCGCGCGAATCGCTCCTGGCCGTGCCGCGCGATCAGAGAGAGGCCGCTCTGGCCTTGGGCGCTACCAAATGGGAGACTACCTGGCAGATCGTGGTGCCGTACGCCAAGCTGGGCATCCTGGGTTCGATCTTCCTCGGTTTAGCGCGGGCATTGGGTGAAACCATGGCCGTCACCATGGTGATTGGGAACGACCCCAGCATTCATGCCTCGCTGCTAGCCCCGGGCTATTCCATCGCCGCAGTGATTGCCAACGAATTCAGCGAGGCAAGCGGGAAGATTCATCCGGCGGCTTTAGTGGAACTTGGCCTGGTCCTGTTCTGCCTGACCATCCTGATTAACGGTTTTGCCCGCCTGATGATTGTGGCGACTACATCCAAGGGGTCCAAGAGACCATGAACAGGCTTGCGTGGCGTAAACTAGTCAACGGCGTGATGCTGACGCTGACCGGCGTGTGCACCGCGGTTACTATCTCGGTCTTATTCGTGATTCTCGGGTGCCTGCTTTACTTCGGGGCGCATTCCCTTAGCTGGAATTTCTTCACTAAGTTGCCGCTCCCCCCGGGCGAAGAAGGCGGCGGTCTGGCGAATGCCATCGTGGGCAGCATGCAGATCGTTGGATTAGCCGCGCTAATCGGTATTCCGATCGGCTTCCTCGCCGGTGTTTATCTGGCGGAGTACGAGGATAAGCACTTTGCTTCCATCGTCCGGTACATCGCGGATCTGTTGAATGGGGTCCCGTCCATCGTGGTCGGAATTCTGGCCTGGACGCTGGTGGTGCTTCCGATGCGCACGCAATCCGGCCTTGCAGGTTCGGTTGCGTTGAGCGTCATGCTGATTCCCATTGTGACGCGGCAAACCGAACAGTTCCTGCGGGAGGTCCCGCTGGCCCTTCGAGAGGGGGCTCTGGCGCTAGGCGCCAGCAAGTGGAAGATGATCGCGACCGTCGCGGTTCCGGCCGGCAGCAAGGGAATCCTCACCGGCATGATCCTGGGCGTGGCCCGCATCGCGGGCGAATCCGCCCCGCTTCTTTTCACCGCGCTGAACAACCAGTACTGGGGCGGGCTCAGAGAGCCGACCGCCTCGCTGCCAGTGATGATTTACAAACTGGCGACGGCCCCTTACGAGGACTGGAACCGCCAGGCCTGGGCCGCTGGGCTGGTATTGATCACGCTGGTCCTGGTAGCCAATATCGCGGCCCGCCTGGTGCTGGCGAGAGGTATTTCGGTTCCGCGCGGCTAACATCGAGAATCCTATGAGCACCGTACCCGACTATGCATCCCATTCCAAGCCCGGTCAGACGCCAACTAAGGGGGCTTCATTGCCGACGCCTGTTCCCGTACCTGTTACCGCAGCCCGTCTCAAGCTGAAGGCCATTAACGTCAACTTCTTTTACGGTGCGTTCAAGGCGCTGCACGATATCTCGCTGGACATGCTGGCCAACCGGATCACGGCGTTGATCGGCCCTTCCGGTTGCGGCAAATCGACGTTTCTTCGCAGCCTGAACCGCATCAACGATACCATTCGCAATTCGCGCATGGAAGGGCAGATCCTGCTGGACAACGAAGACGTTCGCACGGCGGACGTGACCGACTTGCGCCGGCGCGTCGGCATGGTCTTCCAGCGGCCCAACCCATTCCCCAAGTCGATCTACGACAATATTGCGTATGGCCTGCGCATCAATGGCATGGCATCCAGGCGTGACATGCACGATAAGGTGGAGCATAGTCTGAAGCGGGCGGCGCTGTGGGAGGAAGTGAAGGATAAGCTGCAGGAATCGGCCTACGCGCTTTCCGGCGGACAGCAGCAGCGCCTGTGCATCGCCCGGGCGCTGGCCGTCGATCCTGAAGTGCTCCTTCTGGATGAGCCCTGTTCCGCCCTCGATCCCATCGCCACCGCCAAGATCGAAGAGCTCATGTTCGGGCTCAAGGATCAATGCACCATGGTCATTGTGACCCACAACATGCAGCAGGCAGCGCGCGTGGCCGATTTTACCGGCTTCTTCCTGATGGGCCGCCTGATCGAGTACGATAAGACGGATGTGATCTTCAAGAACCCCTCCCGCAAGGAGACGGAAGATTACATTACGGGTAGGTTTGGGTAGCCTAGGCTGGCTTCCATCGATTGGAGCGTCTGCGGAGCACCGGCCGGTCCGGGAAGGAAGGCATAACTCTTGCGCCACTTTACGATTGAACTCGAAGAACTGAACAACAAACTGCTGGAGATGGCCGGGCTGGTGGAGTCCGCCATTAACCGCAGTGTCCGCTCTCTGGTCGATCAGAACAGGGAACTGGCTGAGCAGGTGATTCGGGACGAGCCGAAAATCAACAGCATGGAGATGGAGATCGACGGCATGGTGACGCGGCTCCTCGCCCTCCGGCAACCCGTAGCCAGAGATTTGCGCTTCCTGACGTCCGCGCTAAAGATCAACACCGATTTGGAGCGCATGGGAGATCTTGCTCAGCATATCGCCGAAC
>OBLT010002168.1_pt1 | contig 12347 bp, 11 predicted proteins | sample 1518721 | NCBI WGS metagenome assembly OBLT01 (sample SAMEA3539307, study PRJEB22396) | soil metagenome | biome: tundra; feature: field; material: soil | place: USA | collected 2010-05 | depth 0.15 m | reverse complement strand
CGCCGATCGAGACTTTGCCGCTGTTTGTGCGTGCCGGTTCGATCATGCCGCTCGGGGTGCCTGTTACCAGCACGAGTGAGACGCAGAAGCTGGCGCGGGTGCGCGTGTATGCGGGCGCGGACGGTAACTTCACGCTTTATAGCGACGATGGCAAGACTTACGCCTACGAGCATGGGGATGCGAGTATTACCCGCTTGCACTGGGACGATGCCGCTCGCAGGCTAACGGGAACCGATAAGGGTATTGTCGAAGTCATCGGGAAGTAGCCGAGCGTCGACACGAGTGTCTGAGGTGCCCGGAAGATCGCTGGCAGACCTCATGCTGGTGGAGAATTTCAGGTAGCCGCGAAGAGGCGGCCTGAGAGGCCGCCGCAGGCCGCGGGCCTGCCCCACTAAAGACTTAGTATTTAGGGACGGAGGGGTCGACTTTGTCGCTCCAGGCCAGAATGCCGCCCTTCATGTTGCGGGCGCGGAAGCCGGCCTTCTTCAGTAAGTCGACGGCTTTGGCGCTGCGCATGCCGCTCTTGCAGTGGGCCACGATCTCAATATCGCGATCCAACTCGTTGACGCGCTGCGGGAGTTGGCCCAGCGGAATCAGCTTTGCGTACGGAATGCGACAGATCTGGTATTCGTGCGGCTCGCGCACGTCGATCAGCACGAACGAATCGCCGCGATCGATCCTGGCTTTGACTTCGACCGCATCGATATCGCCTTCCACGGCCGCGACTGGCTGTTGCGGGATGCCGCAGAACTGCTGATAGTCGATGAGCTTCGTAACGGTGGGATGCTCACCGCACACAGGGCATTCCGGATTTTTGCGCAGCTTCAACTCGCGGAAGCGCATGGCCAGCGCATCGTACAGCAACAAGCGGCCGACGAGCGGCTCGCCGATGCCCAGGATCAGCTTCACGGTTTCGGTGGCCTGAATCAGCCCGATGGTGCCCGGCAGAATTCCGAGCACGCCGCCTTCGGCGCAACTCGGCACCAGGCCGGGAGGCGGCGGCTCCGGATACAGGCAGCGGTAGCACGGCCCACCCGCGTAAGCGAACACGGTGGCCTGCCCTTCGAAACGGAAGATCGACCCGTAGACGTTGGGCTTTCCCAGCAGGACGCAGGCGTCGTTCACCAGGTAGCGGGTGGGGAAATTGTCGGTGCCGTCCACGATGATGTCGTAGTCGCGCAGAATGCCGAGCGCGTTCTCGCTCGACAGCGCGACTTCGTGCTTGTCGATGCGGACGAACGGATTGATCTCGCGCATGCGGTCGGCGGCGGAATCGAGCTTCTTGCGGCCGACGTCGCTGGTGCCGTGGATGACCTGGCGCTGCAGATTGGTGAAATCCACCACGTCGAAATCCACCAGGCCGATGCGGCCGACACCGGCGGCCGCGAGATAGAGGCCCAGCGGCGCGCCCAGACCGCCGGTCCCTACCAGAAGCACTTTGGCGGCCTTCAACTTGAGCTGGCCTTCGGTGCCGACCTCGGGCATGATGAGGTGACGGCTATAGCGCAGGATCTCGTCCTTAGTGAGGGCCAATTCGCTAGCCGGGGTGGCAGGTTCGGGAGGCGCGGTAACAGAGCCGCCGGCGATCGACGGCACGATTGACACGGTGTCGCCATCCTTCACGGGGGTGGCATCCTTCTCCAGATAGCGGATGTCCTCGTCGTTCAAATAAACATTCACGAAGCTGCGCAGCTTGCCTTCATCGTTGTAGAGCTGCCGGCGCAGATCCGGGTGCTGGGTGGTGAGGGCGGTCAGCACTTCGCCCACGGTCGAGCCGGTCAGCTCGACGGAGTCCTGCTTGCCTGCGTATTGCCGCAGGGGTGTGGGAATCAGAACTTTGGCCATGTTAGTGAGTCATACTCCAGAGCCGGCTAAAAGCCGGCTGCGGGCACGATTGCCCGCCCTCCAATTGTCAACTCCTCGCGCTCCGCTTTGGTTTGCTCGGCATCGGGCAGCCAGCTATTGGCGTGATCGAATGCGCCGTTGCGTATGGAGAGCACCACAAAAGAATACCAGGGACACGAGTTCTTCAGATCGGTCTGGGAGAAATAGGCGTCGCAGTCGGGATGCGAATGGTAGATGCCGACCAGGTCCAGTTTGCGGCTGCGGGCGTCTTTGTCGGCGCGGAGCAGGTCTTCGGGACGCAATTCGTAGCGGCTGCCGTGCGCGCCGGCGTAGGCGTTTTCAAGCGGCAAGGCGATGCGGACGGTCTTCTGTCCATCATCGATGGCACCCAACATTGCCCCGCAGCATTCGTTCGGATAGGTGGCCTGCGCGTGGGCCACCATCTCGCGCCAAGCGTCGGGTTCGATGCGAATCATTCGGCTTCACGCCTCGTCCCAGAATTGGTCGCTGAGATACTTCTCGGCGCTATCGCAAAGCACGGTCACGATCATGCCCTCGCGGCCCTCGGCATGCAACTGGCGCGCGATTTGCAGGGCGGCGACCACGTTGCATCCGGACGAAATCCCCACCAGCAGGCCCTCTTCGCGCGCCAGGCGGCGCACCATGGCGTAGGCTTCCTCGGTCTCCAGCCAGATGTTGCCGTCGGCCAGCGTGGGATCGTAGATGCCGGGCACGATGGCGGTGGGCATATGCTTCAATCCTTCCAGGCCATGGAAGCCGCTGGAAGGCTGCCCGGAGTAGCACTTCACGTGGGGCAGATCGCGATGCAGGCGGCGGCTGACGCCGGTGAATGTTCCGCTGGTGCCCATGGCCGCCACGAAGTGCGTCAGCAGGCCGCTGGTTTGTTCGATGATCTCGCGGCCGGTGGTTTCGAAATGCGCCTTCCAGTTCGCCGGGTTGTTGTACTGATCGGGGTAAAAGTAGAGGTCGGGATCGGCTTCGTAGATCTCGCGGCACTTGCGTATGGCGCCGTCGGAGCCTTCGCCGGGATCGCTGAATACCATCTCCGCGCCATAGGCTTTCAGGATGCGCTTGCGCTCGATGGAAGCATTGGCGGGCAGACACAACTTGACCCGGTAGCCGCGCGCGGCGCCGACCATGGCGTAGGCGATGCCGGTGTTGCCGCTGGTGGCGTCCAGGATGATGTGCTCGGGACGCAGGCGGCCGGTGCGCTCGCCGTCGAGGATCATGTTGAGGCCGGCGCGGTCCTTGACGGATCCGCCGGGGTTGAAGTATTCCGCCTTGGCGTAGATGGCGACGCCGGGGGCGTCGCGGCCGATCTTGCCGATCTTATCGAGGCGCAGCAACGGGGTGTTGCCGATGGTGGACAGCAGGTGTTGAGCCTGCGTGCGGACGGGATCGGGGACGAGAGCGGCTGCCATAGTCTACTTGGTTTGGATTAGCGAGGGGTGGGGCCGGATGCAGGATTCATGCTGGTATCATAGCAAAGTCTGTTGAGATTAGGGGGATTGTGCGTGATTGTGCGTTGTTGTGCGTTCCGGCGCGTCGGGATGCTTTTGTACGAACAAAGCCAATTCGTACCTTTCTGCTTCATATTCTTTATGTTACAGGCAATTCTCTGACACCCTTCGTCGGAGCGCATCAGGCGTGGCCCCGTGGGTGAGACACGGCTCGTTGGCGCGTCGGTTTCCGTGTTTTGACGAACAAATCCCATGGCGCCGATAGCAAATGGCTGGCATGGTTCCGGCGACGATTTGTTTGGCCGTTTTCCATGGGTGGCCAGCTTCCTGGCAAAAATGGAGGCGAATGGCGGTCGGGCAGTTCGCGCGAAAGTTTTCCACCGAACAAACCCAATGATGTTAAGTGTTTTATTTTCATGATCCCAACGTCTCGTTTCCAGACACCTCCGGCCGGGCCGGTACCGCGGGAAGTTTCGGAAATGTCAATTAACGCTTTTGACAGCCGGTGGGGATAGAGGCGAGCCGGTCGGGTGCTTCCAATTTCAGGCTAGCACGGGGGGCGGCGATTTCCGGGCTTGCGACGCTCTGGCAGGGGCGGCAAGTGATTGTAAATACAGGCTATGGGCGCTTTCGCGCCGATGCGTGAACGGGTTCCGGCGTGCCGAGGATTTTGGCGAGCGTCAGGCCGCGGAGATCTTCCAGGAGGACGTCTGGGGAGTAGGCGAGGAGGTCGTCTCGGGTCGAGATTCCGGTATGGACGGCGACGGAGCGGATGCCGTTCCGCTGGGCGGCAATGATATCGCTGGGCGCGTCGCCCACCAGCGCGATGGGGGTGTGGCGGACGATCCAGCCTTGTGCGCGCGCGTGGCGGATGGCGAGGCGGGCCAGCCCGGCGCGGTCCTTGGCCATTTGGCCGAAGGCTCCAAAGCGGAAGTACTGCTTCAGCCCAGCGCGGTCGAGCTTCTTCCATCCGATGCGGGTGAGGTTGCCGGTGACCAGTCCGAGCAGCACGCCGCAGTGTTGCAGGCGGCGCAGGAGGGCGCGCACGCCGGGGCAGGTCTTGCGCTGGAGGTTGGGGACGCTGCGCACGTAGATCTGCTGCGCGCGGCGGACGATCTCAGGCATGGCACGGCGAATGGAGGCCGCGGACGCGCCGGCGTCGCGGAGCATGCGCGTGAGGATGTCGGGATCGAGCATGCCGTGGACGGGGATGTGGTCAGTCGAGGTTTCGAGGCCGGTGACGCGGCGGACGGCATCGACGAGCGCTTGGCGATGGTGCGGCCCGGCGCGGCGGAGGAGGGTGCCGTCGATATCGAAGAGGATGAGGGCGGGGGCGAGTGGCATGGGTGGCAATTCATGATGGCGGAAAGGGGAGGTGATGCGCAAGCGAGGTGCTATAATTCCAGCCAATGGGCCTCACTAGAGGGTTGCCGACGATGAGGTGCGGCACGGCGGCGTTTGTATTGTATTGATAACGCAAGTGGTGTATGATTTCAAGGAGAATTCCGATTGCAGGAAGAACCCGTCGTCGCGGCAGCACGTTCGCAGTGGGCGACCGATCCCCGAAACACGGTGGCAGGCTGGTCCTTTTCCGAGGAGGAGCTAACCGCCGCACTGCGCGGAACAGTGTTGCTCAATCCCTCAATTGACCTGACGAACGCCTGCAATCTGAACTGCCCCTACTGCTTCATCGAGGAGAAGAACTCGACGCGGAAGGCTAGGCGTCCCGACGAGCTTACCGTCCCGGAGATTCTGGCCGTCCTTTCGGATCTAGCGGAGAGTGGAGCCCGGACTGTCAACATCGTCGGAGCGGGCGAGCCCACGGTCGATCCGTTCTTCGCCGAGATCGTCGCGGAGATAGCCAGTCTCGGAATTACCCCAGTCGTCTTCACAAACGGCATCCGGATCGCACAGGAACCTCACACCGTAGACACGCTCTGGGATGTTGGGGCCACGGTGGTCCTCAAGTACAATTCCATGAACGGTCCCGTCCAGGATCTTGTCGCTGGTCGTGATGGATATGCCAGCGTCCGTGACGAGGCTCTCGCGAGGTTGCTTCAGAGGGGCTTCTCGACACCAACACCGACCAGGCTCGCACTCGATACGATCGCTTTCCAAGGAAATTACGCAGAACTTCCAGCGATCCACAGATTCTGCAGGTCGCATAACATTCACCCGCTGATCGCCGATTACATTCCAACTGGCCGAACGGAAGGGGGGGCATTTTTCGGTCACCAGGCGGCTCAGCATCTGCCCGTCGCGGCCCGATCCTCGGTCTCCAGCATGTTGCAACCTCTCGATTGCGGACAGAGGCACACCCTTTTCACGGAGCTCGCGGAAATAGATCGGCGTGAGTTCGGCATTGAACGGCCTCCCCACTGCGCGTATTACAGCGGGGGCGTGTGTAGCCAATCGTTGGGGATTTACGTCGATATCCAGGGTAATATCTGGCCCTGCGTTGCTCGTTCTCGGGTCGTCGGTGGCGAGCGATTGTCCGGGCTGCTTGGTAATGTGCGCCACGGGGATAAGCCTTCAGTCATTTGGCGGTCGCATCCCTACTTTCGCTCTCTGCGCGACAACTATACGGGGGCTTGTCCTTATAAGCCGGCCCTCAAGACCCAACCCGGCGATTCTCAGCGCTTTGCAGCCAATCGGGTGTGACCTGTGCGACGGCGATTATCTATCATTATCACCGAATTCTTTTCCCACTTCCGCGGCGAATACTCAAGTGCGAGAAACGCGCTCCTATGGGTCAATATTCAAAGCATTGGGATCGGTGTGTTCTTTAATTTTTGCCTATGGGTTTACTTCAGGAAAATCCTCAATATTGGCATTAATTGGACAGCCATATTGGTCTTCTGCGCCACAACTTTTACGATTGCTTGGCTTAGGGCACTCCTTGCGCAGTGGCACGACTTGCCGCTCAATATTCTCCACGATGCCTACAAGGACATGACCAAGCGCTCACCGGAACTCGTCGGCCTGATCAATTCCAGTGTCTTCGGCGCACTCGCTAAAACCCATTTCCACCTGCTGAGGCTCGCCCTTTTGGGCGACGAGTGGACTCCCGATATTCGCTTCGGTATCGCCACAAGCCTGATCGAGGGATTTAAGAAGGTCGAGCACTACTACGCTACTAGCACTGACATCCCTTATAGGACGATTGATGCCGCCCGGCAGTTCTACGCGGTCTCTGAAAAGATCTGTCGTGGAGCACTGGTGCAAAGGCTCCTGGTGTTCCCCAAGGCGACGCTGCTCGCAGACCTTGAGTATAATGAGGACGACAGAAAGAACCTCTTGGCGTTCATTGATCTTCATCATCATCACGGCGCTAAGCGGAATCAGCAACGCAGGGGTTATCAATTACGGTACTGGCCAAATAATATTCAGGCCCTCCGCACCAACATGCGACGGTGGTTTAGGATTGAGGAGCACGAATCCGATACGGACCAACCGGTTCTCGTCAGGGGTTATCAATTACGGTACTGGCCAAATAATATTCAGGCCCTCCGCACCAACATGCGACGGTGGTTTAGGATTGAGGAGCACGAATCCGATACGGACCAACCGGTTCTCGTCGACATGGCCATTGTCGAGGAAAGTGTCAGGGAACGGCGCCCCTTTGCTCGTATCGGGCGCCAGCTTGTTTTCGGCCAAGCGGGATTAAAGAGCGACGACCTGGTGGTCAACGGGCCGGGAATGGTTCATGGCGGGCCGTTTAAGGCTGCCCAGTATAAGGGATGGTTTACATACGTTTGGCAGGCTCACGAAGGTGACTGTGAGTCTGCCGCGCAGCTCGCATACTGGGCCAGGCTGTTCCGGCTGCGAGACGAGGTAGGAAAGCGATACGGGGGAGGGGCCGGCAAACGCGGTCAGGTGTTCTTCGACAATATCGTGGACCGGCTGAAATCTGCGGAGCGCCTCTGCGCGGTCGATGTTGCGCAGGCGACCTACGCCTGGTATGAGGATCCCTGCTACGTGAAGTTGCACAACGCAATGAAGGAGCCTGCGAAGGGGAAACACACTCGGATTTTCGTGTTACCCCACTGCTTGCCTAACTGGGTCGCTGACGGGTTTGTCAATAAAGTAATAGTTGAGCTGCTTGAGGCTGGTGTTGAAGTCTTCCTTTACCGGAAAAGAGACCTTGTACACGAGGATCTTGCCGCAGGGGACCATATAATCGCCGATGGTTCTTGGTGCTTCTACCTCGCACCCGATGAGGTACTCGATGTTCATCGTATTTATAAACTCTGCGAGGCGAAGAACAAAGCGGACGGCGATGAGGTCCGGATTTTCTGGGACCAATTTTCACAACTTGCGGATCGTACGCATGCATGGAAATATTTTTACGGGAAGAACGCCTTGGCTAATTCGGAAGACAAGCAGCAACTTAGAGCAGATTTGATCCACCATGGTTTTTGAAGGATGGAGGCCTAGAATGAGCAAAGCAACATCGCTCGCAGCTCTGACGGCGCTGGCGGGCATCGTCGGGGTGTTCGGCTCCGGCTGCAACAGGGGAGCAATTAACGTTAAGCGCATTGCAGTCTTTCAAGTGAAACCGCAGGAATGGGCAGACGCGCTTAAACTGGGCTTTGCCGATGGCTTACAGGAGCAAGGGTTAGAGGTTGGCCGTGATGTAGTCCTAGTGACGAAATCTGCGGCTGGGGATCCGCTCGGGGTCACGACGCTGGCCCAGACCCTTGTCCGACAGCATTACGCCGTTGTTTACGCTCTCGGGACCCAGGCGAGTCAGGAGGCCTTTCAGGCAGCGGACATTAATCAACCTTTAATCTTCGGCGCGGTCACCGACCCGGTTCAGACCGGCTTCTATGATGGCAGTCTAGATAAGCCGCGCAAGAATATCACTGGAACGCAGGATCTTTGGCCATACCCGGCACAATTCGATCTCATTAAGACGCTCGTGCCGAATCTACATAAACTGGGGATCGCTTACAACTCCAGTGAGATCAACTCGCAGGTTTCGGTCCGATTCATTAAACAGGAGTGCGCGAAGCGGGGGATTGAGTTATCGGAGCGGACAGTAACGGAGGATAGTCAAGTGTCTCTTGCGGTCGCTGGCGTACTTGACGCTGGCATTCAGGCCTTCTTTATCCCAGCGGACAATACTATGCAGTCGAACGCCCAGGTCGTGATTGCGGCATGTATGAAGAGGCGAATTCCGGTTTTCACGGGTATTTCTGGAATTGTCGAGAACGGAGCCGTTGGCACCGTGGGAACAAACTACTACGAACTGGGCAAGGTGAATGCAGCGCAGGCGGCCAAGATCCTGTCGGGCGTTCCGGCGAGGCAGATTCCAGTGCAAATAGCGGATAAAGGCGACTTGTATCTCAACATGGCATCCATCAAGAAACTCGGGCTGACGGTCCCGGAACAGTTGCAGAAGAAGGCAGTTAAGATCTACGAATAGAAAATGAGTGCTTAATAATGCTCGGTCTATTTTTGACTGCCTCTCTGGTTTCACTCCTATATGTGCCCGTCACGATTGGGCTCGCGATGGCGTTTCGGCTGCTAAACTACCCGGACCTCACTTGCGAGGGTAGCTTTATGTTCGGCGGTGCGCTATCGCTTTTTGCCCTTGAGGCTGGTTGTCCCCCTTCGCTGTCGATGCTCTGCGGAGTCGCCGGCGGCTTTGTCGCCGGTGCGCTCACTGCTGTCCTGCACACCCGTCTCAAGGTCAGCCGGCTGCTCTCGGGGATTATTACGAGCGCCATTCTATACTCCGTGACAATTCGCCTGTTGGGGGGACGGGCTAACAAAAGGGTTACGAAGGCGACCATTTTCGATGCCCTGGACATTGGTAACCTGGATCTGCAGGACTTGTTAGTAGCTGGCATCGTCGCGGTAGTTGCGCTCGGGTTCTGTTGGGCGCTGTATCGTTCACGTTTAGGGCGAGTACTGCGTGCCTTGGGCGACCAAGCATGGTTTTGCGTATCGCTCGGCAAGGACCCCAAGCTGTTTCTGGTGGTGGGATTAGGCATGGCAAATGCGGTGATAGCACTGGCGGGTGCGACGCTGGTTCATTTCAAACGCGTTTGCGACGTTAATATGGCGTTCGGTGTGCTTGTCGCGGCACTTGCCGGCCTTGTCCTGGGTGAAACCGTGTATGCGGCGAAGTCGGTCTGGACCCATAGCGCAATGTGCCTGGTTGGAACCGGGATCTACAACGTCGCCCTCGGGGCGTTCTACTTCGATTGGGGGATAGGAATCGAGAGGGTCGTTCTTCCAAGCGATGTTCGGCTCGTTACGGGCCTTCTGCTCATTTTGCCCGCTATTATTCTACTGCGGGTAAGGGGCCGGTACAAGCTGTTCAATTCGAATTGGTAGCATGCTGCAGCTAAGGGACATCTCCAAGCGATTCAGCGTAGGCAGCAACCGGGAAACGGTAGCGCTCGATCATTTGGATTTCGTGTTGGGGCTCGGTGAGTTCGTTGTCATGGTCGGTGAGAATGGTTCCGGCAAATCCACTCTTTTCCGAGTTGTGACGGGCGAAGTGCATGCCGATTCAGGACGGGTGTTTTTTGGCGCGACGGATGCATCGCGAATGCCGCCGCACAAACGAGCGCGCTACGTCACGCATATCCATCAGTCGCGCGAGTCGGGGTTGCCGCTATCGCTCACGGTCGAAGAGGTGATGCGGTTAGCGTACGAGTCGCGAGGCTTTGCGAACGCACGGCCCCGCAGCGTGTGGCAGGGCGCCGCCGAGCGACTGGAGAGGTTTCGCTACGGATTATCCAGAGTGCTGAAGGAACAAATCTGGAATTTGTCGGGCGGAGAACACCAGTTGGTCAGCCTTGCTGTTGCCTCGGTATTTGCCGATGGTCAGCCGAAGGGATCCCATGTCCTATTGCTTGACGAACACGTGTCGCAACTTGACCCAGTTGCCCATGATGTCGTTATGGAGGCGACGGACCGGTTGATTCGAGACGGCGAGCTGTCCACGATCATGGCAACTCACAACTGTGAATTAGCGGTTCGCTATGGCGACCGACAGATTGTGTTGAGCCGTGGCCGAGTTGCCCGCGATTTGGGCGGCGACGCACGCATTCGATCTGCGGAGGGACTTAAGGAGTGTGTATCCATTGCCGGACTCCGGGGGAAGCTCGACTAGAAAATACCTTATGATTGTGGGGCCGAAGACAGTCGATCCATCACGAGTCGTCCTCGTGAATCCTGCCACGGATTCCGATGAGGTGGCGGCTTCTGCTGCCTGCTACCCCCCGCTCGGGCTTATTTCGCTGGGTAGCACTCTGAAGTCGCAACTGCCCGAGGTTGATTTATCGGTTCTCGATCAGGCGGTTGTCGGCTTTGATGGTGTCGCGAAGGCGTTCACGAAGGGCGCCGTCGTTGGTATCAGTGCGCTGACGACGACCTATCGGAACTCACTTAGATTTGCGCAGGAAGCAATCGACAGGGGCTGTTTCGTTGTTTTTGGGAACGACCACTCCAGCCGGTTTGCGGAACTCATTGTTCGAGACCGAGGCGTGCACGCCGTGCTGGTCGGTGACCACGTTGAGTTTCCATTCGTGGACCTGGTTCGCTGGGTTGATTCCCGGCGAGACTGCATTCCTGAAATTCCCGGTCTCGTGATGCTGGGGCCAGGCGGGCCAGTTGCTCAACCTCCTGTGCGATACCCCATGGAGAGAGTGCCCATCCCCGACAGGGGCCTAGTCGACCACCGGCCATATCGTGAGGAGTTCTCAAGGCGTTTTGGGCGGACGCTTGCCACGCCCAATCTTGCGCCCACGACAGTCAACCTGTGCCGCGGATGCTCCAAGGTCAACGATCGCTGTTCGTTTTGCGATATTTACGACCTAGGACTGGATCGTGTGTCGCCAGGGCGGGCATGGCAGGAGCTGATGGGCCTTACCAGAAGCGGGTTAAACTATCTTTGGGAGGTTGGGGATTCGTTCACCTCGCATCCGCATTGGCTGGCCGATCTGGCAGCGAGCCGTCCACCTGACTTTAACGGCGAGTTGTTCGTTTACGCCCGCGCGCAGGAACTGACGAAGCCGAGCACAGTTGAACTCCTAGGACGGATTGGCGTCACGAGGGTAAACGTGGGAATGGAGAGCGGAGACGATCAGGCTCTCCGAGTTTACAATAAAGGGAACATCAAGGGCGGAGAGACGAATCGCATCGCCGCGAGAAACTTGGCCGAGCGGAACATCAGGGCTCATGTGTCTCTCATCCTCGGCTCTCCAGGCGAGACGTCCGATTCCTTGGCTCGAACCGAAGATCTGGTGCAGTGCCTTCTGAACCTCAAGATCCTCTCCAGTGTCGATGTCGCGATCCTCTATCCTCTACCCGGTGCACCCTTGTGGAAACTCATAAGAGAGCATGAGAGCTTTCGCGATGCTGTGGGAACCGATTTGCTTCCGATTAACCTGCGTGAGCGTTTTGTCCGGCATTTCTGCCGTGTGTCCATGGACCACCTGCATGACACGCAAAAACGCATCAACGCGCTGGTGGAAGCCCACGGTTGCGTACCGGGCGGATTCGGATAGCACAACAGGGGTTCATTTCACGGCTTCAGGCCGGCGCGGTCGAGCTTCTTCCATCCGATGCGCGTGAGGTTGCCGGTGACCAGTCCGAGCAGTACACCACGCTGCTGCAGGCGGCGCAGGAGGGGGCGCACACCCGGGCAGGTTTTGCGCTGCAAATTGGGGACGCTGCGCACGTAAACCTGCTGCGCGCAGCGGACGATCTCAGGCATGGCGCGGCGAATGGAGGCCGGGGACGCGCCGACGTTGCGCAGCATGCGGGTGGGGATGTCGGGGTCGAGCATGCCGTGGACGGGGATGCCATCGGTGCTGGTTTCGAGGCCGGTGACGCGGCGGACGGCATCGACGAGCGCCTGGCGGTGGTGCGGTCCGGCGCGGCGGACTAGGGTGCCGTCGATGTCGAAGAGGACCAGGGCGGGGGTGGGTGGCATAGGTGTGGTGGGTGCATTTCATGATGGCGGAATGGGGTGGGTTGGTGCAAGGGGTGGGCGTTACGTTC
>OBLT010002167.1_pt1 | contig 12348 bp, 16 predicted proteins | sample 1518721 | NCBI WGS metagenome assembly OBLT01 (sample SAMEA3539307, study PRJEB22396) | soil metagenome | biome: tundra; feature: field; material: soil | place: USA | collected 2010-05 | depth 0.15 m | reverse complement strand
ACCTCACCCCAGCGGGCGGCCAGCGCGATTGTGTGTAGGGAACCCCGCCATTTGCCTGAGATAATAAGGCGCTCGCAGACCGAGGCAAGCCTGGATTCAAGCCGGTCTGCTGGAGCTAAATGAGCAAGCCGTTCTTTGACCGGTCCTAAAATTAAGCGCATACAGCCTCCTCCGGGGATTTAGGCAGCAAAGTCGGGAGCATTTCAGAGGATAGCATCAGGGCGGCAGGGTTGCAAGAGCTTTACGCAAAAGGGTCATTTCCCGTGGGTGCGCCGGTGGTTGCGTCATAAATTGCCTGTCCAAGGGTGTTCTGGTAGGGCCAAAACTGTGTGGCGGTCATATCAAACCCGAAGCTAACGGTGGGAACAATCATCCCCGCCGCAATTTCGTCGGGAGTATACGGCCTACCCCCAAAATATCCCAATGGAAGCACAAGATCTGAAAGACCATACATACCCCCAATAGTAAAATGGCCGACAACCACATCCGGAAAACCAGAAACAGGGGGCACATGGCGAGTAACAGGAAGGACCCGACAACCAATTCCAAAGGCGGTAACTCTATCTCCACGCCCATCAATATTAGTTCCTGCAGCACCGAAACCTGCTGCAATCGGTGGATAAAACAACTGTGTATCCGCATCGTAAAGAATGTAATCTCGGAACATGGATACCGTGCCGGTTTTGACAAACTCGCTATTGGTATAACTAAGAAACAGTCCAGGAAAGAAAGGAGGCACACTATCTGAAACAACTGAATTGGCAACCATATCAGAGTTTTGGTAATACCCGCTATACAATGCAGCATTTCCTGTAGCTAACACGGCGTTAATAGAACCTAGCGGATCTATACCGTGGTTACGTGAAGTTTTAAAAATAGGCGTAGGAGTTAAAGTTGTAGTGTAATCTCCCGGAAGAGGAGCATTTGCCCAAGGCCCGACAATATCCAACTCGTGCCGGCAATCTCTTAATTGCCCGTCAGTAGTAGGATCAGGGGCTACCTGAGTCCGGCATGTGATTTGCAAAGTCGCGCCGGTAATCGTTTCTATTCCAACTTCGCCGGGCGATGGGATCGGACCATCTACTATATTAACGACACCGGAAAAAGCAGCAGCAGGTATGGTCCATTCTCGGACTAACCAAGTCATCGCCATGATTGTTTTTAAGTCCACTCCTATTGGGTAAGCCTCGTCTGTTTGATTGATTATAGTCGGGTTAGTGGGATCACCACCTGGATACGTCAATGCTACCCATTGCTCGCGAGTAAGTGTTGGCCAGTATTGATGATCGCGTCCCAACGTATCACCAACTCGAAACGGAATGTTAAAACTCATGGGAACAAAGCGACCAAATCTAACCAGCCAATTTCCTCTCCGGCGTATAACGCGGGCTGGCCATTCACAGCGCCATAGATAAGTTCAACACCAATATCACCTACCCGGCGATTGGTAACTTGAAAGAGCCCGGCGTCATCCATAAAAGCTTCGGCTAGAACATAGACTAGAAATCCCGTGGTCTCGGTTTCGACTCGCGACTCGGGCACATCGACGATATTACTATAGGTCACCGTTCTAGATGTTATCGCCAGAGTGGATGGGTTAAAGAGGACGTATGCATAGACGTATACGTCAGTTGGGTCGATGATAGTTAGGCTGAAGTCTCCAGCGCCCATACCGTCAGGTAGAACTTTATCAATCTCCCCATCAGTCACCGCAACCTTGTTAATAGTAACATCTCCTACAGTTGTGGAGGCATCGCTACAAACGAATGTAACATCCAACGGGGTAGATGCACCGACATCTTGAGTGGTCGCCGCTGGTATCTCAGGATCGGAAACTGATATATGCCGTGTGATTGTAGGCGGCGGAAAGGTAGGCCGAGGCGGCAGATAATTTTGGCGGTCGGTTCGATCGAGGGGTTCGCTCATCCACTTCGGCTCGGCCTTAGCCAAAGCGTCCATCACTGTCGATCGCCGTTCCAGCTTGTCAGAATTAGCCTGTAAGTCTTTCGTTCGATTCTCCAGCCCGTTTCTATTCCGTAATTCCTCCAAATCATTCTCAAGCCGGTTCAAATCCCGCTCATGTGTTTGTGTAGGATCATCCATTATGGTATAACAACGTAAGTAACTTCCATGACAGTGACGCCAAACCTCCAGTGAATAATACGGACGTCATACAAGATCTGTGTGCCGGAGGGAAGACTGGCGGGAGTGCTTGGATCGATATGCACGTCCATACTACAAATAGGACCGGGAAATAAAACCATCGCGTGATACGGGCCCGAGGAAGCCGAAGCTGCCCCTTCGGGTGGAGTGAAAGTAGCATTCTCCACCGTATAACCCGCGGTAAGAAATCCACCTATCTGAAGAGTTTCCCGACTAATTCTACCGCCATTTCCACTCGACGCGAATAGTTTGCCGTTACTTTGCGCGGCATTTCCATGACCAAATCGCATAGTCGCATATCCAGAAGAGGTGATGATATTGGTGGCCTGCGGAACATCAGGCGGCTCGCCGATATAAAATGTGCGAACAAGCGTGCCATTGGCCACTCCTTTATATCCGCCCCGATGAATAAGACCGATCGATCCCTCGGCTCCAGTAGACGCCGTTACCGTAGCTTTACCTGAGTTAAGATAAGCGTCGTTAGCTTCCTCAGTCATTTCTCCGAAATTACTCCAGTTACCTATGATCTTAATCAAGGTAGGTGGCAAGTCGATATGCGGTGTAACTGGCTCCACGATATCCAAGCTATGATTAAGGATGGCAGTCAGATCGATCCTACTGGAGATACGAATAGACCGCCATTTATCATGCGTCTCGATGTCAGTGAATCCGCTAGGTAGGATGACGCCTTCCGAGGCCGGGACTACCGTCTTGTCATACCCAATCTTAAGCCCCGCGAAGATGCCCTCATCGATCGTTTTAATCCCATACAAGGTAGGCCAGATACCACCCTCGACTCGCTCGGTTTCCCTGATCATCAAACCATCACCCAGATTTTTAACAAAGGATGAAACGACATCGTATCCTTCTTCGGGTTCCAGAACAGTATCGTCCACCGTTCGAACGATATCCAGAATTCCACCACCGTATTCTTCAGTCAGCTTCTTATCGATGAGAGTCTTCGGCAGGGAAGTAAGGTCACGTTTTGTAATCTCAATACGCTTGATGAAGAGCCCGGTTCGAATCTCCTTATGCTCGATCTCTCCTTCGCCAAGAACCGGCGGGTTAAAAACCGATCCGCCCGCAACTGTTTCAGCTTCGGTGGTCTTTGGAATTAGACCTTCAAATTCCGGAGGTAGCAAATTGGGAATAGCTATGCTTCGCTCCTGCCGATCGAACACGCTATCTACAGTCTCCTGTATTTTGATGGTAGAACCATCACCAGCATTCTCTACATGACTACTTACGATCAACGCTCCCTCTTCCACAATCTGCTGGCCGGGGTCCAATATTTTTCTAATCAGAACGGTCTGCCCCTCGGGACTTAAACGCTCGTCATCGATTTCCGTATGAACGATATCGTATTGAGTGCGCGCCTGCGATTTGGTAAACTCGGTAACCTTGGTCTCGTTAGCTGTTAGATCGGTAGTGCGGGTCAACCCATCCCCCGATAAAACTGAGCCCAGCATCGGCTGAACGACTACAGCGCCTAGGACTATTTGCACCGAGGTCCGCAAAGGGACCGTCTTGCGGAACTCCAAAGGCAAAGGATCACGGAAAGCCGAACCCCAATTTGTGGTCTTGTCGTCAGCAGGCCAAACGTCAGGCACAGTGCTACGAATAACTGTAGCCTTGGCCGTATTCTCACGCTCGATCTTGAGAGACTCAGTGAAAGCATCTGACACCGGCAGCGTGTCTGTTTCCACTGCCTGTGTATCCGTGGTAACTACCTGCTTTTTCTCGTTCTGCCCGTAGCTGGTGATCACTGGGCCGGGCAGCCGCTCGTAGACTCTGGTAACGCCTACGAATAAGGCATCGAGGATCGGGTCTTCGAGGCGCGTCTGTGTATGATCCGTCAAAAGAAGAGTCGGCAGGCTAGTATCACTGCCGTCGAAAACTGGATCTACCTCATCACTCGTGGGTTCAACTACACTCGTCCGCAAAAAAACATACGAGCGGGTATAACGTGGGTAGCTATGATCTACATACGGAAAGTCGATTTTGAAGTTAAAAGCGTCGCTATTCGCACGCTCGTTTAAGTAATATAAAGTCCACCAGCCGGGCGATTGTTCCACGGGTTTAGCTGTGGCAAACATGAACCCGTCGAACTTAGCTGCATCAGGGCCGTCGTAGGCATCTCCCTGTTTAGGCAAGCTAAACCCTCCCATCCGCGAGTCTTTGAGCACACTTAGGATTTTGTCGGATAGCGCGGGACTTACGAACTGGTATACAAAAGGCTTGCCCGACACTTGCGGCGCAGGAACGTTAGGCTGACCAGGTTTTATAGGAAGATCAGGCATTATACAAAAACCACAGAAGGAATGTAGTCCAGCCGGGCTCCTTTACTTCGATTTTCTTTCTTGTAGATAATCTGCAAGTTATCAGCGGAATGCGCGCCTCCATTCACGAGAGCTAAAATATGGTCCACTTCAACGTCAAACCACTGTCGAAGCTCCGCGGCGCGCGCGTATATTTTTGACACTAATTTTTGGTCTCCTAACTCAGCTTTCAATTTTCTAGCCGCATATCGCATAGTTTTAGCACACCCATTTTCAGGATGTGCGCTAGCCCATTTTTTAACAGATTCCCGGCGTCTTTCAGGATGTTTAGCGCGATATCTGCGGCAGGCCAACATATTTTTATTAGGGTCGCTCTCGGCATATTTCTTAATACACAACTTGCAATAGCCTTGGACACCCGAGGAGCCCCAACTATTTTTATGAAAATCTGAAAGGGGCTTAAACTGCGCGCAACCGGAACAGCGTTTTGTTGATCGGGCGTAGGACATGTCGTCCTATACGACGGGAACCGCTGGGAATCAAGGATCAATCGCGTCAGGCTCGGGCTGCGGAATTGGAGGCGGGGTAACGACGTGCTTGAAGCGGCGATACTCCCGGCTGGCGCGCTCATCCGGCTTGCGACGCTTCGGTCGGCGGGGATCCCAAGCTTTTATTCGATCGCTCATTTTTTGGGTTGAAACGTAATCTGAGCCCCCATCCTTTTCAAGAGCCGAAGAAAGTCATGCTCGAAATCTTCCACAATTTCTTCTTTCAGAGAGGGGACACACGCATGTAATGACTCGTGGGCCACCGTTCCTACTAAGTCCCAGTCTGTTTGTTTTGGCCAGATGTATAACTCGTTTCCGCCGGAATATCTGTCATCCGGGTCGCTAGCCGCCCCGCGATACTCACCTTTGGGCAGCCCTTTAGAAGGACACCTCCAGTGCATCTCAAAACGTCTGCCCCGAAAAGTAGCCGTCTTCAGATAAGAGAAGTCATGTTTCATGTGAACCTTGCAACTAACCACACGATGACCAATGCCGCAACTACCACCAACACAAACCCTCCTATTTCGAGGACAATATGTAACATCTTACGCAAAAACCACGGAAGGAACGTAGTCCAATCGGGTTCCCTTTCTGGCGTTTTCCTTAGCGTAGATGATCTGCAGATTGTCGGGCGAGTGAGAACCTCCACGGGCTAAAGGGATTTTGTGGTCGACGACCACATCAAACCACTGCCGAAGCTCTGCGGCGCGAGCGTAAATTTTGGTTATCGCCTTTTTGAGCCCCGACGTAATCGCAGCCATCTTACGCGCCCGCCGCAATGCCTCATTCGCGCGGCACATCGCGGGGTGGGATTGGTCCCATCTTCGCTTTGCTAAAGCTCGCTGAATCCTATATTTGACCCGGCTCCGTCGATCCTCGGCTAGAGCTAATTCAGGATGTTTTTTACGCCAAGCACGTTCCCACGCTAATTTATAAGCTTTGGGCATCTGGCTCATGGAGTTTCCACCAATCGTGCTTCTGCTTCGCGTCTTCGAGTCATGCCGGCCTGTATGCTGGTCCCCCTCCACACACGTTTGCTGCGGCGAATCGAGGACGCAATCCCAGCATAATCCTGCTTGGCGATGGCATCCCTCATTTCCCTCATTTCCTTACGGTTAGCCCCGACGGTAGACGCTCCGCGATTGAAAACAAGACTGATAACCGCGGCCTGTGCGTTGGGTCGCAGTGTTCCGAACCCCGGAAAGGCTCTTTTGCACTCGTCGTAGGTTTTGGCCAGATCGATTTTATCGAAAACTTCATCGCCCAGCCACCGCGGGATGATGATATCCCGGACCTTTTTAGTGGGTTCTACCGCTGATTGCCCATAAAACGGGTGGGTTTCAGCCAGCCGTTCTGCCTGTGGCGCGGGTAGCGCGCCCCAATACCTTAAGCAATTCGCCTTGCTGTTTTGGTGCGAATCCCAACCCCAGCCCCAAGAAACGCCGCTGTAGCGCCGATCCGGCAGTTCCGGCCTTCCTGCCCAGCCTTCATACTCTACGATCAAGGCGCGGCCCGCTGCGGTGATTGGCGGGGCATCTGGCGGCAAGATCAGGGTGCGGCCGGAAGCAGCCGCAGCCATCAGTAGGAGAGCCGCGAATACGAACAAGCGGAGCCGCCATTCCGCACGGTGAATCGCCTTCCACATGGTCAGTGGGTAAACAAATACACGAACAGCCCCAAGCAGAACAGATTGGAAGCCGACTGCAGGGTTGCAAAATACGGGTGGTCAAGGGATTCCTGCTTGGAACACCACACGCCGGTAACCTGCCGGGTGAACGACGTGAAGAAAACCGCTAGTATCGCCACAAGCGCCCTGCCGTTAAGATCGACCAGCCAGTCCATGTTTACCTTCGGCGCGGACTCTGTCAGGAGATAGACATACGAGGGCACTGCCACCAGCGCCAGTAACACCAGCGGCAGAAGCACATACGCTTCCGGCCAAGATTTCGCGTGATCCCAAATGGTTGCTAAGAACTTTTTCATTATGGTATTGGGTGGCCGAATGGACCGGGGACTTGACCGGGGCCGAGGCCGGTAGGACCGGGACCAGTTACGCCCGTCACGCCGGCTGGACTGGCCACGCCGGTTGCGCCGGATGTTCCGAAAGGAATAGGGAGGCGCGGTGCGGGACCGGCGGCTACACCAGCTTTGGTGTTAGCCGCAATGTTCTTTCGGGTCAAAGCCTTGGCTTCGAGGGTCTTGAAGAACTTGCCTATGGCGGCAAAAATACTGAACCCAGTTAGCGCACCGACGAAGTCGCCAACAAGGAATCCGAGAACGAGGAATAAGATTGTCATTTTAGTGCCTCCCTGAATTGCCTACGAGATCGGTGATCCATGCGGCAAATCGAAATGGAATCTGGAACCAACAGGTTGATGGATAGATTGTGGTCATGGTTGTAAAGGTAGCAGAATTAAGCCGTTCGCGCAAATTCTCCAAAATATTTCGTTGCCGCAGCAGCGTAAGCCGCTGCAGCTTCTTTCAAATCACAAAAATATCCAAGATGATAATCGATCGAATTCTTCTGAATTGATGCACGCCATTTATGGTGAGATTTACTCCAGCTTACGCCCTTAAATCCCGCACGATTATTTTTGTTTCGCCCACGATTAGCTTGATTTTGAGACTGAGAGGCCAGTCGTAAGTTTTCTCTACGATTATCTAGCCCGTCGAGATTTATATGGTCTACTCCGCATTTCGGAAAACCTAATAGAAATTGATGCAGAAAACGCAGCTTACCTTTAATATTTGCGGCGGCATACCAATTGCCAGTTTTTTGCTTGGCCGCATACCATTTTTGACTACTCGCGGACAAGTCTGCATCATCAAGCAGCGTGAACTTACCTTGGGTCAAAGAGAATTTAATCATCCACCACTCCCTAAGTAAAAATACAGAAATACACCTACGGCCGCAGGTGCCGCGATAGTCGCGTAAGCAAGTGGCGGAACAAACGCCAACCCCCGGAAAAGAGCGAACATGATCGCGCCGGTAGCAAAAACAGCCAGCCCTATAATGAAGAATTTGTATTCATGCGCGTGCTTCTTATCAACAGCCCCTTGCGTGATTGCAGCGTTACGCTCGCTGTTCGCAGTATTCAACAGGATCGTCTGCCCATTAACTTGTGTTTGCAAGGTGGCTTTCTCGGTCTGCGCCTTCGCCAGTTCGGTTTGAGTGATAGTCAAGTCCCCCTGTAGAAAATCATTCTCATCATGGGCTTGTAGCAGAAGCGCCGTAAGATCATCGATGTCGGTTTCAACTTGTTTAGCAAGCGCCAGAACCGGAGGCGTTTGCGCAACAGCCTTCTCGATTACAATGATCCTGTCCTTAGCCGTCTTGGCTTTGAGGGCGGCAGCGGTGACAGCAGCGGCAGTCTTTTTGGCGTGGGCGATCGCACTGATGTTGCGGTCCTGCGCGTTGGATATGTGCAACCCGATTTTGGTAGCACTTGGGGCTGTGTATGTGGTTCGAGCGTTCGGCTTCATGGACGAGCACGAAGTGCCGAGGCTCACGGCAAGGGTTGCTGCGAGGAGCAGCGTATGGATTCTCATGTGCCGTGATCTTAGAACAAAAAATGAATTCTTGTCGAGAACTATTTATTCTGCCCAAACATGAGAGGCTCCAAGTGGGGGCGGCTCCAGCGCGCCGATCGATCTTGATGCCGGTAACCCTGCGTTTTTGGCCGGACTGGTTGGTATCAGCCGGTAATCGTTCGATCCGGCGTTGACAAAATCCGTTCCCAAGTCGGTCGTGACCGGCCCGTAATTGGTCGCCGCCGCCCAGCCGGTTCCTAAATTGATCGCGCCGGAGTTATTGTTGCGGGTGCGGTTGTAAGCTAAGAACGCTGCGTTCGCGGCCGAGACTAGATTGATTCCGAACGCCGTGCTGTCACTCACTAGATTGCTAACGATGAATTGAAGCGCGCCGGTGCCAGTAAGTATGTTGATCCCGTCTGCATCTCCAGGGACAGTATTACATAAAATATGAGGAATGGCGACAGTATTGGTGGTAACAATTCCATTACCAGCCGAAGCATAAACTATGTTAAACGCGACTAGCGCTCCTACCGAGTTGGCTATTTGGATACCTTTAGCTGGACCACCTTTTACTCTATTTGCCACTACTCTCACAGCATTTGCTGTTCCTATAGAGATAGCTGCAACGGCACCGGAGACACCACTAATTGTAGCATCACAATCAAAGACTATGGAAGATCCACCCGTTAAAGTTATAGCGGTAGCTCCTACTGCCGTGCTAGCATTTACCACAACAGACCTCACAATCACACTACTTACCGCTCCCAATGCACAGGTGGGGCCGTTAATTGATGCTGAAATGTTCAGGCATTCAGCTATGACGAAATTACTCGTAATACTAAGTTCAAATGTGCTGTTATAATTTAGAGCGGGCATGTTCGTAGTTATAAGTGGACCATTACCATTAGTGCGCCCAAGATATCCGTCCCCTCGCGTCGTGCCATATCCAACTATTTTTATAGGAGAGGTGGCAGTTCCTACGGTAGCTATAGTGTCTGTAGCAGTAAGAGTGAATGTTCCCTTGACCCACGCTATATTACCCGCAACCATTCCTTGGTTGGCTGTGGCTGAACCTATCTTGCCTAGAGTCGCCAGCGCACCGCCGATATTCACCACACCCGTGGTCCCGGCTGCCGATGTGCAGGTAGCGTCAAGTGTAATCGAGACACCCACGCTAACACTGATGATCTCGTAGAAACCCGGAAGGAAATTCGTTCCGCTGATAATGTGCGCTATGTTCCCAACCATGTTTGCCGCCGCACTTGAGGTGAGCAGAATGGCGTTCGCGGCCACAGTCGTTACACTAGTCAAGGCATACTGCGCAGAGTTGAATTGACTCCAATCAGTGCCGATCGAGCCAGTTTTAAAGCCACCACCATTCGTATCGCTACCCGCCGATCGAACTTCCCAAACTATAGTTGACGAGAGAGCCATGTTATTTTGTCACCTTAAGAATTAATGTAAGACGCGCGATTGTCGTGGCAGATGTAACACTGAATGCGAGGATATCACCCGCGCTGACCGAGGTTGTCCAACCAGTAAGAGTAGCATCTTGAGCTTTGGTAGCAGTTGTTATTGTGGGAGGGGCGGAAGCTGTAATCTTATCGGCAGCGACTGGATGAGTCGAGCCTGCGTCAAATTGTGATTGAGTGCATTTCCAAATATCCACTACTGCTGATCCTGATACATCCGCCAGCAGGGTAACCGAATTAATCGTGCAGGCGTAGGGAATGGAAATGTAGCCCTTTACTCCTGTGGTTATAGGGCTGCCGCCTCCATCAACAGTTATCCCAACCGAAGATATACCCGTGCCTGTAGCGCCCGTTGCGCCTGTAGCTCCCGTCGCACCTGCTGTGCCAGTTCCACCTGTTGGACCTGTTGGGCCAGTCGCACCCGCGCCACCCGCCGTGCCGGTAGCTCCTGTTGGGCCAGTCGCGCCCACGCCACCCGCCGTGCCGGTAGCTCCCGTCGCACCTGCTGTGCCAGTTCCACCTGTTGGACCGGTTGGGCCAGTCACGCCTGCTGTGCCGGTTCCGCCCGTCGCACCCGTCGCACCCGTCGGGCCGGTAGGACCCGTGCTGCCCCCAGTCCCGTTAGTAGGTTCCCACTTTGCATCGGCCGCATTGTAAGCAAGTCTCTGGGTATCAGTAGGTGGGGTATTAGAAACAGTTACGCCTTGAAGTTCATAAGCGTTAGCTCCATAAAGCACCCATGTTCCACTTTCCTTATGCCATCTATCACTCTGAACAGTGTTGGTATACCAATCTCCTTCATTACCTAAAGTCCCGTCGGGATTACCAGATCCTGTTAACTCTTTAGCTGCCTGATTCGGATTGAAAGTTTGCGCGCCCATTAATAGAAAAGAGTCCCATACAGTTCCCACTCGCCGATACAGAAAAATCCAGATGCCCCGGTATCTGGGCCTGTCCGAATCAGCCTAAAATAAGAATACATGTTCGGCTGTGCCGCAACTGAGAATGACGTAAAGACATCAGCAGTTTGAGTAGGCGCGTCTGCTGTAGTTAAATCCGTCCAGTTGAGGTTGTCGCTACTACTCTGCAACTTCATCAGCGTCATCAGATCCCCACCGGACGACCGTTGCCGAAAAGTGTAGTGACTGGGAATCAAGTAACGTCCCACTCCAAGGTATACGGAAAACCAATTGTTCAGCGCATTATTATCGAACGTATCGCTGCTGTCGCGATTCACAATAGAGTCCAAAGTTCCGGATCCTATCCCTGACGCGGCCATCACAATGTTTTGGTTAGTCTGTGGATTCGCCCACGTCCCACCTACTACATATCCTTGTCCGGCGAAATAAAAGATTCCGTTGGTATCTCCATCGGAAGAATAAGCACCAACATATATCCTAGGGGACATCTGTAGTGTTTTATTTCCAGGAGAAGGACAGCCCATCGGCAATGGAGCAAAGGCTAGCACCTTTAGAAGTCCTCCCCGAGGAAAGTCACGTAAAGAGTCTTACCGCTGGTTACCGCAGCAACCGGACCTATCTTCAGCGTGTCCCCATTCTTCATCCCAATGTATCTTTTTCCCACCGCGTCCCCTGGGAGTCCCGGCATAGCTACAGAATTAAGAGCATCAATGGCATTGGTCGCTCCGTCTGTCCCCGATAAGGCGCGAATATTTACATTTCCGATCAAGGAATCGACGCCGCCAGTTCTGAGCCAAAATTGTAATTTAACCGCAGACGTGTCCGTGCTGCTCACTAGAATGCCTTTCAAGTGTGTATCGTTCGCTCCAGCGGTGAAGACGGTTTTCAGAGTTGTGCTGTCAGCGTTGACAAACGTAGCATTTGCGTTGTTCAGGTTTTGCACGAGCGGCAGAGAATTTATTTTAGCCATAATTAATTATCCTTCATTACTGTAATATAGCAAGATTCAGTCTTGCTCGGGTTTCGTCGTCTACTGTCGCAAAAGTGCCCCCACCACCACTCGCTCCGATATACCCAAAAACCTGGATAATATCAGTCGAGATCGGTGCCGCGCGAGCCGCTTGAAAAGTTAAGGTTGTCCCTGAGATCACATAATCATTCGAGCTACCCGGAATAAGCAACTGCCCATTGATAAAAGTAAGATCAGCCCCTGTAATCGCAGTGGCGAGAGTGAACACTTTATTGCTTCCATCCTGAGTTCCTGTAACCGCATTTGATGTGGTTCCAGTTGCAGGACCCGTGGCACCTGTCGGGCCGGTAGCGCCCGTTCCACCTGTGGCACCTGTAGCGCCCACGCCGCCAGTTGCACCTGTCGGGCCTGTTGCGCCCGTAGCACCCACGCCGCCGGTTGCGCCCGTCGGTCCTGTTGCGC
>OBLT010002165.1_pt1 | contig 12349 bp, 7 predicted proteins | sample 1518721 | NCBI WGS metagenome assembly OBLT01 (sample SAMEA3539307, study PRJEB22396) | soil metagenome | biome: tundra; feature: field; material: soil | place: USA | collected 2010-05 | depth 0.15 m | reverse complement strand
GCGACGCGCTGTAGGCCGACGCCGAGAATATTTCGATCATCACGAAATTCAGCACGATGATCGGCAGGATCAGCATCAGGAAAAACGGCAGCAATCCCAGGCTCACGCCTGCCCCCATCAAAACCACGATCAGGATGCGGCCAAGCACGGCCCAAACCGTCGAAATCGCCGGTCCTCCGCGTCGCACCAGCAACTCGAAGCCCATCCAGAACGGAAACAGCAGCACGCTCGCCATCGCCATGACCATCAGCCGCTCGGGCGACATCGACTGGTGATGGAACGCCACCGACATCGCCACCTGGCACACGTAGGCGACCGCGAAACCCCCTGCTGCGGCCAATATTGCGGCGCCTGCCCCCTCGCGGATGCGGTACCAATCAAGCCGGTGCGACAGCGCGAGCACGACCACTATGATCAGCCCCGCGACTCCGAACCATGAGAGCTGGATGTCGCCGACCACCACCGGCACAAATGACGCCGGGTCGGCCCCCGCCAGCGGCATCGATGCGATCAGCGCGCCGCCCAGGATCAGCAGTCCGATCCATCCGCTCGGTCCGGGCCGCTCGCCCGCCCAATCCGCCACCATCGAGCCGCAGACTCTGCCCATCGGCACCAGCGCAATCACAAAGACCAGCAGCGCCAATCCTGTAGCCCCCAGCCGCCCATCTGCAACTTCGATCGCTCCGGTTCTGGTGATTCCAAACGTGCTATCGAGCCATCTCACGATCGTGGTAGCGGCCGCCGCGGAATAGACGATCGTTACGTGATCGACCCCCGGCACCCGGATCGCTTCGACCGCGCTGCCCTGCGCAAATTCGCCGTAGGTCTTGCCCAGCTCGATTTGCGCCACGTCCGCCACATGGGCCGCCAGCGCAGGGGACGCGTCCTGGATCATGTCCGGATCGCGCTCGGCATAAATGAACAGCGCATTCTTCGGACGTTGCGGACCGAGCTGCCAGCCGCCCGAGATCATCACCGCGCCTTTGAGATTGGGATCGTGCGTGGCGTAGTCGAGCGTCGCGCCCGCGCCCATCGAATGCCCCATCACGACGATTCGCGATCCATCGACAAACGGGTTGCTGCGAAGATAATCGACCGCCTGCTTCACGTCCTCGCGCAGGCTGCCGGCGTCGCCTACGCCGCCACCGAAAGGATTGGAATTCTCGCCGTGCCCGTTAACGTCGATCGCCAGCACCGCGTAACCGTTCTCCGCGAGCCGTCGCGCGAGCACGCTCATCAGCTTGCGATCCGCCATGAAGCCGTGAATCAGCACGACCGCCGGTGGTCGCTCGCCCGCGGGTTTGGGTAGTTGCATGAAGAATGGGCGCTCCGGTCCGGGGATGTACAGCGTGGCCGGTTCCTGCCCGGGCAACATGATAAATGTGTGCGACGGTCCGCCATTTTCCAGCCGCGCCAGCCGCGCGATCGCCAGAATGAATACAACTGCGAGGCCGATTGCGATGATGCGAGAAATTTTCATGGTGAATTAGCCGCGCTCCTCTAAGCCGACATCCGCGATTTGTATTACGATGTACCAGACATGCACGCACGCGTCGATCACACCGCGCGTCTGGCTCCCGCGCGACGCTTCAATCCGCCCTCCGCGCAGGCTTTCTTTTCTTCTGTCGTCCCGAGCGGAGCTGCTCCCTTCTTTGTGTCATCCCGAGCGGAGTCTGCGGAGTCGAGGGACCCCGGATCTTTTTTCTTGAATTGTCTCGGCCTGACAGGAGAGGTCGCGCCAGCGCTGGGTTCGCGCAATCCTGGCGGAATGATCCGCAGTGGGATCGCTGCACCATGATTTGCGCGCAAGTGAAACGTGAAATACATATGAAACGTCGCGCCACATCGCGGCTCATATCAACCCGCACCGCCGCCGGCGCAAAGTGAACCGGCATCACCATGATTTGCGCGCAAGTGCACCGTGAAATACAAATGAAACGTCGCGCGAGATCGCGGCTCAAACCAACCGCACCGCCGCTGGCGCAAAGTGAACCGCCGTCGGGTTCAAAAGGCAGAACCTCATGGACGAAAAGTACGCAATCGACTTCGAACACGTGACCCGAGTTTACAAGCGCGACGAGTTCGAGGTCCGCGCGCTCGACGACGTGACCGTGCAGATCCCGGTCGGACGCTTCGTGGCGATCATGGGGCCGTCGGGATCGGGCAAGACCACGATGCTCAACCTGATCGCGGGAATCGATCACGCCACTAGCGGACGAGTCGCCGTCGGGGCCGAGGAAATCACCGGCATGAAGGAGCGCGACCTGGCGGGCTGGCGCGCGCGTCATATCGGGCTGGTGTTCCAGTTTTACAACTTGATTCCGGTGCTGACGGCGTTCGAGAACGTCGAATTGCCCCTCCTGCTGACGCATCTCAGCAAGGCCGAGCGGCGCGCGCATGTCGAGACCGCCCTTAGGGTGGTGGGACTGGCGGACCGGATGGACCATTATCCGCGCCAGTTGTCGGGCGGGCAGGAGCAGCGCGTCGCGATTGCGCGCGCGATCGTCGCCGATCCCACCATCATCGTCGCCGACGAGCCGACCGGCGACCTCGACGCGAAGTCGGCCGAGGAAATCTTGAGCTTGCTGGTCGATCTGAATCGCCAGTTCCAGAAAACGATCGTGATGGTCACGCACGACCCCCGCGCCGAGCGCTACGTCGATACCGTCTATCGGCTCGACAAGGGCGTGCTCGCCGGCGTCGAGCCTGGCCAGCGCGGCGTGTCGGCGGAAGCCACGGCGCATGGCTAGAGGCGTGAGTTAGCGTGAAGTACACGGCGCTGGTGTTAAAAAATCTGGTGCGTAGCAAGCGCCGCACTATTCTGACCGTGCTGTCGATCGCGGTCTCGCTGTTTATCTTCTCGGCGCTGGTCAGCGTCCCGACCGCGGCCAACCAGATCCTCAGCGACACGGCGTCGTCCACCCGCATCGCGACCCATAACAAGGCCGGGCTGGCCTACCCGATTCCAATCGCCTACAAGCAACGAATCGAGACGATACCGCACGTCGAGGTGGTGCTGGCGGAGAGCTGGTTCGGCGGCGTGTACCATGAAGTTTACGATGAGTTTCCGAACCTGGCGGTCGATCCCGAGCAGGTCGATCTGATGTGGCCCGACTACGGAATCAGCCAGGAGCAGTTCGAGCAGTTCAAGAAGATCCGCACCGCGTGCCTGGTCGGGGGCGATACGATGAAGCGCTTCCATCTGCACCTCGGACAGCAGATCCAGCTGCGCGGGACGCTCTATCCGTTCAACGTGACGCTGAATATTGTGGGCACGTTCAGCGGCAAGGCGCCCCCAAATTTTCTGCTCTTTCGGCGCGACTACCTGGAAGAGGCGGCCGGACGTCCCGGCATGGTCGATAACATCTGGGTCAAGATCGATAAGCCTGAGAATGTGCCGCAGGTAATAGCGGCGATCGATGAAGGCTTTGCCAACTCGTCGGCGGAGACATTGTCGGAGTCGGAGGCGGCGTTTATCGGCAGCTTCATGGACCAGTACCGCACGTTTTTCAGGATGGCGGAGTTGCTGGGATTTATCGTGGTGCTGATGATAGGACTGGTGGCGGCCAACACGGCGGCGATGTCGATTCGCGAGCGGCGCGGCGAGATTGCGGTGATGCGCTCGATCGGATTTCCCTCGCGCACGATTCTGTCGATGCTGCTGGCCGAGTCGATCCTGATAGGCCTGGCCGGCGGGATTATCGGATGCGGCGCGGCGTATATCGTGCTGAAAGTGTTTTCGGTCGGCAATGCGGCGGGCCCGCTCGGCTCGATCCACATGCAGCCGGCGATTGCGGCCGAGACCCTGGTCGTGGCCGCATTGATCGGGCTGTGCAGCGCATTCGTGCCTGCCCGCTCGGCGGCGCGGCGCAATATCGTCGATGCGCTAAGGACGGTTGCCTGAGATGGCTATACCGCTGAAGTACAACGTGCGTTCGCTCCTGGTGCGGCGCGTCTCGACCGCGATGACGGGCGGTGGAATTGCGCTGGTGGTGGCGGTATTTGTGATTGTGATGGCGCTGGTGGCGGGACTCAATTCGGCGATTTCCGACACCGGCGACCCGGACAACGTAATCGTGCTGCGCAAAGGCGCGACCACCGAGACCTATTCCGCCATCCAGCTCGATCAGTTCGACGCGATGAAGTTCCTGCCGCAGATTCGGCGCGAGCCCGGCGGCGAGGTTGATGCGTCGCCGGAACTGCCGGTGCAGGCGCTGATGGAACGCACCGGCGGCGGGCGCGACAATATCGTGGTGCGCGGAGTTCTGCCGATCGCGCTCAAGGTCCATCCCAAGGTGAAGATCGTCGAAGGCCGGATGTTCAACCCGTCGGTCAACGAAGTGATCGTCGGCAAGGGCCTGATGGGGCATTACGACAACACGACGCTCGGCGCTACCCTTCGCTTCGGGCGCGGCAAGTGGAAGGTGGTCGGGATAATGGCGGATGACGGCGGCTCGTTCGAGTCGGAGGTGTGGGGCGATATCCATAATGTGCAGGACGACGCGCAGCGCGGCGCGTATTACGCCGACGTGCGCCTCAAACTTGCGCCGGGCGCGGACGCCGATGCGCTGATTCGGCGGCTGGCGGACGATCCGCGAATCAATCTGCAGGCCGAGACCGAGGCGGACTACTACAAGGACCAGGCGGTGGTCGCCAACCAGATGCGGGTGCTCGGGATGATCGTCGCGGTAATCATGGCGGTCGGCGCAATCTTTGGCGCGATGAACACGATGTACGCGGCGGTCTCGTCGCGGACCACCGAAATCGGCACGCTGCGCGCGCTCGGCTTCGCGCCGATCGCGGTGATGACGTCGTTCCTGCTCGAGTCGCTGGTGCTGGCGGTGACGGCGGGCGCGATTGGAATCGTGCTGGCGATGCCGATAAACGGGCTGAGCACGACGTTTGGCAACTTTGTCACCTTCTCGACCCTGGCGTTCAGCTTCCACGTCACTTTTGCAATAGTGATCGAGGCGCTGATCTTCGCCGCCGTGATGGGCATGGTCGGGGGCTGGCTGCCGGCGCGACAGGCGATGAAAATGTCGATCGTCGATGCGCTCAGGAGCGTCTGACCTTGTCCACTGAATCACCCCGGGGGCCCAATATCCGCGAGCTCGAGTCGCTGCGGATTGCGCGCGCGGCCGACCCGAAGAAGCCGAGCAGAATCATCCCGGCCGCGATCATGCTCGCGATTCTCGCGGTGGCCGGCGCGGCCGGATTTTTCGTCTATCAGCGGACCATTGGCCGTCCCCCCGAAGTGCAAACCGCGATCGTCACGGTGAAACGGGCGGGACAGGCCGGCACCGTGCTGACCGGCAGCGGCTATATCGTGACGCAGCACAAGTACATCGTGATCGGCACCAAGATTCTCGGCCAGATAGTCGCCGAGCCGATCGAGGAAGGGCAGCGCGTCAAGGTCGGCGACCTGCTGGCGCGGATCGACGATCGCGACTACCAGGCGCAACTGAAGCAGGCCTACGCGGATCGCGATCTCGCGGCGGCCAACGTCGTGCTGAAGAAGGCGCGCGCCGGGCGCCTGCGTGAACTCTATCATCAGGCCGTACAATCGAAGGACTCGCTCGAGGACGCGGAGAATCAGCTCTCGGTGGCGGAGGCGGAGCTCAAGAAGGCGGACGGCGCGATCGATTTCGCAAAGTTCAACGTCAGCCAGACGGTGATCACGTCGCCAATCAACGGCGTGGTCCTGCAGAAATATCGCGAACTCGGCGACACGATTAACTTCGGCGGCGAAATCCAGGCCGGCGGCGGCGCGACGGATATCGCACAGCTTGCGGACTTGAGCGATCTGCGCTGCGAAGTCGATATCAACGAAAGCGATATCGCGAAGGTGACGATGGGAACGCCGGCGACGGTGATCCCCGACGCGTACCCCGACGATCCGTTTGCGGCGCAGGTCGTGAAGATTTATCCGGAGGCCGACCGCCAGAAAGGCACCGTGAAAGTCGAAGTCAAAATCCTTCAGCCCGATTTGAAGATTATCAAGCCGGAAATGAGCGCCAAAGTTACGTTCCAATCGATTATGACGCAGACCGTGGCGGCGCCGATGGTGCTGGTGGCGAAGAAGGCGATCGTCACTGAGGGCAGCGCCAGTTCGGTGTGGACCGTGCGCGGCGCCACGGCGCATCTGACGCCGGTCGTGCTCGGGCGCGAGTTCCAGGAAGGCGTCGAGGTCAGGAATGGACTCAGCGGCGGCGAGATGGTGATAGTGGTGCCGCCGCCGACGCTCAAGGAAGGACAGGCCGTCACGCCGGTAAGTTCGTAGGCGCAGGGAAAAGGCGCCACACCCGAATCAGGAAAAGAGAGGGAGAAGATGGCGGAGACATTCGTACTGGTGCATGGCGCGTGGCATGGCGGATGGTGCTGGGCCGCGGTGATCAATCAACTCGAGCGGTTGGGCGACAGAGCCTACGCGGTCGATCTCCCGGGGCATGGCATGAACCGCGCCGATCGCACGAAAGTGACGCTCGACAGCTACGTCAACAGTGTCGTGGAGTTTATCGAGCGGCACGATCTGAAAAACGTGGTGCTCGCGGGACACAGTCTCGGCGGGATTACGATCTCCGGCGTCGCGGCGAAGATTCCCGCGCGGATCAAGCGCGTGGTGTGGGTCACGGCGATGGTGGCGCTCGACGGGCAACCGATCATGGATCCGGCGACGTCGCCGTTCGCGGCGGCGGTCGATTCGTTGCCGGAGCGATCGGTAACAATCGAGATGATTGGCAAGGAATTTCTCGACGGGCTTACCAACGACATGACGCCTGCGCTTAAGGAATACGTGATGTCGGCGCTGGGTCCGCAGCCGCTGGCGCCCCTGCTCGCGCCAGTGCCGATGGCGCCCTACTTCGCCACCGGTATCCCCAGCAGCTATATCGTTTGCGAAGACGACCAGACGCCGGTCGCGGGCGCACCCAACTGGCATCCCTACTTTTCGAGCCGGCTCAGGAATCCAACGCTCAAGTTCGTGAAGAGCGGGCATGAAGTGATGTTCACGCATCCTGTGGAATGCGCGCGGGCGCTGCACGAGTTGGCGAGCGGCGATTGATGCAGGCGCCCTCACTGTGAGCGGGCGGTAAGTATGCTCAATTTCCTGGCAATCGATGTCGTTGGGCGCTCATGCCGCGCATGATCGGGGCGCTCATATCATGTCGGCGAGTTTGACCCGGCGGGCGGCGCCGTCGCGAAAGCGGGCGGGCGAAAAGGGCGCGAGATCGATGGCGGGCATCCGGCCCATAACCAGGTCGGCGATCACTTCGCCGGTCAGCGCGGAGAGCAGAATGCCGCTGCGGAAATGTCCGGCGGCGTAGAGCACGCCGGCGACCGTCGGCGACGGGCCGAGCACCGGCAGCAAGTCGTCGGTGGCCGGGCGAAGCCCAGCCCATGCTTCGCGAAAGGGAATCGAGGCAATCGAGGGGACCATCGCACGCACCGCGCGCGCAATCCGTTCCATCCCATCGAGCGTGACGGACTTGTTGAAGCCCGCATCCTCGAAGACCGAGCCGGCGAGCAGCCGCCCGTCGCGCCGCGGCACCAATATTCCGACGCCCGAGAACAGCGAAGGCACGACCAGGCCCGGCCGCGCGTCGAAGCATAGAATCTGGCCGCGCACCGGGTAGAAGCGGATTCGATCCTCTTCGAGGCCGCGGATGTCGCCGGCCCATGCGCCGGCGGCATTGATGATGACGTCGCCGGTCTCGAGCGATCCGTCGGCGAGGCGAAGGCCGGTGGCGCGCGCGGCGGTGATGGCGATCGAATCGACGCGGGCGCCTTCGCGGAAATCGGCGCCGGCGTAAGTGGCGGCGTTGATATAGGCAAGGGTGAGTTTGCGATTCTCGACGCGCCGATTGTTCGGCATGTGGAGCGCGAAGATGATTTTTTCCGACAGCACGGGCGCGAGCTTGAACGCCTGGCGCGGGGATAGTTCTTCGACGTCGCCACCGGCCGCGCGCTGCCATCGTGCCCGCGATTGCAGCTCCGCGCGCGCCGCGTCGTCGAAGGCGACGTAGAGCACGCCGTGCCGGTCGTACTCGGGATCGACGCCGCTCTCGGCGGTGAGCCGTTCGACCATTGCGTCGAAGCATTTCTTGCCGGCGAGCGCGAGATCGAAGAACACGCCGGGTTCCTGCGCCTCGGCCTGCGGGCTGATGAGTCCAGCCGCCGCCCACGAAGCTTCAAGGCCGAGACGGCCGCGCTCGAAGACGGAGACCTGGACGCCGTCGGAGGCGAGCCGCCACGCCACCGAGCTTCCGATTATGCCGCCGCCGATTACGAGAGCTTTCACGTTTTCACTTTTTCACCGAGAACCTGCCAACAACCAGATTACCGGCGCGATGGGAGCCGCGAAAGCGCGCGGCGAGCGCCTCGGTATTGCGCAAACGCGCCGACGATGATTCACTCGCAGCCGTCGTTGAAGATCCAGAGCTATTCGCTACTTTCGGCGTCGCGATGGACGGTGGTGCTTTCGATCGCACTCGCGATGGCTGGCAACTTCGCCGATCCAGATCTGTGGATGCACATTCTGGCCGGTCAGACGATCCTCCGCACCGGCCATATTCCACGGCTCGATACCTACTCCTACAGCGCGGCGGGAATGCCGTGGCACAATCACGAATGGCTGGCGCAGGTGGCGCTGGCCGTCAGTTACGCGCATCTCGGTGTATTCGGCCTCAAGCTCCTGAAGCTGCTGTGCGCGAGCATCACGATACTGGCATTGGCGATCGGGATTTCCGCCACCCGCGCGTCGAGCCGGATCCAAAGGCTGACCCTGATACTTATCGCCGTTGCACTGGCGACTCAGATGCAATTTCGGCCTCAGCTCTTCACCTTCATGATGCTAAGCGTGGTGATGACGGTAGTCGCGATCGAGGTTTATCGGGGCGGGGCAATACTGTGGCCGCTGATTCCGATGTTCGCGCTGTGGGCCAATCTTCACGGCGGCTACACGATAGGACTTGGCGCGATGATCATTGCGGTTGCAGTTTTGTTCATCCAGGGCCTTGGAGACGCAGACCGCAAGACCTCGGCGCGCCGGCTGGGATTGGTCACGCTTGGATGCGCGGGCGCCACGATTCTCAATCCGTTCGGAGCGGGCTTGTGGACGGGAGTGGCGCATTCGGTCTCCGATCCGCTGATTCGGCAGATAGTCAATGACTGGGTGCCGCTGCCGAACACGCTGCTATTCATGTGGCGGGAATCCAAGCCGGAGCTGCTTCAGGATGTTGCCCCGCTGTTGCTGTTTGCCGGTTTTATCGCGGCAGTTGCGATGGCTCCCGAGCTGGGGGACGCGGCCTTAATCGCGATCGCGACGATCTTCATCGGGGGCGCCTTCTATGCCGCGCGCAACATCGCGCTGGCGGTGATTGCGCTCGCGATTCCGCTGGCGCGCCATGCCGCCTGGGGGACGCGGCCTTAATCGCGATCGCGACGATCTTCATCGGGGGGGCCTTCTATGCCGCACGTAACCTGGCGCTGGCGGTGATCGCACTCGCGATTCCGCTGGTGCGCCATGCCACTTTGGCATTGGAACCCACACCAGCGATCAAGCTTGGATATGTTGACCCGCCGCAGCCCACGGTCAGTAACGAACCGGCGCCGGCGATGCTGGCGATTTCGGCGCTCTTGGTCGCGCTGGTGGGTGGAACTTTTTCCAATCGGCTCAAAACCTGGAAGCCGGTGCCTGCCGGTGCGGTCGCGTTCATGGAACAGCGTGGCCTTCACGGCAACATCCTTAACCAGTACGAATGGGGAGCGTACCTGGTCTGGCACGTGGCTAATGACAGCCGGGTCTTTATCGACCCACGCTGCGAGCTGGTCTATCCGGACAGGCTGATCCGCCAGTACGCAATCTTTTTCTTCGGGATGGAGGGCGCGGATGGTGTGCTCGACGCGTTTCCGCACGACTTCGTGCTTATCGGCCCGCATACCAAGGCCTACGACGTAGTAGATAAGGACTCACGGTGGCAACTGATCTATCGCGATGCGACCGCGGCGCTTTTCAAGCGAGCCTCGTTGCATGGCGAGGCGCCACTGGGCGGTAGCTTCGAAGTTGGCGAACCCAGCAATCACGCGGCAGGCGCCTATTTTCCTTGAGCTTTCCGTCGGCGGAATGAAAAATCGGCAGACTCACGACCTGCGCTACATCCGGTTCAGCAACACTCCCAGTCATGTTTTTTGAGACGGCGCTGACCGGTTGTTGCCGAATGGGTCGCGAGCAACGCATTTTGGGACACCCGCCGCGACTGCGTAAAACTTCGGCGACCAAGGCCAACGTCAGGCTGCGATAGCAACTCATCGCCACGCTTCGCGGGGGCATTGGACTTGCTATTAAGGTGTGGACCATCAGATCGATCCGTCTGTCGACGGCTTAGGCACGGCTGACCCGCGCCACTTAGCCAACGGTACGGCTGCGTCGGCCACGCGTGACGCATTTCCCGCCAAAATTGACAGTATTGAACTGGAACCGGCGGGCGGTTCTGACAAAGCGATGACGCTGGTGATGAGCGCCGACGACAATTCCGAGTGGGTGTCGTCGATACTGCGCGCGGCCTCATTTGCAATCATTGCATTTCAGATTGGATACACGGTGCTTGACGGTGTGGAGTATCCGCAGACCTTCGCGCGAACTCTGCCGCTTCACATCGCAAGCATGACGCTGGGCCTGGTTGCGATCATGGCAACGCTGTCCCCGCGTGCGTTGCGCAACTGGCGCGCGATCGTGCTGGCAATCTGTACGTCGCTTATGGCGATCACCGTGTGGATTGGAGTGATCAATAGCGACGGCGACGTACTGATCGCGTCGCTGCTGCTGTCTTTCCTGGGCACAGGCGCGTTGATTCCATGGAGCCCGCGCTGGCAGGCAGCATTCAATGCCAGCGGAGGGCTGGCGATGCTGGGGTACTCGATGCAAACCGCGGATCCGAATCCGCGCCTCGCGATCAGTTGGGTGATGCTGCTCAGCGCAGCGCTGTTGTCGCAACTGAGTGCGGTCCATGGCGCCCGCTATCGCCGGAAATTGGCCGAGCAACTGGTGGCGCTGGCCGAGAACCATCGCTTACTCAGGCGCGAGATGGATCTGCGCGCGCAAGCCGCATCTGCGCGGGAACGCGATCACGTCCGGCTGCAGGCAAGCGAGTCGATGCTGCGCAAGGTGTTCGAAGCGTCACCGGACAACATCGCGGTCAACCGCCTTTCCGACGGACGTTTCATTGCCGTCAACGACGAATACCGGGTCGCGGGTTACACCCGCGACGACGTGATGCGGAGCAACGTGATCGCGCTTGGGATGTGGCCGCACGAAGAGGAGATAAACCGGTTCCTCGAGAGCATTCGACAAACCGGGCGCGTCAGGAACATGGAAATCACGCAGCGGCGCAAAGACGGCAGCGCCGAGACGAATCTGATCTCGGCTTCGGTGGTCGAAGTCAATGGCGAGTCGTGCGTGATTTCGATGGTCCGGGATATCACGGAGATAAAGCGCGCCGAGACCAGCCTGCGGGCCAGCCACGCCGCACTGCGCAAGATCTTCGACGCCACGCTGGACATAATCGTCGTGACGCGGCTGTCGGACGGCAGCTACATCGATTTCAACCAGCAGTTCGAGCGGATCGGCTACCGGCAACAGGATCTCGACGATTCCGGCGCGGGAAAGCGCCAGATCTGGGCAAGCGAGGAACAGCATCAGGAGCTTCGCGCTCGCATCATGGCCGACGGCGTCGTGCGCAACATGGAAGTCGATTTCCTGAAGCCCGATGGTGGTGTGATGCCGGCGCTGCTGTCCGCAGTGCGAGTCGAACTCGACGGCGAAGACTGCATGGTCAAGATGATTCGCGATCTCACTAAGGCCAAGGAAGCCTCGCGCGCGCTCGAAGAGAACGCCAAGGCGGTGCGGGATATTTTTGACGTAAGTCCGGACGGGATCTCCGTCACTCGCGTGTCAGACAATAAGTTCGTAGCGTTTAACGAGGAGTTTTTGCGCCTGAGCGGCTACACGCGCGAACAGGCGATGGGTTCCTCAGCTATAGAACTCGAGCTGTGGACGGATCCGGCCGACCGGCTGCGGCTGCTCGCGGCGCTCGCGCAAAATGACACGGTGCGCAACTTTGAGATCGAATTTCAGACCAGCAATGGCACTCGCGTTCCCACTCTGATCTCGGCATCGAGGATCGAACTCGGAAGCGAGCCATGCATAGTCGCGTACACTCGCGACATCACGGAGCGCAAGCGCAACGAGCGCGACCTGCTATCGGCGCGCGAGGAATTGTCCCGGCAGGTAAAGGCGCTCAGCGCCAGCGAGGAGACCTTCCGCAAACTTTTCGACGCGAACCTGGACAGCATG
>OBLT010002164.1_pt1 | contig 12350 bp, 11 predicted proteins | sample 1518721 | NCBI WGS metagenome assembly OBLT01 (sample SAMEA3539307, study PRJEB22396) | soil metagenome | biome: tundra; feature: field; material: soil | place: USA | collected 2010-05 | depth 0.15 m | reverse complement strand
AGTCGGAATTGCCCACCGTGCCCACGGCATCGGCGCTGGCCAGTTCGCCCATGTTTTGCGGATTGGCCATCGCCTGCTGAATTCGTTTCTGTAAATCGTCGGTCATAAGATCAATTGCGCTTGAGAAATGGAGTCGCTGAAAGAATTTCGTGGAACGCGAGAACGACCAGCCCCAGCGCCACGCTGATCAAAGCAATGGCGAAGGCGCGCTTCCAACTCCAACCCAACTTGAACAAGTCCGTGAGAGCGACAGCAAGAAAGGCCGGAGATAAAAAGGTCGCATATACGATGGCGTAACGGGCCACAAAATGGAGCGGTTGCCAGATGATGCCCGCAATTCCGGTAATGGCTAACGAAGCCATTAGAACTCCGCCCAACAACAACGTTCCATCCCCGCACACGATTGCGTGTCGTTTCGCAGAACGTCTAGGTCTGAGTTTAAAAAAATTGTTGGTCGACAAAGCCATGTTGATTCAACCCAGTTTATAGCGCCGCATGGTCGGCTCCACTTCCTGCGCCCAGGCATCGACGCCACCGTGCAGACAGCGGACGTTCTGCAAGCCGTGCCCCATGAAATAAGCCGCCGCGTCGAGCGCGTTCCTGCCCTGATGATCCACGACCACCAGCGCGCGCGCGTTTGAGCCATCGCCCATGATCTGCCGCATCTCGTCCTGCGACAACAACACCGAGCCTTCGATATGCACCGCCTCGAATTCTTCGCGTGAGCGCACGTCCACGAGCCGCACCGCCGGGTCTTGCTTGCGCCACTCGGCCAATTCTTTTGGCTCGATGAAAATCTTCGCGTCCTGTTCGTGGCTGGACTGGATGTGCGCCAGCACTTCGTCCATATCCAGGCCGCCGTTGCGCTCGCAAACCTGTGCCAGCGTCTCGGTCGGCGCAAACCCGCAACTGCTGCACCCGCCGATGTGATACCGGCGGAACAACGCCCGTTGCGCGCCAGGAAACGCTTCGAGCACGGCGCTCATCGGTGATTCCGGTGAAATCATGTTGGTTGTCACGTTCGCCTTTATTCTGCACGCGAAAGCCTGTCCTGTCCATCTTCGCAACAATTGGCGGAAAAAACACTCAACCTCCAATACTCAACTTTCAACGACCGAAGCGAAGGGTGCTCTTGAATGTTCGATGTCGGGCGTTGAATGTTGAATGTTTCCCCTTTCCTCATTTCTCCGTTCCCGGCATTTTCTCCCCATGCGAATTTTATCGGGCATCAAGCCCACCGGCATCCCGCATCTCGGAAATTATTTTGGCGTCATCAAGCCTGCCGTCGAGTTGCAGGAAAAAGGCGACGCGTACTATTTCATCGCTGATTATCACTCAATGACTTCGCTGTTCGACCCGAAACAACGCCGTGATTACACGCTGGGAGTCGCGCTCGACTGGCTGGCCTGCGGTCTCGACCCGCAGCGCGCGGTTTTTTTTGTTCAATCCGCTGTGCCGGAAGTAACCGAACTCGCCTGGATCATCGGCACGATGGCGCCGATGGGCCTGTTGGAGCGCGCCCACGCATTTAAGGACGCGCTGGCCAAAGGTCGCGCACCCACTTATGGGCTGTTTGCCTATCCGGTGCTCATGGCGGCGGATATTCTGTTGTATGATTCCAACGTCGTGCCCGTGGGCAGCGATCAGAAGCAACATGTCGAGATCACGCGCGACCTCGCCGTCAAATTCAACCAGACTTACGGTGAAACGTTCATCATCCCCGAGCCGGACATTCGCGGCGATTCGGCCGCCATCCCCGGCCTCGACGGCCAAAAGATGAGCAAGAGCTACGGCAACACCATCGAGATTTTTGGCGACGAAGCGGTGCTGCGGAAAAAAATCATGGCCATCAAGATGGACAGCCGTGCGCCCGCTGAACCCAAACCAGACGCGGACAAAAACCTCGCCATTCAACTGCTCAAAATCATTGATGCGAGCGTCGGCAAGGAATATGAGGCAAAACTTCGGGCCGGCGGATTGGGATACGGCGACTTGAAGAAGAAACTTTTCGAGGTCTATTGGGAATATTTCGCGGCGGCGCGGCTGAAGCGGGCACAGCTGGCGGCGAATCTGGATTTTGTTAATTCTGTGCTCGCGGACGGCGCCGCCCGAGCCAGGGTCAAAGCGCGCGAAGTGCTCAAACGCGCGCGCAAAGCCAGCGGGCTGGAGTGAATCACTGGCGCTCGCTCATCCAAAGATCACACTCGAATCATGCCGCAAACACGACATTGCTGGAAGTGCGGGAAGGAATACAAATTGCCCGGCATGCCGGGCCGCTCGGAATCGTGCGAGTGCGGCGCGGACTTGAAGGTTTGCATGAACTGCGCGAGTTACGATCTTCGCGTCGCGCACCAGTGCAAGGATCGCCGGGCCGAGCCGGTGGAGGACAAGCGGCTCGCAAATTATTGCGAGTGGTTTGAGTTCATTCGCCGTGAGTTTGTGCCGCCTAGAAATGATCCTTTCGAAAAGTCGAGCGAGGAAAAGGCACGGGATGCGTTGAAAAGATTGTTGGGGGATTGAATTCATCGTGTGGGAGCCGACGTAAGGAGGCCCAAAATTCTTTGGCGCCAACGTCCCAAGCCAAGTTAGAGCCTCCTTACGTCGGCTCCTACGAAGAGCTGACAAATCGCGCGACGAACGCGCCGTCCACTGCGTCCACAAACGGCAGCAACTGCCGTTCGCGGTCGAGTTGGAAGCCGTTTTGTTCGCGCAGAAATTGTTCGGCGACTTCGCGGTTTTCTTCCGGCTCCAGGCTGCACGTGCTGTAAACCAAAATCCCGCCGGGCTTCAAGAGTGCCGCGGCGTTTCGGAGCAGTTGCAGTTGCGCCGTTCGCAAGCGCTCGATTCCCTCCGGGCGAATCCGCCAGCGCAGATCCACACGCCGCCGCATGACGCCGGTGTTGGAGCAGGGAGCGTCCACCAGAATTTTGTCGAATTGCCAATTCCGGATTGCGAATTCCGAATTTGAAACTGCTTCAACGCAGGTCACGCCGAGGCGCGCGCAATTTTCTGCGATCAACTTCCAGCGTTCGGGCGCGGTGTCGTACGCGAGGACTTTGCCCTGATTTTGCAGGAGCTGTGCGATGTAAGTGGTTTTGCCGCCGGGCGCGGCGCAAAGGTCGAGAATGGTTTCCCCGGGCTGCGGATTCAGTTCGCGCACGGCCAGGAGCGTGCCGGGGTCCTGAACGTAGAACAGACCCTGCAAAAAGCTCGGCAGGCTTGCCAGCGGCGGATGGGCCTTCAGTTCGAAGACCAGGTTTTCATCGAGCCAGTCGCGGCGGACAAAATCGTATTCGACATTTTCCTCGCGCCATTGCGGGAGGAGTTTGCCCGCGTCGGCATTCAATGCGTTGACGCGGGCGAATGTTTTAGGTGGTGTGTTGTTCCATTCGAGCAATTGGGCCGTTTTTTCCGCGCCCCACTTTTTTTGCCAGCGGGCGACCAGGCATTCGGAGTACGAGCAGCCGAGGTGCGGTTGAGTCTTTTTGAGTTCGGCCAGCAGATTTTTCGTGGCGTCGAATTCGCGCAGGTAACCGCGCAGTACAGCGTTGACAAAACCGGCCTGGGGCCCGAAGCCTCTGCGTTTGGCCTGCTCGACGGTCTCGTGGACGGCGGCGTGGTTGGGAATCCGGTCGAGCCAGAAAATCTGGTAAAGCCCCAGCCGCAACAAATTCTGGAGCGCGGACTTTTGCGGCCGGCCATCGGTTTTGCGGGCGATGAGAAAGTCGAGCGTGGCCTGCCACCGCACGCCGCCATAGACAAGTTCCTGGCAAAGTCCCCGATCCGCCGGCGAAAGCTGTGCGTCAGCCAGCGCTTTTTCGAGAAGATTCTCAACGAAGTCGCTGCCGTGCTCGCGCCGCTGCAAGATTAGCATTGCAATTTCTCTTGGATTTTGTCCGGTCACCGCGTTTAATGATGTCGGTTCCATTCGTGGACGCGAGTGTTAAGATGAATTATGCGAGAAGAATTTGAAAAACTGGCAGCGGCCGGAAAGATCGAAGGCCGCCATGTGGAGCCGCTGGTGCAACTGACCACCAACGGATTCTGCATGCATCGCAGTTGGGGGTTCGGGCGCATCAAGACCGTGGACACGGTGTTTGCGCGGTTCACCATTGATTTTCCTGGCAAGCCGGGCCACACGATGGATTTGTCGTTCGCGGCGGAATCGCTCAAGCCGATTTCCAGGGATCACGTGCTGGCGCGCAAGGCGTCGGACCTGGAAGGCCTGCGGCAACTGGCGGCGACGAGCCACCTTGAACTCGTCAAGCTTGTCCTCAACAGCTTCGGTGGAAAAGCGACCGCGGATCAAATCCACCAGGTGCTGGTGCCCGACGTGATTCGCGACGATTGGAAAAAATGGTGGGAAGCCGCCAAGCGCGAGTTGAAAAAGGACGGTCATTTCCAGGTGCCGCTGAAAAAGACCGAGGCGGTGGTTTATCAAGCCAAGGAAATTTCCCTGCAGGACCGGCTGATGGCGGAATTCCGCGCGGCCAAGGGACTGAAGGCGCGCATTCTCGTCGCGGGCGAATTGCACAAGAGCGCCGCCGATCTCGCCGACAAACAGGCCGCCGCCCAGGAAATCATTTCCACGCTCAACGCCGAACTCACCAGCTACCAGCGCACGCAACCGGCCGTGGCGCTCGAAGCGGTTTTTGTGCGCGACGAAATCCGGGAAGTGGCCGGCCTGCCCGCGACCGAAGGTGAAGCCACGGCGCAGGTGATCTGGGCGCAGGACGCGAAGCTCGGCCAGTTGATGGAGGCGATCCCCGCCGCCCGGCATCGGCGCGCGCTGGAATCCTTCAAGGAAGCCAATCCGGAACGCTGGCACGAACTGTTGCGCGGCACGCTCAATTTTGTTTCGGCCAAACTCTGCCGCGAATTCGCCAGCATGCTGGTGCAGGAAGGAAAAATTTCCGAATTGAAGGAGACCCTCGCGCGGCTCATCAGCCAGCATTCCGCGAGCAGTGAATTGCTCCTCTGGCTGGCGAAGGAGCGCACCGACGCCTTCGCGGACATTTTCGGCCCGGAAGTTTTTCGCGCCATGCTCACGGCCATGGAGCGCGACCAGTTCAACGAAAAACGCTCCAACCGGCTGCGCGATTACATCCTCGACGACCAGGAATTGCTGCCCGAAATGACCGCCTCGGCCGAGCTGGAATTCATCAAGGACCTGACCCGCGCGTTGCAGCTCTCGCCGGTGTTCGACGACATGGACAAACGCTCGTTGCTCGCGCGCATCGTCAAGCGGCATCCGGCCGTCCAATCGCTGATCAGCGGCGAGCAGACGAAGCAGGACGCCTCGCTCATTGTTTCGTGGGAAAGTCTCGAACGGCGGAAGTCCGAATACATCGAACTCGTGCATAAGAAGATTCCGGCGAACTCCAAGGAAATCGCCCTCGCCCGCAGCTACGGGGATTTGCGCGAGAACCACGAATACAAGGCGGCCAAGGAAACGCAGAAGGTTTTGATGCGCCGCAAAGAGGAATTGGAGACGACGCTCGTGCGCGCGCGCGGCACGGATTTTGCCAACGCCCGCACCGACATTGTCAGCATAGGAACGATCGTCCACACCACCGATCTGGAAACCAAAGCGTCGGAATACTTCACCATCCTGGGCGCCTGGGACTCCGATCCCGACAAGGGCATCGTGAGCTATCTCACGCCGGTCGCGCAGTCGCTGCTCAATCGCAAGCCCGGAGAAGAAGTGGAATTTGAAATTCACGGCGCGCATCATCGGCACCGCATCGAGGGCATCGAAGCCTGCAAGGTCGCGAGCACCGAGGCCGTCGCGGCGACGGCGCCAGCGTGAGTTGACCAGCCAAAGCAAAACAGGCGCGAAGAATTCTTGGCGCCTGTTTTCCTTGTGGCTTTCGCGGTTCAAGCTCTTCCGCCGAAGCTCGCGTAATCATCCACGTCCAGCACGTCAAACCAGGTCGAGATGTCCGCGCGTTTGGGCGCGGCTTGTTTGTGCAGTCCGTTGAAGTATTCGCGCGAGTCGGGATTGTCCGGCGAACGCTGCTCCTGCCAGGCCGTCCAAGCAGCTATTTCCGGCGCGGTGCGCTTGTTTTTCGCATGGGCTTGAATCCATTCCAGAATTTCCGTGTCGCTTTTGCCGGCGGTGAATTCTTTTTTCAAGGCTTCCGGATCAACGCCTGCGAATGTCAAAAATTCCTGGTCGAGCGGGCAGGCGTAATGATATTCGCCGTTTTTGTCTGCGATAGTCGCGCGGCCCTTGTCGAGGCAGCGCGGCAAAATGACGTAGCCGCCGAGCCGGACGCGCGGGCTGCGCGGTGCTTGTTTGGTCAAATCGGGTGTGTGTGTTGCCATAGTTTGGTTTATTCAGTGCAATTGGTTTAATTTTGGTTTTCCGTGTGCGGCAGAATCTACTCGAAGCTGTCGCGCTAAGCAAAGTGCATCGGATCGGCAAAAATTCAAGCGCGCCGGTATTTCAGGCTCAAATTTTTCCAGAGTTCCGCTCGTTCCAATGGCGCTGGCTAATCCTCGTCCGCACGAAGCTCCAGGCACGTGAGCACGTAATCCTGCGGCCGGGAGTGGATCGCGGCACGCTGGGCCGGGTGGCTAACCGCTGCTCAATTCCGCGGCGGACACCATGAATTTTCCGTCCATGTAGAAAACCGCCGTCACGATAAATTTTCGGCTTTCGAATTCAAAAATTTTGCCGGGTCTGGTATTGGAGCAGGTCACCCCTTGAAAACGAATTTGGTTGAAGATCAAAGGCTCATTCGATCCTGAAAACGCATGGTTGATTTCCGCATCGAAACTCGATTCATCGGGACCGGCTTTGGCGATAATCCAATTCATTGCTCGCTCCGCGAGATTGCGCGCCGTTCGGCTCGAAGGCAATTAAAAACCTCCCCAAGCTTCCCGTTCGAGTTGACTCAGGATAAAGGCGACCCGCTTTATTCAGGCCAGGTATTGTCTTCAACTGAAACTGGCGATGTGAGGCCCGTATTTTCCAATCGCCAAATGTTTTGATTAACGGATGGGAGATACCATTCGTTGAATGTTTCATCGCACACAGACGCGCAAACCAAATTTCTCCGTTGCGCGGGCGAAGGACAGAATACCCTTCTCGGCGCTCGCACCAAGGTATGGATCGTTCGTGATCAGCAGATTTCCGTCGAGGTCGAGAAAGTCGCACACCTCGGCGAGGTGCGCGCCGGCACTCACGAGAATACTGGTTTCGATCATGCAGCCGAGCATGGTTTTCAGGCCGAGTTTCCGGGCCGCTTGAAGCGCTTCAAGCCCCGCACTGATGCCGCCGGTTTTGACCAGCTTCACGTTGACACCATGAAAACATTCCGCCGCGCGCCCGGCGTCTTTCGCGGAGTGAAACGATTCGTCGCCGAAAACCGGCAAGGGCGAACGCTCTTTGAGCCAGACCCAATCTTCGACCGGTGTTGCGGCAGGCAACGGTTGTTCGACGAATTCGATGTGTCCATCGCGCGCCAGCCATTCCATCATTTCCAGCGCCTGTTCTTTAGTGCGCCAGCCTTCGTTGGCGTCCACGCGCACCGTTTTTTGCGGCGCGACATCACGCAGCGCCTCCAAGTTTGCTTTGTCCCCGGGAACGCCGACTTTCATTTTCAGCACGGGAAATTGTTCCGCCGCCAGAACTTTTTTACGAACCATCTCGGGCGTGTCTATCCCGATGGTGAACGACGAGATATGCTTGCTTTCGCCGAAGCCAAGCCCGATAAAATCGTAAATTGGTTTTCGCACCAGTCGCGCCGCGCCGTCCAGCAAAGCGATGTTGAGGGCGCATTGGGCTGCTTTGTCGCCGTGAGAGAGTGCCTCGAGGTAAGTCATGCTTTCAGCGAGATGTTCGAATGATAGCTTGCGGGAGTCCACTTTCTGCAAGAAGGCGGCGACCGTTTCGACGGATTCCTGGTAACGCGCGATGGGTGCGGCTTCGCCAAGTCCGGTGATTCCGCTGCTGTCGGCCAATTTGACCACCATGACCTTGGAGTTGCTGGAACCGGCGGTGCGCGCGATTTTCCAGGAGTGCGCGAGCTTCAGATCCACAACATGAAAGTGGAGTTGCATGTGAGGAACAAAAACCAAACCAGGGACCGGCGCAATGAATTTGTTTGGTTATTCCGGTTCGCCCGTTTCCAGTTCGCATCCGTCCGCAGCTTCTTTTTTTGCAGGAACTGAATCGCCGTCCGTGGCGCCGCCCCGCTTTAGCCAAACCATGAGAATGCTGATATCAGCCGGTGAAACGCCAGAAATTCGGGAGGCTTGACCCAGCGTGGTTGGACGAATCTTGGCAAGTTTCTGGCGCGCTTCGGTGCGCAGGCTTGGCACCAGCGAATAATCGAACAACGCGGGGAATTGCTTGCCTTCCAGATTTTTAAATTTCTCGACTTCAGCTTGCTGGCGGTCAATATAGCCGGCATACTTGATTGTTATTTCCACCTGCTGAATTTCCTCCGCGGTAAGGGTTTCATTTCGGTTTGGAAGATCACGGTAAATGATTTCGGGGCGACGAAGCAATTGGGCAAGGGCTTCTGTGCCGCTGCGGGTATTTTCTAATCGAATGAGTTCTAATTGAATTGCCTGATGTTTGAGTTGGAACTTTCTAAAGTTACGCTCAGGCAAAAGCCCAATATCGAATCCAATTTTTGAAAGTCGTTGATCGGCATTGTCTTGCCTCAATAGCAGGCGGTACTCTGCGCGCGAAGTAAACATCCTGTAAGGTTCGATGGTTCCCTTGGTTATTAAGTCGTCAATGAGAACACCCGCATAAGCTTGGTCTCGACGGAGAATGACTGGGTTTCGCTCTTGGATCCGTCGAGCCGCGTTTATTCCTGCTATAAGTCCTTGTGCAGCAGCTTCTTCGTAACCTGACGTACCGTTAATCTGTCCCGCTAGGAAGAGATTCTTGCAGATTTTTGTTTCCAGCGACGGGGCCAACTGCGTTGGAAAGACAAAGTCATACTCGACCGCATAGGCGGGGCGCAATATCTCCGCATTCTCACAGCCAATGATGGTTTTGATCATCTCGATCTGAACTTCAAAAGGAAGACAGGTCGAAAACCCGTTTACATAAAACTCGTCCGTGGCGATTCCTTCCGGCTCCAAGAAAATCTGCTGGCGCTCTTTTTCAGGGAATCTCACGATTTTATCTTCAATTGAAGGGCAATATCTGGGCCCAACTCCCTCAATCACGCCCGAATACATTGGAGATTTATGTATGTTATCTCGAATGATTTTGGCAGTGCGATCTGTTGTGTAAGTAATAAAGCACGGAATCTGGCCATTGATTTGAGAAAGAATTGACTTTGGAGGATAGCCGCCTCGCTTTGTATCGGATTGTTCCACGTGGAACAAATCATCTCTCCAATAGGTGAAGTATGGAACCGGTTCGTCACCTTGCTGAGCTTCCATCTTGGAAAAATCAATTGTTCGACGCAGCAGTCTGGGTGGTGTTCCAGTTTTCAAGCGGCCAAGTTCAAGGCCCAGTTCTTTGAGCGAAGTCGAAAGCCCCATCGCCGCCGATTCTCCTGAACGGCCGCCCGGTTGCTGATTCGAACCGATATGCATCAAGCCGCGAAGAAACGTTCCTGTCGTTATGACGACGGTTTTGGCGAGATACTGAACTTCCAAAGTTGTCTCGACTCCGTAAGCAAGATTATCCTTGTGAAGTATTCTTGAGGTCTGGCCTTGCTTTATATCGAGATTCGGCTCGCGCTCACAAATCCATTTCAAGCGGAATTGATAGGCCTTCTTATCGCACTGCGCTCGAGGTGCCCAGACAGCCGGACCCTTCCGTGTATTCAACATTCGAAATTGCAATCCGGACATATCGGTGACTTTGCCCATTTCGCCTCCCAAGGCATCAACTTCTCTCGCGAGGTGTCCTTTTGCCAAACCGCCAATGGCTGGATTGCAGGACATCTGGCCGATGGTGTCGGCATTAATCGTTAGGAGAAGCGTCTGACAACCCATCCTCGCGGCCGCCAACGCCGCCTCGACACCAGCGTGTCCAGCGCCGACTACAATCACATCGTATTCTCTTGGATAAACGAACATCACAGCCTTTCAAGTAAACCGCGTCAGAAAAGTGGTAGCCTTTCCTCAAGAAAGAACACCTTGAGAAGACAAGCGGCATGCACTCTTAAATCAACTTCAATTGTCGCCGGAATGCGATCATGTAATTCCTAGATGAATGTTGTCAATAATTCACCTAATTAATTCTTAAATATTTGCACAGTAGTGTGTTGCAATTCACAATCCGGATTTTCAAGACTCAAAATCTTATGATGAGCCATACTCTCAAATAAATCTCTTCTTGTCCAAATTATTTCGTGGTCAACTGCTGGACAAACAAAAACAGCAAAAAAAATGCTGTTTGTGTGAAAAACAGTCATGTTATTATAAACTGTAACGCTAATGTAATGAAAAACTGCCAAAATCATTTCATCGCTCGTTTTCAGCGAATAGCGCATGGGACCAAGGACTCACCACGCACAGGTCTTTTGCGGCCACCGCTCGTTCGGAAGCAAACGAATCATGGGCAGAATTCTTCTCCCTCCGACCTAGTGCCAGGCTAGGGCTCGGGAACTGTCTGCGCGTCGTTTAAAATGTTTCCAAAGTTGTTGTTTCAAAAGAATCATGAACAAAAAAAGATCTTAGCACGAAAGTGCCAGCGAAGGAATCACGAAAATTGGAGAGCCTTTCTTCAACGGCTGACTAGCAATGGATCAAACGCGCAACGAGGGACAAAATCAAAAAAGAAGAATGGCGACTTCTACCAATTGTTTGCTTACCTGGCTGTCAATCATCTGGATGCCCGGCTTGTCCAATGACGATTGTGCTTTGCCGTTGTCGGTGGCCTTGGATCCGGACGAGCGCAGCGTCACCAGATCATGGTTCGACACACCTTGTACATAATTCGCAATCGCACGGAGCGAACCGGGCAGGATTTCACGCGTCACATTCCTGGCGGCCGTGGCTGGGATTCCTCCCCGTACCGTTGTCCGCGAACGAGCTGCTTAAGTCTCTCAACTGCGATGCCAATACAGCCGGCGTCACTGGCAGCTTGGTGAGGCTGAAGTTGTCGGTCAGACTGGTGCTGACCCGCTGGTGAAATCGCTCAAGCCGGCATTCGGCAATTGAGCGAACGATCAGTCTTCGTCACGGCTGGTTGTGGCCATTACGAAGCCCGCGTGGATGGGCGCGGGCATCGGATGGTTCCCGCCCCTTACGGAACGCCAGATCACCTCGTTGAATAGGAGGTCATCTGCCGCATCCTCCCTGGCGAAATTGAACCTAAATCCTGAGCCCCAGGCGGCGAGGCTGTTCGTTGCCTGCAGGTCGACATTGGCGGGCAATGCCACAAAAGGATCAACCTCGGCCTGCGAAGTAAACGAGTTGAACATCGGTGTGGCTGCCGCATCGAATTGCGTCATCGGCTGGAGACCCAGGATCAGTTCCATCGTCCGCAACATGCTGGAGGTGGAATACATGGTTGAATCTGCGGCGTGTTGACGCGTGTAAGGGCTGATGACCAGTGCCACCGTACGATGGGCATCCACATGGTCAGGGCCTTTTTGCGCGTCGTCTTCAACAACGAAAATTGCCGTGGAAGGCCAGAACTTCGAACGGCTGACCGCTTCAACCACCATTCCCAACGCGGCGTCATTGTCAGCGACATACGCCGTGGGCGTTAGTTTTCCCGGCGTCACGCCGTGTGTGTGATCATTCGGGAGCCGCACAATCTGAAGGCGTGGCATTTCGCCTTCGTTTTCGAACCGCTTGATTTCGCTGATGAAGCGTTCGGCGCGTTTCGTGTCGGCGCAATCCAAATCGAAGCTCCTGAACCATGGATCAAAGTGTCCCTGCAAAGTCTTCACGCGTGTTATTGAGGGCGAGTTTGCCATGGGGGAATTTTGCACAAATTCGCCGTAGCTGCGATAACTGACGCCGGCCTCACGCGCTCGATCCCAAAGATAACCGCTCGCCGGCGCGGCCACCGGAAAGAGGCCCTCGGCTGGGTAAGGGAATTTTGATTCTTTATGGCCGTAATTTAGCGGCCAGGTCTTTTCGACAAAATCGGTGGCGTAGGCGGCCATCGTCCATTCATGTCCATCAGCACTGACTTCACTCTCGACATAAAAATTGTCCAGCAGCACAAATTCGCGGGCCAGTTTGTGGTGATTGGGTGTGATCCGCTCAGGAAACAAGCAAAGCTTTGCGTCTCCATTTCCCTCGGGCATGTCTCCTAACACCTGATCGTAAGTGCGGTTCTCCTTGACGATGTAAATGCAATGTTTGATGGGGCTGGCATCTCCGGGCCGCGCCGGAATGGGACTGCCCTAGATCGG
>OBLT010002162.1_pt1 | contig 12356 bp, 9 predicted proteins | sample 1518721 | NCBI WGS metagenome assembly OBLT01 (sample SAMEA3539307, study PRJEB22396) | soil metagenome | biome: tundra; feature: field; material: soil | place: USA | collected 2010-05 | depth 0.15 m | reverse complement strand
ACGAAGTCCCCATCATTTCCGCCCCTGGCTGCTTCCGTTCGGCCAAGCCGAACGTGGTCGATTTGGTGTTGCCTCCGCTGTTGGCTCGCTACCACGTCACGGGCTGGGAAATCGCCTGCCTCGGACACGGGGGCCTGCTGGCATAAGAGCTCCTCCACCTCCTGCCAGCCGCAACCCTCCGAGTGGCTTGCAGGTTTAGTAGACCGGGCGTTTCTCCTCCGTCACGCCCGGTCTTTTTTTGGTCTTAGTTAACCGGATTATCCGGAGGTTTCGCCATGATCACCTGCCTGGCGTCGGCCATCGCGCTCTCCAGCCACCAGAGAGCAGCTCCCGGCCATGCTTCAGCTTCAGGCGCTGGAATCGCTTACGCCCTGAAGCATGGCACCGACGCCGCCGAATCGGTGGACTGGCGATTTCGCCTGCGCGTCGCGACTATTTCACAGCTTCTGACGGTTACGGCTCCGATGGGACCCGCGCGAGCTCAGCGCTGCCCGAGATGCTGAAGGGCCTGGGTTGCCGCCTGGGCAACTGCCGCATCGTTGCCTTTGGCAGCCTCGCGAAGATGTTCCACGGCGCCGGGCATGTCGCCTTGCGCCGCCAAAACCGTGGCCAGATCCAGGTGCGCGCGGCTGAAGCCGGGCGATAGTTGCAGCACCTGCCGATACTCGCGCGCCGCCTCGGGCAATTGCTGCTTTTTGGCCAGAAGGCCGCCAAGCAATTCGTGCGCCAGCGCCAGATTCGCGTCGGCGCGCAAGGCAGCTTCGACGGATTCCTGCGCTTCGTCGAATCGATTCAGTCGAACCAGTGCCAGGGCCTGGTCGTAGAGATACGGTGCAAAGCCTGGACGGAGTTGGGTAGCTTTTTGCAGATTCTGGAGAGCCTCGGCCATCTCGCCTTTTCCGGACAGCGCTTCACCCATCAGATCGTAGGTGGTGGCGTCATAAGCGTCGCTATCGCTCTCCGGCCTGATCTCCAGCACCTTCCGGTAGCGCGCAATGGCTTCGTCAAACCTCCCAGCCTCAGCCAGCGCCATACCGAGGCGGACCAGAACCTCGACAGCGGCGGGGTTGATCTCCAGGGCCTTTTGATACTGTGCCATGGCTTCGTTCGACCTTCCCAATCTGGCCAGGGCAACGCCGAGGTTCAAGTAGATATTGGCTTCGTTGGGAGCGAGCTTCAGCGCCTTCTCCCACTCGACGATGGCCGCTTCATACTGGCCTTTCCGCGCCAGTTCCCAGGCGATGTTATAGACACGGTAGAGTTCGACGGCGGGCACGTCGATCTTGAGCATTCCATCCGGCGGGATGTTGACGAACTCCGGGATGTTCACTGCGCGGTTTGCCGCGGTGGCGTCGTCGATGAGGATCGCCGGGCTGGAGTTGCCCTCTTCGTCCAGATGCGTGAGGAACATCTTGGTGTAGGGCCCGCGGCTCTTGGAAGAAAACACCAGCCACCGCCCATTGGGCGAAAAGCTGTGCCAGGAGTTCATCAGCGGGGTGTTCGCCCTGAGCCGCCGCGCCTCCCCGCCCGTCGCGGGGACGATGTAAAGCAGGCTGTCGGGACGCATCAGCTCGCCGTTGCGGCACTGGACGAACACAATCCATCGGCCGTCCGGCGAGACCTTGGGAAACGAGTTGCTCATGCCGTTTTGCGATGCGCCCAGGATACGCTCCGGCTGCCCGCCTTTGCCTGCGTTGAAGGGGATCCGGTAAAGATCGTACTGGATCTGGGTCTCGTTGGGATCGTTGGCGTGCTCGGCCAGCTTGCTGCCCGGCGGATAGACGTCTCTGGCCTCCGCCCTGGCGAACACGAGATATTTCCCATCGGGACTCCAGACGGCATTCGTGTGCACATACCGCTGGTCGTCGGCGCCAGGCAGAGGCTGCAACTTACCTGCCGCCCGGCTGTACCAGGCAAGGATTCCGCGGGTCGGATAGAACACCTGCAGGAATCGATAATCCTTGAAGTTGGCGGTGTAGAAGTTATTTAGCGTGCCCTTTTGTCTGGCGGCCGGCCCCTGAATCATGGTCACGACATATTGCCCATCGGGTGAAACCTGCGACATGAAACCGACACGGATGGCGCCGGTCAGCTTGCCCTCGAAAGTACTCCACTCAATCACATCCTTGGCGCCGATCGACATCTGCTGCCGGATGGGGACCAGGGTGTACATACCCTTGTCGTTCTTTGGGCCGTCCAGATCCATGCCGAGCGTCTTGCCGTCGAGAGAGAAAGAGTGGCAATTGGCGCAGGTGTACATGCCTGTCAGGAGCAGGCGGCCCCGGGACTCTCCCACGTTGCGCAGGCGCCAACTAATCAAAGGCAGATTTGGGGGGTCGAGGGGCTTGATGATGCCTTTTTCCGTCTCCGAGGGCATTAACGGCACATCGCGATAAAAAATCGGCGCACCCACGGGGTCCTTTGAGGTCGCAATGGCGACCGAGCCGCGCGAGAGGGGCTCTTTCGACTGCTCGTTGGGGAAACCGGTGATGGTCACGGTGGCCGGACGGTTCGCGGAACGTTTCTTGATCGCCGCCCAGGTTCCAACGTCCGGCTTCCAAACCCAGGAAGCGGCCTCCCGCGGCGTGAGCATGGGCGGTTGATTGTTCTCCGATACGCAGCGCGGGTCGATTTCGCCGATGCGCAGGCGCTCTCCCCTGGATAGCGCACGGATGGGGGCCGACCCATCGCCGAAGGTGACTTCAATGCGCCACAGTCTGGCGCCGGCCGAGGCGTCGCGCCACAGAAAAGTGGGGGCGACAATCTCCGGCGGGAAGATCGACCCATTCTCCGGATAATCGACGGTGATGGGCGCCGGGGGGTCCGCCGCCAGGACCAAAAGCGCGACTACGGCGCCCAACCACGGAATTGGCCATCGAGGCGCGCTCATTGTGGCATCCTTGTACCCGGTGAGGCCGCCGGTGAAGATCGGCACTATGGTCGAAGACCTTCACTGGAGCATCTCGAACGACACGAGTGTATCACGGCGCCGAAGTGCCGCCGGCGTCGCAAATGCCCTGCTTGGCGGGTTCGGTTGGCCGGCTAATTTCCTCCGCGGCAATGTCTAGAAACAGCGTTGACTTTAACGAAATTATCTTGACGGCAAGCGAGGACCGCTGTATAGTGCCTGCAGGGGTATGGTAGCGCTTGCAGCGCTGGCTGTTGGAATGTCGAAATTCTGGATCGGAAAAAGGGGTAGTCCATGTCGAAACACCTGTTAAATTCTTCCCTGCGTGGCAATTGTTCTCGCCTGAAACCCATTTTTGACCTCGCCTTGTCAATTGCGTTTCTAGGCCTCATGTTGACCGCATTCACCGGCCGGCAAGCCGAAGCGCAGGTTCTCTTCGGCTCGATTGTGGGCAATGTGACGGATGCCTCCGGCGCCGCTGTTCCAGATGCCACCGTGAAAGTCACCCAACGGGAAACCAACGAATCCCGCGAGGTCAAGACGAACGATACCGGCGGCTTTGTGCTCTCCACTTTACCGGCGGGGACGTACGACATCACGATCTCCAAAGCCGGATTCCGCAGCTATACGTCCAGGAACAACCAGCTAAGTCTCAACACGGTGGTGCGCGCGGATGCCGCCTTACAGATCGGCATGCAGTCGGACAGCGTTACGGTGACGACGGATGCCGCGCCGTTGCAGACGGACCGTTCGGACGTCCACATGGACGTGACGGAAAAGCAGATTGCGGACATACCGCAGCCCACGCGGAGCTATGAAGGGATGCTGGCGTATATGCCGGGCATTGCGCCTCCGTCGGCCAGTTCCGGCGGAACCAACAACCCTGGAAAGTCCATGCAGATCACCGCCAATGGCACAAGCCGCAGCGGCACCGAAGTCAGGATCGACGGCGTGACCGATACGAATCCGTGGGTGCAGTACTATTCCACCTACGTTCCTTCCAACGAGGCGATTCAAACGGTAAACGTAGTTACGGGCAGCCCGGATGCCGAACAGGGCCTGACCAATGGCGCGGCGATCAACGTGCAAACCAAGAGCGGCACCAATGTCATGCACGGTTCGCTTTTCGAGTACAACGTGACCAACGCGTTGAAAGCCAGGCCGTTTTTTGGGCTGGGCGCCACCCAAGGCAAGCCCAAACTGATCGAGAACGACTTGGGCGGCTCGATTGGCGGCCACATTATTAAGGACAAGCTGTTTTACTTTGCCAGCTACGAAGGCGCCTTCATCAGTCAGGCCGGGGCCAACACAGCCAGTGTGCCCTTGCCGGCCATGATCACGGGTAACCTGGCGGGAACCACCACCGCTGTCTACGATCCGAGCACCGGTAACGCCAATGGCACCGGCAGAACGCCGTTTGTGGGTAGTATCATTCCAGCCAACCGCCTCAGCCCGATCACACAAAAACTGCTCGCGCTGGTCCCCCAGCCGAATTATGGGACTCCGGGGGCGATCGCGAACAATTACTACATCACCACTCCGATAAACAACCGACTGCACAAGCTGGATACCAAGATGGATTGGAACGCTAACTCCAAATTGAGAATCGCCGGCCGGTTCGGCTACTCGCCGTACAACATCCAGCAGGCCACTCTGTTCGGCCCAATCCTGGGAGGCTCAAATAACGCTTTAGCTCACGGAGACACTATCGCTACCGCGGTGAATGCGACTTATACGGTTTCTCCCACGTTGGTGGTCGATGCAAATTGGGGGTTTACCAGGTCGAATCAGTTTCTGGCTCCGCCTTCCGTGGACAAGAGGCTGGGGTCCGACTACCTGGGGATACCAGGCACGAACCTGGGCGACCTTCCGGTGGCGGGCGGTATGCCCGACTTCACGGGTTTCGGTTTTACGGGTTACGGATACGCCTATACCTATCTCCATTATCTCGATCCGATTCTGCAATACACCGCCAACGCAACGTGGGTTAAGGGATCGCACAACATCCGCTTCGGCGCGGATGTCGACCAGCAGCACATGAACCACCAGGAAACAAACCCCACCAGCTTCGGTTTCAACGGAGGCGCCACTTCCCTGAATGGCGGCCCCGGGACCAACACTTACAACCAGTTTGCCGATTTCCTGCTGGGCCTGCCACAAAGCGACCAAAACAGCCAGGTAACTACGCCTTATGTCCTGCTGCGAAGCTGGCAGTACAGCTTGTACATCCGCGATCAGTGGCAGGTGAGCCGTAAGATCACGCTATCCTATGGAACCCGCTGGGAATACTATCCGGTTCCCAACCGGGGCAGCCGCGGCATTGAATCGTTCAACTTGAATACAGCCACGATCACGGTCTGCGGGGTGGCGGGCAATCCGCGGAACTGCAATTACACAGTTTCCAAGCGACAGTTCTCGCCGCGTATTGGGATCGCCTATCGGCCCACGGATAAGTTCGTGATTCGCGCGGGATACTCCCTGAGCCCCGAGCAAATTAACATGTATCGCGACGGTATCTACAGTTATCCCGCGCGGCTCGACTTCGCGCAAAACGGACTATCGACCTATATTCCGATTGGGCCGCTGTCTGGTGGAATCCCCGTACAGCCGACGGTCAATGCCGCCGCCGGAACTTTGCCTATTCCGCCTGGCCTGAACTTCGGCTTCCAGGGGGCGATTCTTCCGCAGAATTTCGTTCGAGGCTACACCGAAACGTGGAACTTCACGGTGCAGAGAGACCTGGGCCACGGATGGACGGCTCAGGCGGGATATGTCGGCACTCTCACCATCCACCAGCACACCAGGTACAACATCAACTACGGACAGGTGGGTGGCGGCAGCGCAAGCCAGCCATTGTTTGGCCTCGGCATTACCGGCAGCATGAACGAGATTCTGCCTTACGAGACGATGCACTACAACGCGCTGCAATCGTCGCTGCAACGGAGGTTTGCGAGAGGGTTCAGCTTCCAGGCCGCCTACACGCATTCCAAACAGATCGGAACCTGCTGCGACGATTCGGGCGACGGGGGGCCTGCCATTCCTCTACCTCAATACACCAAGCTGAACCGGGCGTTGATGGGCGCCGACCGTCCCGACAATCTCCGCATGACCGGGGTTTTCGAACTACCGTTCGGCAAGGGCAAGGCGCTGCTGAATACCGGCGGCGTGGTGTCCGCCGTGGCCGGAGGTTGGCAGGTGAATGGGGCGTTTAGCGCCTATTCCGGCTCGCCATTCAGCGTCAGCTCTTCCGCCACGTCTTTGAATGCCCCGGGAAGTTCGCAGCGCGCCGATCAGGTGCTGGCGGACGTCGGCTACACCGGCAACATCAATCAGTGGTTCAACCCGCTGGCCTTCGCCCCCGTCACCACGGCGCGATTTGGAACTGCCGGGTTCGACACCATGCGCGGCCCAGGCGTCGTCAATGTGGATGCCAGCCTGTTCCGCGCTTTCAAGCTGGGAGAACGGTTTACGATGCAGTTCCGCGCGGAAGCGCTCAACCTCACCAACACGCCGCATTTCTCCAATCCAGGCGCCAGCGTGTCGAGCTTGAGCCTGAAGCCCGACGGCACGGTCAACAGTTTGGGCGGGTTCACCACGATTACCGGCACCAGTGCGGGAAGCCGGTTGACCGACGAGCGCTTCCTCCGGTTAGGCCTGCGCATCGCCTTCTAAGCGGTGGCAAGTTGGACAACTCTCCCGGCGCGGTCCATCATCGAGATAGGACCGCGCCGTGTGATTTATGAGTTTTCCCCGGATCATCGTGGCGATTTCGATGGTGGCGTTGGGCCTGATCCTGGCTCGCGTGTCCGGCGCCGGCGCCGCCTCGCTGCACGGCCGCGTTATCGATGGGCGTGCTCAGCCTGTGGCCGATGCGGTGGTGATCCTCAGGGCCGGAGGGGCCGCGCAGCCCGCGATGACTCTGTCGGGCCGCGATGGCACCTACTCGTTCGGCGATCTCCAGCCGGGCGTGGATTATGAATTGCAGGCGGAGCATGGGGGTCTGGCGAGCCGCGTCCGAATGGTACGCGTCTCCAATCCCGACGAGAAGGTCACGATCGATCTGAACCTGCTGGCGGCGATTCAGTTCGAGGATGTCACGGCCAAGGCTGGATTAGACTTCACGTTGCGAAACGGCGCCACCGGCCGCTTTTACCAGCCGGAGATCATGACCGGCGGTGTGGCGGCCCTTGACTATAACAACGACGGCTGTATGGATATCTTCTTCGTCAATGGCGCCGCGCTCCCTTCCCTTGTCAAGACCGGCCCCGAGTATCATAACCGCCTCTACCGGAATAACTGCGACTCCACCTTCACGGACGTGACGGAGACCGCGGGATTGAGCGGAGACGGTTACGCCATGGGCGTGGCGGCGGGGGACTTCGATAACGATGGGTTCTGCGATCTTTTCGTGGCCGGCGTCCACCGCAATACGCTTTACCGCAACCGGAGGGACGGCACGTTCGAAGAGGTCACGGTCAAGGCCGGCCTCGGCGGCACGGACCCGAAATACGGAAAGATGTGGGCCGTTTCGGCGGGCTGGTTCGACTACGACAACGATGGCTGGCTCGACTTATTTGTGTCCAACTACGTGGCTTGGGAGCCGGCTGCCGATGTCGCGTGCCGCGCCGCCGGAAACGCCTTCTACTGTCACCCGAGGGTCTACAAAGGACTTCCGAACCAACTCTTTCACAATAACCGCGACGGGACATTCACGGATGTATCGGAGCGCTCCGGAATCCGCCAAGCCGTTGGCAAAGGGATGGGCGTCGCCTTCGGAGACTTCAACGGGGACGGCTTGCCCGACGTATTCGTGGCCAACGATTCGGTGGCGAATTTTCTATTTCAGAACATGGGGAACGGCACCTTCAAAGAAGTGGCGCTGCAGGCGGGCGTGGCCTACGCTTCGGCAGGCAATGCGGTGGCCGGGATGGGCGCGGACTTTCGCGATTTCAATGATGACGGATGGGACGATATCGCGCTCAGTGCCATGTACTTCGACACCTTCCCGCTGTTCCGCAACCGCGGTAAGCCGGATTTCTTTGCCGACGACACGGTGTCCTCCGGATTGGCGCGAGCCACGCACGAACTGACCGGTTGGAGCCTGGGAATCTACGATTTCGACAACGATGGATACAAGGACCTGTTCGTGGCGACTTCGCACTTCCCCGGCTCGGAGCCGTACGTTCACTCGCCCGCGGCAATTCCCAATCACGTATTGCGCAATCGCGGCAATGGCGCGTTTGAGGACGTCTCACTGGTGGCGGGCCAGGATTTTCAGCGTTCCGCGCTTTACCACGGCGCGGCCTTTGCGGACTTCGATAACGATGGGCGAGTCGATGTGGTAGTCACGGCGCTGAACTCGCCGGCCCGGCTCTTTCGCAACGTCAGTCCCGGCCCCGGGCATTGGATCGCGCTTCGTCTGGCAGGGACCCAGAGCAACCGAAGCGGCCTCGGCGCCAGTGTCCGGCTCACTCTGCCAAATGGCGCCGTGAAATACAACCATGCAACCACCAGCGTGGGATACGCGTCGTCCAGCGAGCCGCTCGTCCGGTTCGGTATGGGACCGTACGACACCGCCAAAGAGATTTCAGTTCGCTGGCCGAGCGGCCGCGTGCAGGTGCTGTCCGCGGTCAAGGCGGACCGGGTAGTTGAGGTCAAAGAGTGATTGCGGCCAGCGGTTTGGCGGAGGGTCTGAAAAAGCAGGGCCTGTTTCGTCGGAAATGAGCGCGCCGCCGGTTGAGCGAGCGGTCTTTTCTACCTTGGGTGGGTGAATTCGTTGGCGTGGGGGATCAGCCGGAAGTAGATCTCGCTGGGGAGATCGGTGCGCCAGTGGCCCGTCCATTGCGCCATGCCGCAGATGCCCAGGAACAGCACCGCTACACCCGCCGCCATCGCCCAGGAGGGCACGCGGCGGCGCCGCGGCGCCGCCATCATCAACGCCCCCGCGGCCGGGCACACGGCGACGCACTCCAGGCAGCCGGTGCACTCCGCCGACCGGATGGCGATCAGCTTGTCCACGGGGAGCGCCGCAGGGCACGCTTTGGCGCATTTGCCGCAATCGATGCACAGCGATGCCTCGCGCCGGATGCGCAGCGGACTCGCCAGGGCGGCCAGCCCCATCAAGGCGCCGTACGGGCACAGGTAGCGGCACCAGAAATTCCGCACCAACAGCGAAGCCAGCACCAGCAGGGCTACCACGGTTCCGCCGGCGAGGCCCAGAAAACGGAAGAAGTTGAGCATCTTCACGTCGTCCACGATGCCGTACGGTCCTTCCAGAAACGCGCGAATCGCCGGCACGGACATCGAGCCCACGGCGTACAGGAACAAGGCGAGCAGCAGGTATTTCAGGCTGCGCAACCCCACGTCCAGCTTGCGCGGCAGGCGGAAATTGCGGCCGAAGGTCTGGCGTCCCAGCCGCCACAGGTACTCCGAGACGGTCCCCACGGGACAAAGCCAGCCGCAGAAGCTCTTGCGAAAAATCCAGGAGGCGGCCAGAAAGGCGATCAGCAGGAACATCCCCGCGGGGTGCAGGCGCGGCATCTGTCCGTTGGCGAGCAGCACCTTCAGATTCATCAGCGAGGCGATCGGCAGCCAGCCCTCCACCCCTGGGGGGCGCTCCGCCCATACGCTTCGCCCGCCGGTCTCGTAGTAGCGGACAAACAGGTAGAATTCGATGCCGATCCACGCGTTCAGCGCGAAAAACGCCAGTTGCACGGCGCGCCGCAGGGTTTGCGAGCGGTCTGGAGCGGCGCGCCGGACCAGCTTTTTGCGGATCGGCGCCGGGGGTGGAGCCACAACGGGGGCCATGTCTGATTGCTGCCTCTGATTCCAGGCTAGTCTGTCGAAAAATGCATGGCTGTGACTCAAGTCACGAAGTCAAGCAACAGATAGCCAACGCTCCCTCACGGTCGCGGCTCGGATTGGGGCACGGTGTACGCCCGGAATCTTCTCGATTGGCGCGCACGTGCGTGAAGCGCCTCACTTTCAAGTCGCGCGCCCAGTCAAGTAACAACGACGCGCTTTTCCCAGATGGCATAGAGGTCTCCCCGCTCCGCCGCCGTGAGAGGCGCCGGATTGGGGCTGGGCTGGTCTTCCAGGCAGTGATTATTGAGGTAGCAATCCAGCTTCTGGCGCATCGCCGCCCGCCCGCGGTGGAGGCGGGTCTTGACCACGTCGATGCTCAAATCCAGAATCTGCGCGGTCTCTTCGGTAGTCAACTCCTCCAGGTCGCGCAGCAGAACCACGGCGCGATACGAAGGCGGCAATTCCACGATGACCCGGTCGATCACGGCGCGCAGTTCACTGCGCAGCAGTTCGCCCTCGGGGGCGCGCCCGGAGTGGGGGGCCTCGTCAGAGGGCGGCAATTCATCCAGCGAAAGTTCGTGGGCCGGCGCGAAGACGCTCTTGCGGCGCTGCATCAGGCAGACATTCCTGGCGATACGGAACACCCAGGCGCGGACCCGCTCCGGTTCCCGCAACTGGGGGAAGCTCTCGAACACGTTCAAGAGCGTCTCCTGGGCCACCTCTTCGGCGTCTTCCGGGCTGCCGCACATCAGCCAGCTATAGTGAAATACCTTGGCCCGGAAATGGTCGACGAAGCGTTCGAAGGCATTCGTCTCTCCGGCGAGCAGCGCCCGAGCCAGTTCGGTTTCAGCCAGCTTGTCCACGCACTCGATTGTAGCGCCATAGCCCGCGCGGCCAAGTTGTTTGGTACCATCACGAAGGGCGGCGGGCGCCGGGGCGTGCCTTGACTTTCGCATCTCCGGTAATTTATTCTGTCGATTCGCTTTGGCCTCGCAGCAAGGCCGTTCTAGGTATGCCGGACCACGCCAGCCATACACCCGAAGCCGTCGAGCGGTTCCTGGATTCCACCCTGGAGAGCGTGGACTCTGCCGAGGAACTGGCGGTCGGCATGGCGCAGCGCGCCGGTATGCGGGAAGACGACCTGATGAAGATCGGCATGGCCATTCGCGAGTCCGTGGTCAATGCGGTGGTCCATGGCAACCGGTACAATTCCCATAAGAAGGTCCGCTTCGCGGTGGCGTCGGACGGGCGGAGCTTTACCGTCCGGATCGGCGATGAGGGCGAGGGCTTCGATTTCAGTTCGATCCCCGACCCGCTGGCCCCCGAAAACCTGTTGCGCACTTCGGGACGGGGTATTTTCCTGATCCGGTCTTTCATGGACGATTTCCAGATGCGGCGCCTGGAGTCCGGGGGGACCGAAGTAACTTTGGTTAAGTATTTGGTGTCTAAGTAGATTCTGCGGTTTCAGCCAGGAGGCATAATCAGTGAGCGTAAAGTTGACTACTCGGCAGGTGGGTGACGTAACGGTGATAGACGTGGCGGGGCGAATCACGCTGGGCGAAGGCTCCAGCGTTCTCCGCGACGCGCTGCGCGATATGGTGAGCAAGAACCAGAAGAAGATCCTGCTCAACCTGGGCGACGTGTCCTATATCGACAGCTCCGGAATCGGCGAACTCGTATCCGGATTCACCACCGTAACCAACAGCGGCGGCGCGTTGAAGCTGCTCAACCTCAACAAGCGGGTCAAAGACCTGCTACAGATCACGAAGCTGTACACCGTCTTCGATGTTCACGAAGACGAGGCGGGGGCTATCCGCAGCTTCGTTTAAGCTAAGGTTTTGTTCGGGAATAACGGTTCCAACCGCTCCCTCACGGTCGCGGCTCGGATTGGGGCGCGGGGTCGCGGCTCCGATGGGGGCGCGAGCTTGAGGGGGCGGTTCTATCCGCCCCCCACGAACTGAACGATTTCGAGCTGCGCACCCGTGCGCAAAACCGTCTCCGGCCAGTACGGTTGCTTCACAATCCGGCGGTCCAACTCCACCGCCACGCGCGCCGGGTCCAGTTCCAGTTGCCGGATTAAACCCAGGATCGTCTGTCCTGGAGGGGCAGTTTGCGGCTCTCCGTTGACCGTGATCTCAATCATGTTTGTTGACACCCCTGTTTTCAAACCATTATAGTCAGATTTGAGCCCTCTCCCAACGTGGAACATGCATGCCTAAGTCCTACACTGAGTTGTATTTCCCTGTCCTGCTCCAGGCCGTCATCGCAATGGGGCTGGCGGCCGGACTGTTGACCGCCTCGTACCTGCTCGGCAAAAAGGTGCGCAATCGCTTCAAGGACATGCCCTACGAAAGTGGCATCGTGCCCACGGGCGATGCGCGGCACCGCTTCAGCGTGAAGTTCTACCTGGTGGGCATGCTCTTCATTCTGTTCGATATTGAAGCCATTTTCCTGTACCCCTGGGTGGTGGTTTATCGCGATCTTAAGATGTTCGGCTTTTTCGAGATGCTGATCTTCGTGATTCTGATCCTTTCGGGATTTTTTTACATCTGGAAGAAGGGCGCTCTCGATTGGGCCGAAACCGGCCGTTCCGGGCGGAAGTAGAACAGCATCATGCTACCCGATCATTTGCAAGAGCATTCTG
>OBLT010002157.1_pt1 | contig 12374 bp, 9 predicted proteins | sample 1518721 | NCBI WGS metagenome assembly OBLT01 (sample SAMEA3539307, study PRJEB22396) | soil metagenome | biome: tundra; feature: field; material: soil | place: USA | collected 2010-05 | depth 0.15 m | reverse complement strand
GGGAAGTGAATCTCGAGATGCTCGGCCTCGAGCAGCGCCGTCACCGTGCTCAAGCCGTCACCGTCCCGGAGGAGGGCAGTCCGAACTGCCCGTCGACGACCCGCACGGCACGCTTCTGCTCCGGCGTGAGCCAGCAGCGGTCGATGTGCTCCGGCGCGTCCGGCAGCTGGGATAGGAGCGGCGGAACCTCGAAGCAACGGGCGAAGCTGTGGGGGCAGCGCGGGCGGAAGTGGCAGCCGGCCGGCGGGTTCATCAGGGACGGAGGCAACCCGGCGATCGCGGGCAGGTGGCGCGAGCGATCGCCGTCGATGCGCGTGATCGAGCCGAGCAGGCCCCAGGTGTAGGGGTGCTGCGGGTCGTAGAACAGCTCGTCGAGTGTGCCCTGCTCGACGACGCGACCGGCGTACATCACGACGACGCGGTCGGCGATATCGGCGACGACGCCGAGGTCGTGCGTGACGAGGATGATCCCGGTGCCGCTCTGCTCGCGCAGCGTCCTCAGCTCGTCGAGGATCTGGGCCTGGATCGTCACGTCGAGCGCAGTGGTCGGCTCGTCGGCGATCAAGAGGCTCGGCGAGCACGACAGCGCCATCGCGATCATCACGCGCTGGCGCATGCCGCCGGAGAACTCGTGCGGGTAGGAGCGTGCACGGTCGCGTGCGCGCGGGATCCCGACCCGCTCCATCAGCTCGACCGCCCGCTCGAGCGCCGCGGCCTTGCTGATCTCGTGGTCGTGCACGAGGATCTGCTCGGCGATCTGGCGGCCGATCCGCTGCACCGGATCGAGCGAGCTCATCGGGTCCTGGAAGATCATCGCGATCCGCGCGCCGCGGATCCGGCGCAGCTGGTCGTTGCTGGCGCGGACCAGCTCGACGCCCTCGAAGTGAGCGCTGCCCTCGAAGAAGGCGTTGGGCGAGCGGGTAAGGCCCATCAACGTCATCGAGGTCACCGACTTGCCCGAGCCGGACTCGCCGACGATCGCCACGACCTCGCCGGGATCGACGGTGAAGGTCACGCCGTCGACGGCGTGCACGAGCCCCTCTTCGGTGCGGAAGCTGACCTTCAGGTCCTCGACCGACAGCAGTGGCGTTGCCGCGCTCATACCGACAACCGCACGCGCGGGTCAAGCCAGGCGTGGACGATGTCGACGATCGCGCCGAGCAGGACGACGAAGAAGGCGCCGAACATGGTGATCACGAGCACCGGCGGCACGTCGAGCAGCTGAATCGACTGCGCGGCGTACTGCCCGACGCCCTGCAGGTTGAAGACGGACTCGGTGAGGATCGCGCCGCCCCCGATCACCGAGGCGAAATCCAGTCCCCACAGCGAGACGATCGGGATCAGGCTGTTGCGCAGGACGTGGCGGACCATCACCTGGCGCTCCGTCAGGCCCTTCGCGCGGGCGGTGCGCACGAAGTCGTCGTTGACCATGTCGAGGATCGTCGAGCGCAGCACGCGCGAGTAGACCCCGATGAACACGGCCGAGAGGGCGCACCAGGGCAGGATCATGTGGTAGAGCCACTGGATCGGGTTGGTCGTGATGCTGACGTAGTCCCCGTTGGGGAAGAGCCCCGCCTTGAAGCCCAGGTAGAAGGCGAGCATCGCGCCGAGGAAGAAGACCGGCGTGGAGACGCCGATCAGCGAGAGCACGGTGAGCGCCCGGTCGAGCAGCCGTCCGGCCCGCACGGCCGCCAGCACGCCGAAGATGACCCCGAAGCAGAACCAGATGATCCCGGCGCCGATCGCCAGCGACAGGGTCGGCGGCAGGTCCTGGACGATCTGGTGCTCGACGTTCAGCTGCTGGGTGTAGGAGATCACGTTGCCGGTCAGGATCTTCTCCATCGTCTTGTAGTACTGGACGTAGATCGGCTTGTTGAAGCCCCACTCGCGCTCCACCGCGTTGATCTGCACCTGCGTCGCCGTGCGACCCGCCAGGCGCAGCGCCGGGTTGCTGTTGGGCATCGCCTCGAAGATCAGGAAGGTCAGGATCGAGATCGCGAACAGCAGCGCGATGCACGAGAACAGTCGACGCACGGCGAAGCGGACCATCAGCGATACTCCTCCGCCGCGGGTGCGGGCGCCTGCGGCGCCACCGAGCGGCGAACCTTGGCGAAGCGGACCTTGACCTGCGCGCGCGGGTCGAGCGCGTCGCGCAGGCCGTCCCCGAACACGTTGATCCCGAGCACGCAGAGCACGAGCATCACGCCAGGGACGATCGTCAGATGGATCGCCGCCGGGATCAGGTGGACGCCGTCGCTGATCAACGTCCCCCAGGACGGATTCGGCGGCTGCACGCCGGCGCCCAGATAGGAGAGCCCCGCCTCGAGCAGGATCGCGTTGGCGAGGATCAGCGGAATGAAGACGATGATCGTCGAGGAGAGGTTCGGCAGGATCTCGCTGACCATGATCCGCACCGGTCCGAGCCCCTGCTGGCGCGCGGCGTCGACGAACTCGCGTTCGCGCAGCGTGAGCACCTGCGCGCGGATCGGTTTGGCGACATAGGGGATGTAGACCACGCCGATGACCAGCGCGGGCACCATCAGCGAGTTGCCGTGGAGGGTGAAGACGCCGACGTTGAGGCCGCCGAGTTGCAGGCTGACGCCGAGTGCGATGCCGAGCAGCAGCGCCGGGTAGGCCCACAGCAGCTCGAAGAAGCGCGAGAGCAGCCCGTCAACGAGGCCGCGGGTGTAGCCGGCGATCGTGCCGAGGATCGTGGCGAGGATCATCGTGATCAGCATCGCCACGCCGCCGACGAACAGCGAGGCCCGGCCGCCGTAGAGCAGCCGCACCGCGACGTCGCGGCCGTTGGTGTCGGCGCCGAGGAAGAAGTGGCTGGTCCAGGTTGGCCCGATCGGGATCCCGGTCGGGCCGAGCGCGTTGAAGGCCTGGGATTCGTCATTGGGCCCGATGTGAGCTATGTCGGCCGAGTAGATCGGCGCCAGCAGGCACAGCACGACGATCAGCAGGAACAGGCCGCCGAAGGCGAGCGCGACGTAGTTGTGCCGCAGCCGCCGCCAGGCGATCTGGTAGGGCCCTAGTCCCGGGGGGAGATCGGCGGCCGCAGCGGCGAACGGGCCATCGATGGCACCCTCGACGGCCTGCTCATCGAGTCGCTCGAGGGGGTTGATCGGAGGGGTCGCCACGGTAGGTGGCCCGGGATGCTACCGCCGACGGGCAGCCGGAGGGGCGCGTTGCGCGCCCCTCCGGGTCCTCCGTCAGATCAGCCGTTGAGCTTGATCGAGGTCCAGTCCCAGCCGTAGGACGGCTGGACGATCAATGCCTTGAAGTTGATCCGCGTCGATGTGAACTCCGGCCAGGTCTGGTAGCCGAAGACGATGTCATAGGCCTTCTTGGCCGTGTACTTGTCGAGGGCTGTCCAGTCATTGGCGTACTTGTTCAGCTGGCTCGCCGGAATCGCGTCCAGCTTCGTGATCGCGTTCTGAATCTGCGGGTCGTTGACCTCGCCGTAGTTCAGGCCGTTGGTCGGCTGGATCGAGTTCTTGTCGAGCAGCAGATAGAAGTCCGCCGGGTTCGGGAAGTCCTCGTCCCAGTCGGCGAATCCCGTCTGCGGGTGGAGCTTCAGCGTCCCGATCGTCGGGAAGTACAGCGCGTCGGCGATCGGCTTGATCGTCGCCTTCAGGCCGATCTCGTTGAGCACGCTCGCCCAGTACTGGCAGTACTGCGTGCGCGGGACGCGCTCCTGGCTGTACACCGTAACCGCGACGCCCGCGTCACCGGACTGCTTGACGAGCGCCTTGGCCTTCGCGACGTTCGGGGCACCGTTGGGGTTGATCCCGTACGGGCAGGGGCTGGTCGGGTGACCGACCATCCCTGGCGGCAGGAAGAAGCAGCCCGGCACGATCGTGCCGCCGGACAGCTTCGACAGCACGCGGCGGTCGATCGCGAGGTCGACGGCCTCGCGCACGAGCTGGCTGTTGAACGGCTTCTCCTTGATGTTGAGGAAGAAGTAGAAGTTCTGAACAACCGGAATCGTCGAGTAGCGGCTCGCCGCGGTGGACTTGATCTGCGTTAGCAGCGACGGCGTGAGCGAGTCGCCGGTGTCGAACAGGTCGGCCGTGTTGTTGAGCACGTCCTCGGTCTCGGTCGCCGTGTTGCTCTCGACCTTCGCATCGATCGTGACCGAGCCCTGCGGGATCCCGGGAATCGCTTCCTTCGCGTAATACGGGTTGATCGCGCCGACCCACGACTTGTCAGGGACGACGTTGGTGATCATGTAGGGCCCGACGCCCGGGGGCGGGTTGTTGGTGAGGCTCGTCATCGCGGTCCCGGTCGGCACGAGGCCCGACGACGGGAAGGCGAGCACGTTCAGGAACGCGCCGTAGGGGGCGAGCAGGTGAATCGTGATCTGGCCCGTCGCGTCGTTGGCGACGATCCCGCTGATCGTCGTGGCCTTGCCTGTGGAGTAGGCGGCAGCGCCGACGATGTTGCCGGTGTAGAAGCTGTCGCCACCCCAGGTGAGCTTGATCGCACGCTCGATGGTGTAGGTGAAGTCACTCGCCTTGACGGCTTTGCCGTTGGAGTAGACGAGGCTCTTGCGCAGCGTCATCGCGTAGGTCTTGCCGCCGTTGGTCACGCTCGGCAGACCCGAGGCCAGCGCCGGGATGACGATGCCGCCGGCCGAACCCGTCTTGTGCGCGTAGGTGTAGAGACCCAGGTAGCTGACCCATGTGGCCTCGCCGCCCTGCGTGGTGTAGGTCTTCTGCGGGTCGAGATAGTCCGGCGCGGTGCCGTAAACGATCGTGACCGTTGGGGCGGCGGCTGTGTGCGCCGCGCCTGCGGCGGTGGCCCACAGGGTCGCCGCCGTGCCGAGAGCGACCGCCACGGTCGCTCCTAGCAGTACTCGCAAACTCTTTGGCACGGGATTCCTCCTCAGGAAAGGTGTTGCCTACCACGGTCGAGTGTAGGTCAAGGCGGCGGTCAACGGCGCCGCTAGACCGGCCGCTCGTACGGACTGTCCATGAAACACAACGCTTATCAGACGCAGCGTCCGGGGAGCGGTTTATCCCCGGCGGCCGACGATCGCCGGAGCAGGCGGCGTCGCGGGCCGCACGACAACCGCAGGCCCGCCGGCGGCGCCACCCGGCATGATTGAGCCACGCGCCGCGCAAGCCCCTCCCAAGAGCACGCAGCTGAAGCAGCGACCGTCGCGGCGCCGGGCACGCGCAATGAGCACGCGCTCGAGCTGTTCGCCGCGCTGCCGCGCCACTATGACCGCGCCGGCGCCGCGCTCAGCTTCGGCCAGGATCCGCGCTGGCGCGCGGCGATGGTGGCGGCGATCGACGCCCGTCCGGGACAGCGGGTGCTGGACGTGGCGACCGGGACGGGGCTGGTCGCGAGCGCGCTCGTGCGCCGCTATGGCGTCGACGTCGTCGGCCTAGACCAGAGCCCACAGATGCTCGCGGCCGCGCGGGCGCGCGTCGAGCGCTCGCCGCAGCTGACCGAGCGCGTCACGCTGGTCCAGGGCCAGGCCGAGCGGCTGCCGTTCGCGGACGGCGAGTTCGACCACCTCACCTTCACCTACCTGCTCCGCTACGTTGATGACCCGGCCGCGACGCTGCACGAGCTGGCTCGCGTCGTGGCGCCCGGCGGACGGATCGCGTCACTCGAGTTCGGCTACCCCGCGCGCGAGCCGTGGCGCGCGTTGTGGAGCGCCTACGCCCGCATCGGGCTGCCGCTGCTCGGACGCGCGGTCTCTACGGAGTGGGCCGACGTCGGACGCTTCCTCGCCGTCAGCATCCCGGAGTTCTACGCGCGCCATCCGCTTGACACGCTGAGCGCCACCTGGGAGGCCGCCGGGATCGGGGGGGTCTCGATCCGTCTGATGAGCTTCGGCGCCGGCGTCGTGATGTGGGGGACGAGAGATGGCGCGGGCCGCACCGCCGGCTGATCGATCGGCGTTCTATGCGTTGGCCCCGGGCGGCTGGCGCGATCTCGTGACGCTGCTGCACCCGCCCTACACGGCGTGGCACCTCAGCTATGTCGCGATCGGCTCGGCGATGGCGCCGCAGCTGCACGCGGCCCGCCTGGCGGCGGCGCTGCTCGCGTTCTTCCTCGCCGTCGGCGTCGCCGCGCACGCGCTCGACGAGCTGCGGGGCAGGCCGCTGGGCACACGCCTGTCCGATCGGGCGCTGATCGCGCTCGCGGCCGTCGGCCTGAGCGCCGCCGCGGCGATCGGGATCTACGGGGCCGCGACCGTGTCGCTGAGCCTGCTGCCGTTCACCGCGGTCGGCGTATTCCTCGTTCTCGCCTACGACCTCGAATGGTTCGCCGGGCGCTTCCACACCGACCTCTGGTTCGCGCTGGCCTGGGGGGCGTTTCCGGCGGCCGTCGGCTTCTGGGTCAACGCCCTGGCGCTTCACGCTGCGGGCGTGCTCGCCGTCGCGGCCTGCTTCGCACTGAGCGTCGCCCAGCGACAACTGTCGAGCCCGGTACGCGAGCTGCGCCGCAGGACCGCTTCGGTCAGCGGCGAGCTGCGCCTGCGCGACGGGCGCGTCATCCCACTGGACGTGCGCGCGCTCGCGCAGCCGCTCGAGGGTGCGCTGGGCGCCTGCGCGTTCGCCGTGACGCTGCTCGCGATCGCGCTCGTGGTGCTGCGGCTGGACTGAAGCCGCGCTCGGCGAGCCCACCCGCCGCGCCCGCTTGCTCGCGGAGCGCACAGCGGCTCGGCGCCGCTTCAGATGAACCGCAGCGCCGCGCGGAACACCGGTGAGACCTCCTGCGCCGCCGATGCCTTCTGCGCTCCGGCGGCGGACGCCTCCGTCACAGCGCGAGCGCTCAGCGTGTAGCTGCCGCGGCTGAGCACGTGCCCACCGAACAGCGCCCCCAGCGTGTAGCTGCCGCTCCCGGGATTCTCTGAGACCGTGACCGTGCCGACGATGCTCTGGCGGCCGTTGAGATCGCGGGACAGCGTGATCGTGACGCGTGCCTGCACGCTGAGCGTGAAGCGGAACCTTGCGTGCGCGGCCACACACGACCGCGCGCGCTTCCGGCAGGCGGAGATCGTGTTCGGGGAGACGCTCAGGTGCGACCACATCGGCGAGCTCAGCGCGCCCGAGAGCGCAGGCGGCGAGCTTGGACTGCGCGGGTTCGCCGCGGCCGTGACGTCGAACGTCAACCCGGCGCCGCTGCTACCGCCGGGGCCGCTGACCGCGACGAGGAAGGTGTGGCTGCCGACCGCCAGGCCCGTCAGGTTCGCCGAGCTCGAGCTGCAGGCCAGCGGCGTGGAGTCGAGCTCACACGATGTCGCGGTCACGGACCCGCTCTCGCTGTAGGAGACGCTGGCGGCGGTGGCGCTCGAGCCGGTCGACGGGCCGCCCGTGATTGTCACGGCGGGTGGATTCGCGCTGACCGCGAAGGCGGCGAGCGCGGAGCCGCTGCCGCCGGCGCCGGTGACCTCGACGACGAAGGTGTGGCTCCCCAGCGTCAGCCCGCTCAGGCTCGCGGAGGTCGAACTGCACGGCACATCGCTGCCGTCGAGCGAACACGCGGTCGCGGTCACCGTCCCGCTCTCGCCGTAGGTGATGACGGCGCTGGTGGCGGTGGAGCTCGCCGGCGGCCCGGCGGTGATCGTGACGGCGGGAGGACCGGCGGCTAGCGTCTCGTCGTAGCCGTAGGTGGTCCCCGAGGCGTTCACGGCCACCAGTCGGTAGTGATAGGCGCCCCCGGGCGTCAGTCCCGCGAGCGTCGTCGTCGCGGCGACGAGAGCCGCGCCTGAGCCGACGCCAACGCTCGCGCTCCGCTGTCCGTAGGTGGCGGTGAGTCCGTACTCGACGTAGTAGCTCGTGGCCTCGCCGTTGGCATAGATTCCGGCGGTCAGCGTCGCGGTCGTGGCCGTCTCGGCCGCCAGGTACCCGTTCGCGGCGTCGGGTCCGCCGATACCGGGAGCTCCCGCGACGACATCCCCCGAGATGCTGCCGGCGCCGGTCGGGCCGTCATAGCCGAGCGCGGCGTTGCAGGCGTAGGACGGCGTGCACGCGCCGTTGGCGCTGTTGTTGCCGGCGATCGGGTCATTGAGCAGCGCGCCCTGCGCGTAATCCCAGGCGGCGTTGCCCTGCCCGGCGCTGCCGCCGACGAGCGCGAAGTAGGCGGCGGTCAGCGGCGTCGCCAGGCTGGTCCCACCCCACACGCCCCAGCCACCGTCGTAGACGAGCAGCCCGCTGTGGGGGTCGGCGTCGGCGCTGATGTCGCTGTAGGCGCGACCGGTGCAGCCGGTGTCGTTCTGGTAGGACGGCTTGGGCAGGTTGGCGCAGCCGCTGCCGCTGCCCGACCACGCACTCTCGGTGAAGCCGCGAGCCGTCGTGCTTGCGCTCAGCGTCGTGCCGCCGATCGCATTGACGCTCGCCAGCGCCGCCGGCCAGGCGGTGTTTGTGTTGGCGGTGTCCCAGCCGAGGTCACCGCTGGCGGCGAGCACCGCCACCCCGGCAAACGAGAAGTCGCCGCTTGAGATGGTGCCGACCGGACCGGAGCCGCTCCAGCTGTTGGAGATGATCGTGGCGCCCTCGGCGACCGCGCTCTGCTCGGCGGCCTCGAGATCGAACAACCAGGAGCTGTTGGCCTCGACCAGCAGGATGTGGCAGTTGGGACACAGTGCGGAGACCGCTTCGATGTCGAGGGTTTCCTCCTCCTGCCAGCCGCCTTCGGTCGTGAGCGGCAAGCTTGAAGAGCCCGTCTCGCCGACCACGCGAAAGCAACCGTTGCTGGCCCCACACGCGGGCAGCCCGAAGTAGTTGCGGTAGTAGGCGAGATCGCTCTCCGCCGACGGGTCGTTGTAGGAGTCGACGATCGCAACCGTCGTGCCGGCCCCCGCCGTCGCGGCGAGAGCCGTGAGGTCGTAGGCCTGCTGGAGGTAGAGGGGGGTGCCGCTCGCCGGCGCCGCGCTTGCCGCGGGCTCACTCGCGGAAGCGAGCGATGCCGCTCTCGCTGAGCTGGCCGCGAGCGGCGAGCTCAGCGGACTGCTGCGGACGACTACGCCGGCCCTACCGGCGCGGCGCGGGTGGGCGACGAGCGCGCTACCGGTGCTCGCCACAACAACTCGCTGCGCCAGACACGAGGCGTGGCCTGGGGTCGGAGCAGCACACGCGTCGCGAGTCGTGACGCCCGCTGCGTCACTGACACCGCCCAGAGCCCCAATGCTCGTCGCGTGCCCGCCCGCCGGGACGGTCGCGTGAGCCAGCGCCGCTGTGCTCCCCGCAACGCTCACCGCGCACGCGAAGGCAAGCAACTGCGCGACTGCACGGACTCGGTTGAGACGGCGGCGCTGCGTCGACATGGTGTCCTTCTCGTGGGTTGCGAGGTGCGCACCCTCACATGCGCGTTAACGGCAGCCCGGCGCGCGCCCGGTATCAGTCCGGTCCGCTGCGCGCACGCTCGTCTAGATCGTGCGTTTATGTCTCTCTTGCGCAGCCGGCGATCCGGATCGGCGGGATCGACGCCGTCAACCCCGATCGGCCGCCGGGTCGGTGCTTGCGCGCGGCCGGCGCAGCGCTTCGCGGCAGCGCTCGCCGACGGCGCCCGTAACGCTCGGTACCATGTGTCGATGAGCACACACGCGGACCGGGCGGCGGAGCAGCGGCGCCTGAAACTCGACGAGATCAAGGCGCAGGTCAAGGCAGGTTCGTTGACCATTCGCCAGATGACTCCCAAGGAGCGCAAGAGCTTCCCGCCGGTCCCGCCGAAGGAGCGCAAGGAGCGCGGCCGCTGAGCGCACGCGGCGGCGTCCGCGCGGACGCCGCCCAACGCGTGGCCGTCGAGCCCGGCCCGGCAGCTCGCAGCAGCTGCTAAACTTGTTTTGCCCTGACGGACCACCTGATGGTCCGTCGTCGAGGAGCAGCTCATCCTCGCGCGCGCCCGGCGCTTCATGATCCTCTCTGCCCGGTGAGCGTACCCCCCGAGGGGACCGCCGCCTCGAAGGTTTCTATATGAGCTTCACGCTCGACCGTAGAGTGCAGTCAGACGAGCCGATCGAGCTGCGGCCACGCCCGCTGACGATCGCGATGCTCGCGCCTCCGTGGATCGCCGTGCCCCCCGCCGGCTATGGCGGCGTCGAGACCGTCGTTTCAGACTTGACCGAGGCGCTCGTCGAGCGCGGACACGACGTGACGCTGTTCTGCGCCCCGGGCTCGCACTCCAGCGCGAAGACCGTCCCGCTGCTGGACGCGGCGCATCCACAGGAGATCGAGCGTTCGCTGTATGAGGCAGACCACGTGGCGCGGGCGTTCGCGGCGATCGACGCTGCCCACGGCGAGGGCATCGGCTTCGACATCGTTCACGACCATTGCGGCTTCACGGGGCTGGCGATGGCCGACCGTCTCCAAACGCCGATGCTGCACACCCTCCACGGGCCCTTCACGCCGCAGACCAGGAGCTTCTATGCCCACCACGGGCACAAGGCGTGGGTCGCCGGGATCAGCAAGGCGCAGCTCGCGATGGGGCCCGCGAATCTTCACACCGTCGGAGCGATCCCCAACCCGATCGCCGTCGACGCCTGGCCGTTTCGGTCCGGCGACGACGGCTACCTGCTGTGGATCGGCCGGATGACGCCTGAGAAGGGCGCGCACCGCGCGATCCAGATCGCCCGCGCCGGCGGGCACGACCTGGTTCTCGCCGGCGTCGTGCAGCCCGGACAGCGTGCCTATTTCGAACGCCACGTCGAACCCCACATCGACGGCCAGCGTGTCCGCTTCGTCGGCGAGGTCGGCGGCGCGCGCAAGAAGCGCCTGTTCGCCGGCGCCCGCGCTCTGCTGATGCCGATCCGCTGGCCCGAGCCGTTCGGCATGGTGATCATCGAGTCACTAGTCTGCGGAACGCCTGTGCTGGCCTTTGACGAGGGCGCGGTCGGCGAGTTGATCGTCGAGGGCGTCACCGGCTTCATCGTCGAGGACGATGCGGCGATGGTCGCGGCGCTGCACGATCTCGGGCGGATCGATCCGCACGCTTGTCGCAGCTGGGTGGCTGAGCACTGCGACGTCAGCGTGGTCGCGGCCGCCTACGAGGCGGCGTACCGGACGGTCCTGCGAGCCGCCCCCAAGACGCGCCGGCTCGCGGCCGCCTGACGCTCGGGCGCGCCACTCCGTCGCGGCCTGGACGGCGGATTCCACGCGACCGCCACCGGCAACGGTCTGAAGGGCGCCCAAGGGGACACCTTTCAACTCGTCACTCCGTGACGGATCGCGCGGGCCCCACCCGCAGGCGGCGTGCCGCCTACCTAGCGCGCGGCGCCGGCGCCCGCGTCAGTCGGCCGGCCCGGTGGTCAGCCGCACGGTCGCGCTGTGCGAACTTCCCGCCTTGTCGACCCACGCGAGCACGACGTTGTCACCCGGATGGTGGGTGTCCATCAGCGACAGCAGCGCCGCCGCTGAGCTGACGGTCTTACCGCCGATCGACGTGATCGTGTCGTACTGATTGCCGACACCGCTGGAAGCCAGGCCCGTGCCCGCCGCCGGTGTGCCCGAAACGACGCCGCAGACGAGCGCACCCTTGGCGCCCGAGCCCGAGCCCGAGACGCCGGCCGCGTTCGTGCATTCGCCCCTGTTGGAGATGTAGACGCCGATCAGCGCGGTCGGCCCGACGTGGACCAGGCTGGAGTCATGGCCGGCGAGGATCTGCCTGCTGATCGTCAGCACCTGGTTGATCGGGATCGCAAAGCCCTGGCCCGCCGTGGAGGACTGGAAGCTGAAGTTCGATGACGCGGCGGTGTCCATGCCCACGACCTTGCTGGCGCTGACCAGCGGGCCGCCGGAGTCGCCGGGCTCGAGCGCGCCGTCGATCTGGATGACCCCCGTCAGACGCTCCGAATCGCCCGGCTGGTAGCTGTCGCCGGCGGTGATCGAGCGGCCGAGCGCTGCGACGGAGCCGCTCGCGGAGCGCGGCGTGCCGCCCACCCCGCCGGCGTTGCCGATCGTTACCACGCTGGCTCCCACGTGAAGCGTCGAGGAGTCGCCGAGCGGCACCGTGGCGAGCCCGGATGCTCCCTCGAGCTGGATTATCGCGACGTCCTGCGAGCGGTCGTAGCCGACGACGCGCGCACTGTAGGTCCTGCCGTTACCGATGTCGTAGGCGGAGATCTGCGTCGCACCGGAGATCACGTGGTTGTTCGTGATGACCTCTCCGCCGGAGCTCACGACCATGCCGGTGCCTGCCGCTTCGCCGTTCGCGATGACCGTGTTGATGTCAACGAGTCCGGGATCGATCCGCGTGGCGGCCGAGGAGGTCACCGCCGACGAGGCGGGCGCGGTGACCCTGTGCAGGCCCGGGTTGAACCCGAACAGAGGCGCCGACGCCGACGACGACGACCTCGGGTGCCGCCAGGCGAAGTGCGCCACCACGCCGCCGGCCAGCGCTGCGAGCACGACGAC
>OBLT010002156.1_pt1 | contig 12377 bp, 7 predicted proteins | sample 1518721 | NCBI WGS metagenome assembly OBLT01 (sample SAMEA3539307, study PRJEB22396) | soil metagenome | biome: tundra; feature: field; material: soil | place: USA | collected 2010-05 | depth 0.15 m | reverse complement strand
ATTGCGGGTGGATTCCCGGAACGCGCTTCAGTCCATGGTCGACTCCGGCCAGAAGCTCAACTTGCTTTATGACGGGAAGGCTGCGGCAGCCCTGCTTGCATCAACAGGAGATGCGGGCAAGGCATTAAGCGACCAGCCGACATCGCTGGTTGTCATTTATTCCTATGGAGATTTTCGCGCCGCGACCAAGGCGGTGCGTTCCGACGACCCCTCCGCCAAGCCGATCGAACTCACTCGCGAAAGCTGCGTCCCCTCCAATAAGGTAGTCGCCTTTTTCTCCAATCCCTTTAGCGACCTCCTGGCCGCCCGCCAGGCTCCGCTGAGAATCGATGATGCCCCCATTACTCCCGTGCCCAGCAGTCACAACGGATGGCTGGTGGCAATCAGTCTTTTTGTCTTTATGGCCTTTTTCGCCATCGGGCCGGGAGTCTGCGTTTGGCTAGCGCTCTCGGAGTTGATGCCCACGCGCATTCGCTCCAATGGCATGAGTATCGCCCTGCTGATCAATCAGGCCGTTTCGACCACAATCGCAGCCGTATTCCTGCCGACTGTCGGCAGGCATGGATACGCGGCCATGTTCTTTGGCTTTGCTGCTTGCACCGTACTTTACTTGATTACCGCCGTGTTTTTCCTTCCGGAGACCAAAGGTAAGACCCTCGAGGAAATCGAAGCGCATTTCGAAAAAGCCTGATCGGTAGTGTGCCCCCGCCCGCGTGGGGCGGCGCCTGCAATGGGCAGCTTCAGGGCAAAAGACGAGATGACTTTTCGACCGTTTCCGCTGAAAGTCTTATGTCTTGCGCCAACTCTTCGTCGCTGGCTGCGCACGGGCGGGGCCCGCACCACACCCGTCTCGGAAGACACTGCAGTTACAGCTACCTGTGATCGCGGTCACAGAAGCGTACCCCCTAGAAGGCTCAGTATTGCGAGTTGATGTAAAGTGTTGCGATGTTCAACAGTAAATTTCTAACTGGAGCGTAAAGATGAAGACAATGGGCCTTCCTGTATTTGCTTTTGCCACAGCGTTAGCTGTTGTTCTCAGCATTCCTCTATCGGCGCGTGCCGACGATGCCTCCGCGGCACTCTACAAATCAAAATGCGCCATGTGTCACGGCGCGGATGGAGCGAAGGCCGCCGGCCACGATCTCTCCAGCGCAGAGGTGCAAAAAGAATCGGATGCGGATCTTACCGCGGTCATCACCAACGGCAAACCTCCCAAGATGCCGAAGTACGGCGACAAGTTGAAGCCGGAAGAGATTAAAGGGTTGGTGGATTACATCCGGACGTTGAAGAAGTAGTTCCGGTTCGGCTGAAAATGTTCGGCTTGAATTGTAGATAGACTCTCGAGCCGGTGGTTGACGCGGCGCCGAATCTGAAAGTGTGTCTGGGCGGCGTTGAGCGCAGAATAATTCTAAGGAGAGTATCGGTCACAAATGAGTCTGCGAGAGGCTATCCGAGACTGGTCGCAACCGATCTACTACCTGGGGCAGAACCCCGTTACGCTCACCGGGGCTGTGATCACGACCAGTACAGCGCTCACCATATTGGCGTTCTGGTTTTATGACATTTTCTTGCCCGGACCGCCGCACCCTTATGTTGGTCTTCTCGTCTATTTGATCCTTCCCGGCGTTTTTGTACTCGGCCTGCTCCTGATTCCAATTGGTATTTGGTTCCGGCGCCGAAGTTTGCGCGGAAGCGGGACGCTGCCTCAAGTCTTCCCGGCCATCGATCTGCGCCTGCCCGTGGTACGGCGCACGTTGGAGTACGTTACCGTGGCGACGTTGCTGAATGTCCTGATTCTCGGTACCGCCTCTTACCGCGGGGTTGAGTATATGGATTCGACGAACTTCTGCGGCAAAACCTGCCACACCGTGATGGACCCCGAGTACACCGCCTACCAGAATTCTCCGCACTCGCGGGTAGCTTGCGTCGAGTGTCACATCGGACCGGGAGCAGGTTGGTTTGTCAGGTCGAAACTCTCCGGCCTGCGCCAGGTCGTCGCCGTAACTTTCCATACTTATTCGCGTCCGATTCCGTCGCCGGTAAAGTACCTGCGCCCGGCGCGTGAAACCTGCGAACAATGCCATTGGCCGCAACGCTTCACCGGCGACAAGTTTTTGGTGAACACCAGCTACAAAGAGGATGAGAAGAACACTCCGCAGACGGACGTGCTTCTGCTGAAGGTGGGCGGACGCAACTGGCAGGGCTCGGTCGGTATCCACGGACATCACCTTGCGGACAACGCGCGCATCCGCTACATCTCGACCGACGCCGAGCGGCAGCAAATTCCCGCCGTCTATTACACCGACGAAAACGGAAAGACTACCGAGTTCATTTCGACCGATGCCAAGGCAACCAAAGATCAGTTAGACAAAGGCGAGCATCGCGTGATGGATTGCGTCGATTGTCATAACCGGCCAACCCATGCCTTTGATTTGCCGGAAAATGCCGTCGATAAGCAGATGGCGACTGGGCACATCAGTCCAGAGCTTCCTTACATTCGCAAAAAAGCGGTTGAGGTTCTGAAGGTAAACTACACCGCGCGTGACGTTGCGCAGCAGAGTATCAAGGAAGAACTCAACAAATTCTATCGGACAAATTATCCGCAGATTTATCAAACGCGGCGCACGCTGGTCGAGCAGGCAGGCCAGGAAGTGGCGAACATCTACCTGCGCAATGTCTTCCCCGACATGCGTGTCACCTGGGGCGCTCATCCGAACAATCTTGGACACAACGATTCGCCGGGCTGCTTCCGCTGCCACGACGGCAGTCACACCAGCGCGAGCGGAGAAACGATCACCAACGATTGCAGCGCCTGCCACAACCTGCTGGCGACGGGCGAGGAAAATCCGAAGGTGCTTTCGGATCTTGGCATGAAGTAAATGTCGGCGAACAAGCATAGCGAGAATTGGACATGATTCAGACCAAACAGGCGCGAAGAAAGTGGAGGGCAGGGCCCGGAGTCGTAGTCGCGATGTTCCTCGCCGCGCTTTTAGCCCTGCGGTTTTCCGAGCGTCCCGTGCGCGCCGCCGATCAGCCCGGAGCCGAATGTCTCGCTTGCCACGGCGATAAAAATACCACGACGACCCGAGCCGGCAAAACCGTTTCGCTCTACGTAGACGGCAAGAAATTTGCGACCTCCGTACATGCCAGCTTCGGATGCACCGGCTGCCACGCCGACCTCGAAGGGAAGGACTTTCCTTACGAAAAGCCAGCGCCGGTAAAGTGTGGTACCTGCCACTCTGGCGAGCAGGATCTATATACAAAATCGCTTCATGGTAAGGCTGTAGCGCGTGGAGATTCTCTAGCTCCGCATTGCGTGACTTGTCACGGCAATCATGCCATCTTCCCGATCAAAGACCCGAGGTCCGCGGTCGCGCCCCTGAAGGTTCCCTTCGTTTGCGGCCAGTGCCATAGCGAAGGCACCCCGGTTTCGCGCACTCGCCAGATCGCTCAGGACAATATTCTCGAAAACTACTCGGAGAGCATCCACGGCGAGGCTCTGCTGAAAAAAGGGCTGGCCGTCGCTCCGACCTGCGCTACTTGCCATACGGCGCATTCGATATTGCCCCACACCGACCCCGCCTCTTCCATCAATCGCAAAAACATCGCTGCCACCTGCACCAAGTGCCACTCGCAAATTGAAACCGTCCACCGCAAAATTATTCGTGGAGAACTCTGGGAAAAACAGGCCAATGTCCTGCCCTCCTGCCCGGACTGCCATCAGCCGCACAAGATCCGAAACGTCTTCTACGATATGGGGATGGCCAACGCGGACTGCATGCGTTGCCACTCGAATCCAAAACTGAATCGCGCGCGCGACGGAAAATCCATGTTTGTAAATGTGGACGAGGTGACCCATTCGCGCCACAGCAAAATCGCATGCAGCCAGTGCCATTCGGAGGTCAATGCCTCCCATGTGCGGCCTTGCGAGACCATCACGCGCGGTGTCGACTGCACATCATGCCACGATGAAATTGGGAAGCTCTACGCCACCAGCATCCACGGCCAGCTCACCGGCAAGAGTGATCCGAATGCCCCAACCTGCAAGGAATGCCATGGCACGCATGGAATCTTGGGCAAACAGGATCCGCAGTCTTCGACTTTTGCGGTCAATGTTCCGGGGCTCTGCGCGCGCTGCCACCGTGAGGGCCAAAAAGCCGCCGTGCGCTACACCGGAACGCAGCACGAAATCATCCAGAATTACACCGAGAGCATCCACGGCACGCTCCTGAAGAACGGCCTGACGGTGACTGCGACCTGCACCAGTTGCCATACCGCGCACCACATTCTTCCCAAGAAAGACCCGGCATCGAGCGTTAATGCCGGCAACGTACCGACCACCTGCGGCCAGTGCCATCACGGGATCGAGCAGCAGTTCGAGAATAGTATTCACTCCAGAAAAGTGAACAGCACCACGAATCAACTTCCCGTTTGCAACGATTGCCACACCGCTCACTCCATCCATCGCACGGACGAAAACAGCTTCCGTCTCGATGTGATGGGCAAGTGTGGACGCTGCCACGAGCAGATTGTCGAAACCTATTTTGAAACCTATCACGGAAAAGTCTCCCGCCTCGGCTATACGAAGGCCGCCAAGTGCTATGACTGCCACGGCGCCCACGACGTGCTGAGAGTCTCGGACCCGAATTCTCACCTCAGTCGCGCCAATGTGGCGGCTACCTGTGCCAAGTGCCACGCCGGAGCAACCCGGCGCTTCGCCGGTTACCTGACTCATGCGACTCACCACGATCCCAAAAAGTATCCGTTTGTTTTTTATAGCTTCTGGGCCATGACCGGTCTGCTGTTGGGAACATTCGTGATCGGTGGAGTGCACACACTGCTCTGGCTGCCGCGAGCCTTCCAGATGCGCCGCGAATTACGTGCCGCGAAATCGGAAGCGGCCGCGGAACTGGGGAAAAAGGAGGACACCAATGTCTAATGGCCAGGTGGCGGAAGACGCGCCGGCGAAAAAGACTCCGGTGCCTTCGAATGAAGGGGCGGAGCGTCAGTTTGTACGCTTCACCCGCCTCCAGCGAGTCTTGCACGCCTGCATGATCGTAAGCTTTATTACGCTGGCGATGACGGGATTGACGCTGAAATTCTCCTACACAAAATGGGCGTCCATCCTTTCTCATGTCTTCGGAGGTTTCGAGACGGCGGGCTACATCCACCGCAGCGCCGCGGTGGTGATGTTCAGCGTTTTCTCTACCCATCTGTTCGACCTCTACCGCCTCAAAAGAAAAGAGTACGGAACCTGGCGCGCCCTGATCCTTGGACCCGGCAGCATGGTACCCAACCGAAGAGACTTGTCGGAACTCATCGGCACGCTGAAATGGTTTGTGGGTCTGGGTGAGCGGCCTGCCTATGGCCGCTGGACGTACTGGGAAAAATTCGATTATTTCGCCGTGTTTTGGGGCATCGCGATCATCGGATCGACCGGACTCACGCTTTGGTTCCCGGTTTTCTTCACGCGCTTCATACCTGGATCGTTCCTCAACGTCGCTACCATTGTTCACAGCGACGAGGCGTTGCTGGCCACAGGATTCATTTTCACCGTGCATTTCTTTAATACCCACTTGCGGCCAGAGAAGTTCCCCATGGATATCACCGTGTTCACCGGGCGCATGCCGCTGGAAGAATTAAAGAGAGATAAGCCCAGAGAGTACGAGGCCCTGGTCGCCAATGGAACGCTGGAAGGCAAAATGGAGGTCGCGTATCCGCCGATTGTGACGCGTACGATTCGAGCCTTTGCCTGGGTCGCGCTGGCGCTCGGATTCAGCATTGTGTTGTGGATTATCTATGCGGTGTTGTTCGCATACAGATAGATGCTTTTTGCTTTGAAATGGCGCGGCTTTAACCGCGCCGTACGTGTACTCATAAATAATCATAACTGCCGCTTCAAGGTTTGCTGAAAAACGGACGTTTCGTATCAGGGGATCGCTTTAGCGATACCACAGCTCCGAAATTCCGATGCACTTTTGGGCCGGAGTGAGTTTTCAGCAAACTGTCAGCCAGTGGAGAGAAGATTCTAGAAATGAAAGTAACCCGAACTACCTTAATTTTCCTCGCATTACTCTTAGCTTCTACGGTGTCACCGGCCGCATCTTCCCCCGATCAGGAGTGCCTCGCCTGCCACGGCCAGGCAGGAATGAAGTCCGGAGCAGGGAAGAGCATTTCCATCGACCCGGCCAAGCACTCGGCCAGCGCGCACGCCGTCCTCAGTTGCAAAGACTGCCACACCGACATCAAAGAGTTCCCGCATCCCGCCAAGGTCGTAAAAGTCCAATGCAGCACCTGCCACGCCGACGAATCCAAAGCGTTTCCGGCCAGCGCCCATTCTGCCCTCGGCGATACCGCTTGCGCTTCCTGTCATGGCAGCGTTCACGAACTGACGACCGCCGAAAAGCTGATGCCGGGAAAGTGCGTGGAGTGTCATGCCGACGAAGTGAAGGCGCTGGACTCCAGCATCCATGGCCAAGCCGCGAAGAGCGGCGATCCCGACGCCCCGAAGTGCGTCTCCTGCCACGGTCCCATCCACGCCGTAAAGGGCTCCGGCGAAGCCGACTCGACCATCGCCCGCAAGAACATGGCCGATACCTGCGCCAAGTGCCACAGCGACGCCGGGTTCTTATCACGACACAAGATTCCAGTAGCGCATCCGGTTGACTCCTATAAGCAGAGTGTCCACGCACGCGCAGTCGCGGCCGGTAAAGAAGCGGCGACGTGTTCCAGTTGCCACGGCACGCATGACATCTATCCCGCCACCGACGAGCGCTCCCGGGTCAATCACTGGAAAGTGCCGGGCACCTGTGCGCAATGCCACAAGGAAATCGCCCGCGAATTCGGCGAGAGTGTTCATGGCGAAGCGGTCAAGGAAGGTGTGCGCGATGCTCCAGTCTGCGTCGACTGCCACGGCGAGCATTTGATCATGGACCCGAAGAGCGCAGGCTCGCCCTTGAATGCCGAGAACGTCTCTGCCCAAACCTGCGGCCGCTGCCACGGTGATTCCAGGCTGGCGCTCCGCTACGATTTGCCCACGGATCGCCTGCCTTCGTACGCCGATAGTTATCACGGGCTGGCTCTTAAAGAAGGAAAAGTCACGGCGGCGAATTGTGCTTCCTGCCATGGCGTCCACTCCATTCTTCGCTCGAGTGATCCGCGCTCCACGGTGAATGCAGCCAACCTCCGCAAGACCTGCGGGCAGTGTCATGCAGGCGTGGCTGAAGGTAAATTCGCCATCGGGCCGGTCCACGTCCAAACTTCAACCGGAGCCGCCCACCCCGTCGTAAAGTACATCCGCTGGACGTATTGGGGACTGATCCCAATGACCTTGGGCTTCATGATTCTCCACAACCTGATCGACTTTCTGGCCAAGCTGATTCGCAAGCGTCCACATCATGTCAGCGGAGCCAAAGTCACGCGCATGAACCGCAACTTCCGCATCGCTCACTGGGGCGTGATTCTGAGCTTCCCAACCCTCGTGATCACCGGATTTGCTTTGAAATTTCCCGACGCCTGGTGGTCGCAACCGCTATTGCTTTGGGAGAACCACATTGGGTTCCGCGGTGGATTGCATCGTACCGCGGCAGTCATCCTCGTCGCGGCCACGCTCTATCACTTGATTCACCTCGCGCTCAACAAACGGGATCGTATCTTCCTCTGGGCGATGATTCCCACGATCAAAGATGCAACCGATATCGTGCAGGTCTTCTCCTACAATCTAGGGCTGACCAAAGTTGAGCCGAAGTTTGCCAAATTCAATTACGCAGAAAAGCTGGAATACCTGGCCTTCATGTGGGGGACGTTTGTCATGGCCGTCTCCGGTTTCTTGCTCTGGTTCAACAATTTCACCCTGCGCTATTTCCCCAAGTGGGTGTCCGACGCAGCCACCGCCGTCCACTACTACGAGGCGATTCTCGCGACCTTTGCCATTCTCATCTGGCACTCCTACATGGTCGTCTTCGACCCACTCGTCTACCCGATGGATACTGCCTGGATCGATGGCAAAGTCCCGGCCGATCACTACCGCTATGCGCGGCCCGAATACTACCGTGCCTTGCAGCGGGCTGGCATGATCGAAGAGCCCAGTAATCCTTCCGACTATCGAGACGATGAAGGAGCCGAGGGCAACGCTGCGGGCAATCCACAGCCGAAACACTAAAAGTCTACGTCCCTAAGTTCTGGCCGAGCCGCAACCGCCATGTGTAGAGCGGACACTCCTGTCCGCTCAAAGTTGGAGACCCCAGCACGCTCGCTGGATTTAGAGGTCCGGGCTCGTCGAAAGAAATTTCAATCGCAAAATTGTCAGAACGAAATTTCCGCTCTTTCTGCGCGGGACTACTCCCAAAGACTAAAAATGGGCTCGACTAACCCACGTGGGTAATTGCAATGAACTCACTAGGAAGACTGTACTGTGGGCACAGCGCCCAGGCATATCCTCCCCCGGATCAGGCGCCCGTATCAATTGGTTGAACGGAGGATCCATGAAAATCAGAGTGCTCGTATTTTTGCTGCTGCCCATCCTGGCCGTGGCTCAGAATCATAAGTGGCAACAAAAGGGGCAGCAAGGACAGGGTCAAGGTCAAGGACAGGCACCAGGCGGCGACAACAGCGTATATTTCGTCACCTACTTTTCCAATGCGAATACTGACGGGCTTCCGGATTCCACTCTCCGGTTGATCAACGACGGCGACACTAATGCAAACCTTTGGGCCGCGTACTACGTGCTGGATGACAGCCAGGAATTCACCGAGTGCTGCGCCTGCCAAATCACACCGGACGGCTTAAATTCGGAATCCGTGAATACAGAACTCGCGTCGAACCCTCTGACTGGCCGCTTCGTCACCCGTGGAGTGATCAAAATCATCTCCTCGTCGACCGGCGATCCAACCGCCACGACGCCCACAGCCGGACTGCGTGGCTGGGCGACGCATGTCCAACCCAATTCCTATGTCACCGAAACCCTGTTAGCCCCCTCGAATCTTGTAGCGGGTGAACAAACGCTGCTGCAGACTCTTTGCTATTACACCGAGATTCTCGGGAGCGGCCAGGGAGTATGCAGTTGTACGCCCGAGGATCACGAATTCTAATCGTGCTGCCTGAAGATTGCGTGCAATCCACGAACGGCTGGCAGTCCCTCCGGCCGAGTCGTTTCTTCGGTCCCCGCTAGAAGCCACGCACCGTCTAACCCGCCGCTGAAAAACTCGACGTTGCAGACAGATTTTGGGTGGCGCAGCGGTTCACCGCTGCGACGAGGCGTGTCACCTTCGCGCCTTTATGCCGCGGAGGTCATGTTTTTTCGCCCAGTCGGAGTTTTCCGCAGCCGCCAAATCCGCTTGGTTGTGCTGCCGTCTCCTTCCGAAGTTCTCTTTTTAAGATCTTATTTTGGAGAAAGAAACGGGGCCGATGGAGGATGATCGGCCCCGTGAGTGGCTTATCTTGTTTCTCAACAACTAGGCGGTAATTAGCGATTCCAGCGCAACCCGGTTCGGAATCACAAGGGTAGAGCCCATCTGCTGGATAATGTGCTGCTTCTTGAAGCCTGCGAATAGACGGCTGACCGTCTCGCGTGAAGAGCCGATCATTTGTCCGATCTCTTCGTGCGTCAAGGCCAGCTTCATCTGGGTGGGGTTCTTGGATTTGGTGTTCTGGTCGAGCCAGCCCACCAGCAACCGGGCCAGTTTTTCGCTGGCCGAATCAGACAGAATGAGGTCGCGAATCTCGCGGCAAGTGGACGCATAGTCCGCACTGATATGCTGGGTCACCCACAGGGCAAACTCGCCGTGCAGGCGCATCAGTCGCAGCAAGTCGCTCTGGCGCAGAAAGCTGATCTCGGAAGGTTCCTGGGTCTCGGCGGTGGCTTCATACTGGCGACCGGAGACGACAGCGGCAACTCCCAGCGGACATCCAACGTCGGCGATCCGCAGAATCAGGGTTCGCCCGTCGCTTCCGCAAACCGACAGCTTCACCCGGCCTCGCCGCACTAGATAAACTCCACGAGGCGCCTGACCTTCGGCAAATAGAACTGCGCCGGTCGGGTACGTGGTGGTAACGGCATCGTGCTCCAGGGCTTCGGCTATTGCTGGAGGAAGATCGCAAAAGGACTTGTCGGTTGATGCCAGTTTCTGGGCTTGATTGATGACTTGTGTGGCCATGTTACCTCCGCTTACTCTTTTACTTTGGCAAGTACTTCGCCATTCTCCTGATCCAGGCCCTGACCTCCCCAAAAACTGTCTAAGTGGAACGAAATACTAGCATTGTTTGCGTAGGGTGGCGCACATTTAATTTGGGACAGGCCCAACTTTCAGCGCGCAAGTGCGTCCTTTCCCACACCGTTGTGTGATCTCCATCACTGACCCAGTGGTTACATGACCCGGTTCGTGGGTTATATGAACATTCCACCGTCTTGACCAACCCACCTTGTTCGTCGATTATTCCAGGATTTTGTGGATGGTATTTAATAAGACGGTTCGGGAAAAGGGCTTTTCAAGCAGAGTGATGCCACGGCTCAAAACCTCGCGTTCGGCGATTAGTTCGCCCGTATAGCCGGACATGTAAACGACCTTAAGCTCAGGATGGGAGGGCCGCAACCGCTCCACCAATTCAGGCCCGCCCATGCGCCGCATCACGACGTCGGTCAGCAACAGATCAATGGATCCGGGGTGAGTCTCCATCCATCCCAGCGCCGATTTTCCATCGTCCGCCTCGATTACCGCATAGCCATGTTCCTTGAGCAGTTGGCTCGTCAGCGCGCGCATGATGTCATCGTCTTCGACTAACAGGATTCTGGTTCCTTGCCGCTTCGGACTGACCGTCTCAACCTCGGATGATTTGGACCCAATTCCGATCTTCTCGTCGGCGCTCGGCAGATAGATTTTGAACGTCGTTCCGTGTCCCGGCTCGCTGTAAACCAGAATGTGTCCGGCGCTTTGCTTCACAATGCCGTACACCGTGGCCAGGCCCAAACCGGTGCCTTTGCCTGTTTCTTTGGTGGTGAAGAATGGCTCAAAGATGCGCGCCACCGTGGCTTCATCCATGCCCGTTCCGGTATCGCTGACCGCTAGCAGAACATATTTTCCCGCCCGCATGTTCTGATGCTGTTCGGCAAAATCCTCGTCAAACCTCTCCGAGCGAGTTTCCAGAATGAACTTGCCGCCACGAGGCATCGCGTCCCGCGCGTTGACCGCCAGATTTACCACGATCTGGTCCAGTTGGCCTGGGTCGGCCTCCACCACTGCCGCGGGTGATTTGGAGACAATGAGGATCTCGACATCCTCCCCCATCAGGGGACGCAGAAGCTTGCTGACGTCCCGCAAGCGCTCGTTCAAATCGAGGATTCGGGGTTGGACAGAAGAAGATCGGCTGAAGGTGAGCAACTGGCGCGTCAGGGATGATCCGCGATCGGTTGCTTTCTTAATGTTCTCAACGTACTGCGTCGCGCCGGCGGCCGGATCAACGCGATCGCGAAGAAATTCGGCGCAGGCGCTCACGATCCCCAGGATGTTATTGAAGTCGTGCGCCACTCCTCCGGCGAGCCTGCCGATCGCCTCCATTTTTTGTGCTTGATGGAGTTGGCCCTCGGCCCGCTTTTGCGCCGTGATGTCGCGCGCAATCGCCGACGCTCCAACAATGTCGCCCTTGGCGTCGCGCAGAGGGGAGATCGAAATGGAAACATCCAACATTTTTCCATCTTTTGCCACGCGCATCGATTCAAAGTGGTGGATCGTCTCGCCAGAGGCAATCCGGGTCAGAATATCGGGAATTTCATCTTTGCGATCGCTGGGCGCCAGAATCGAGATATGTTTCCCGACAATCTCATCCGGCGTATAACCGTAAATGCGCTCGGCTCCCTTATTCCAACTGGTAATGGTGCCGTCCAGATCTTTGCCATAAATGGCATCCTCGGAGGAATCGATAATCGAGGCCAGCCGCGTGCGATATTCGCCCAATTGCTCGGCCGACCTGTGATGGAGCTCTTCGTTCGCTCGCCGTAGTTCCTCCGCGATCCGCTTGCGATCGCTGATGTCACGGATCGCGCTCAACACAAATATTCCTTCATCGGTGGAGACCGGGCTCAGGCTAATTTCGACGGGAAACTCCGACCCATTGCGCCGCCTCCCGTAAAGATCCAAATTCGCACCCATGCGGCGCGTCTTCGGCGTTTCCTCGAAGCTTTGGCGATGGTGGTGGTGCGCAGACCGGTAGCGGTCCGGTACCAGCATTTCGACCTTCTGACCAATCAATTCCTCGCGTTGATAGCCAAAAAGACTTTCAGTCTGTGAATTTAATTGGACAATGGTTCCGTCGCGATCGACGGCTATGATCGCATCCGGGAGAGTTTCCAGAAGATCGCTGGAAAGCAGAACCTCAGCCATGGT
>OBLT010002150.1_pt1 | contig 12399 bp, 13 predicted proteins | sample 1518721 | NCBI WGS metagenome assembly OBLT01 (sample SAMEA3539307, study PRJEB22396) | soil metagenome | biome: tundra; feature: field; material: soil | place: USA | collected 2010-05 | depth 0.15 m | reverse complement strand
CCCGCCGCTACCGATCCAGACGAGCTGGTCAGAACCCTTATCGCACCAATCCACCTGCGGTTCCTGGTCACCGGCGAGCCGATCGATGAAACCATCGCCGATAACGCCGCAAAGGTGGCGCTCGCCGCCGCACGCGCCGGTGCACTCAGCTCAGCCCCCGCATAAGGCCCAGTCCGCAACGCATGGAAAGGCGATGCCACAATCTCGATGCCGTCCGCCGACAGCGGGACCGAATGTACCTGCCACCCGGTTCACCATGCGCGGCGGCGGTGAGCTCGACCCAGACGTGCTGCGGGCGATGACGCTGTGCTTGCGGCTGTTTGCGTCCCTTAGCCGGGTCACGTAGACCTCGAACTGGTTTCGCCAGACCTGGGCGGCCGCCGGACTTCGTTGAGAGGCTGCACCTGGGCAGCATTCAGGTTGCTTTCAGCTTGGTGAGGTGACTATAGGTGCGTGATGCCCGATGCGTCGGTCAACCAGGCGCGTCGGGTGCCGACCCCGAACGCGGCGCAGCCGCGCGCGCCCCAGCGGCGGCCAGCGCCCCCGCCCCGTCCCAGAATTGTTGACACGTGCGCCGCGCTGGCCGGTCTCGGCGTCGGCGCGGTTCTTGCCGCAGTCATAACCGGCGAGTCCCGCGGCTCCCTGGCCGCGCCGGGCGGGCTGCTGATCGCCGAAGGCCGGCTGACCGGATTCACGGGCGCGTACCTAATGCTGATCATGGTGATGCTGGTCGCACGGCTGCCGTGGCTGGAGCGCTCGGTCGGGCAAGATCAGCTCGTTCGCTGGCACCGGCGGGTCAGTCCGTGGGCGCTCGGCCTCATAACCGCCCACGTGGTCCTGATCACGCTCGGCTACGCGCAGGCGGCGAAATCGGGCACGCTGCACGAGATGTGGGTGCTGCTCACGTCGTACCCGGACATGCTCGCAGCGTTCGTAGGCTTCAGCCTGCTCGTGCTGGCCGGGTTCACCTCCTACCGGATCGTCCGGCGGCGGCTGCAGTACGAGACCTGGTGGGTCGTTCACCTCTACTTTTACCTCGCGCTCGCGCTCGCGTTCGCTCACCAGATCGTCACCGGCGTGTCATTCATCGGCCACCCGCTCGTCCGCGCGTTGTGGATCGTGATCTGGGCGGCCACGGCGGGGATGGTCATCGTGTTCCGGGTCGCGCAGCCGTTGTGCCAAAGCCTGCGGTACCGGCTCCGGGTCGTCGAGGTCCGCGACGAGGGGCCCGGGGTGGTCTCGGTCATCTGCCGGGGACAGCGGCTCGACCAGCTCGCAGTATCGGGCGGCCAGTTCTTCCTCTGGCGCTTCCTGACGCGGGACCTGTGGTGGCAGGCGCACCCGTACTCGCTGTCGGCGCTGCCGAGCCCGCCCTACCTGCGGGTGACCATCAAAGGGCTCGGTGATCAGAGCCGCGCGATAGCCCACCTCCGGCCGGGTACCCGCGTCGCCATCGAGGGACCCTACGGAGCGTTCACCCACCACGTGCGCTCCCGCGATGGCGTCGCGCTGATAGGTGCCGGTGTGGGCATCACCCCGCTTCGCGCGCTGCTCGAGGATCTGCCGGTCTGGACCGACGTGGTGGTCGTGGTCCGGGCCTCGACAACCAATGACCTGGTCCACCGGGACGAGGTGGCCGCACTGGTGAAGCGCCGCCGCGGGCGGCTCCATGAGATCGTTGGCCCGCGGCGCAAGGTCGGAGTGAACGCTCGCGTGCTGCATCGCATCGTTCCCGACATCGCCGCGCGTGATGTCTACGTCTGCGGACCTGACGGATTCAGCTCGGACGTTGTCGCTGCCGCCTCGCGGCTCGGGGTGGCCAAGGACCAGATTCACACCGAAGCGTTCGGCTTCTAGGTCGCGGAGGAATGAAGATCACATGAGCACTCTCGTACGTTCAGGCCGATGAGGCGGGCACCGATTGTTATCGGCGGGACCGTGGCCGGTCTCGTTGGCGTGCTCCTGTTTCACACTGCGCCGACCACGGTGAAGCTCTCAACTCTGGGCGGCACAGCCACAGCTCCGGGGCCTGCGGCCAGCGCGGGGGGAACGCCGCAGGCCCAGAGCAGCTCTGCGGCGGGCGCTTCGCCCAATCCAGGTTCGGGCGGCCAGCAGGCGGGCGGGACGCGGACGGCGGTTGGCCCCGGAGCCGACTATAACTACGGCGTCATGTCGGTCAAGGTCACGGTTTCGGGACACAAGATCCTTAAAGTCGGGATCGCGTCGATCGACGACGGTGGTAGTCCTCGTTCCCAGTACATCGATCAGCAGTCCATCCCGATGCTGGAGCAAGAGGTCATGCAGGCCCAGAGCGCGAATATCCAGGGTGTCTCGGGCGCGAGCTACACCAGCGCTGGGTTCGTTCAGTCGCTCCAGTCGGCGCTGCACACCCTCGGCTTCAAGTGACTGCTGGAAGGCGAGCCGCGGCTGGCTCGCCGGTGCCGCCCGCTCATCCGATTCACCACCTCGAGAACGTGATGGGCACGATCGTGACTATCGATGTCTACACCGTCGCGGGCGTCGCAGACGCCGAGGTCGCTGAGCTCGATGGGCAGCTTGCCCGCGCGCGGGCCACCCTCCATCACGCGGACGAGGTATTCAGCACGTGGCAGCCGCGCAGCCCGATCAGCCGGCTGCGCTCGGGGGAGATCACTGGCGCGGAGGCCCCCGCGGAGGTAGCCGAAGTCCTTGAGCGTTGCGCAACCGCGCGCGAGCTCTCCGGCGGATGGTTCGACCCATGGGCCATGCCGGGCGGGATCGACCCGACCGGATACGTGAAGGGCTGGGCGGCGCAGAACGCACTCGCCGCGTTCTCCGCGAGGTGCATCGTCGGCGCGATCGTGAACGCGGCCGGTGACATCGCCAGTTTCGGCGGCCTGGGAAGCGGCAAGCCCTTCCGGATCGGCATCGCCGATCCCCTCTCACCCCGCCGTCTCGCCGAGATCGTCGAACTCACCGGGGGGATCGCCACCTCAGGCAGCTACGAGCGGGGCAGTCACCTGATCGACCCTCATCGTGGGTGCCCGTCCGCGCGGGCCGCCTCCGCCAGCGTGACCGGCCCTGACCTCGGTCTGGCCGACGCGCTGGCCACCGGCCTGGCGGTAGCCGGAACGCCCGGCCTGGCCTTCATCGAGCCGCTCGAAAACTATGAAGCGCTCATCATCGGCTTCGACGGCAGCAGGCGATGGACCGAGCGCTTTCCATTTGCCCCGCGCGAGGCCACGCCGTCTCACTAACCGGCCGGTGCCTGGTCTGGGCACCGGCGACCGGGCCGCGGATGGATGTTCCCGTCCATGGCCTGGCCGGGGATCTCCGGCCGGGTCATGAACGAAACCGCCACGCGTTACGTGCTGGGGGAGTATGCAGGTCATTCTTGTGGGAGCGGAGATACGTGATGCGTAACCGATGGTGGGCGCCGGCCGGCTTGGCTGCTGTTGCCCTGATTGCCGCGGCATGCGGGAGCACATCCTCGGCGAGCTCGGGCGGCTCGGCCAGTTCCCCGTCCAGCGCTACTTCCTCTTCCTCCCCGGGCACGGCATCGTCCAGCGCCCTGAAGACCGCGACGATTGGCGGCGCGACGGTACTGACCAACGCGAAAGGCTTCACGTTGTACTCGTTCGCCCCGGACACGGCCACCAAATCGAACTGCAATGGGTCATGCGCCACGTACTGGCCGCCGGTGAAAGGCCCGGCGACGGCTGGCCCGGGCGTCACCGGCACGCTGGGCACGATCACGCGGTCGGACGGCTCGACGCAGGCCACCTACACCGGGCATCCTCTCTACACGTACGTGAGCGACGCCGCCCCCGGGCAGGCCAAGGGCAATGGGCTCAACGTGTCTGGCGGGGTGTGGCACGAGGTGACCGTCTCCGGCGCAGCGGCGCCCGCCCCATCGGCCAGCTCCGCCGGCGGCGGAAACGGGTACTGACCAGCAGCGACGGCATCACGCCCGGGCAGTCCGGGGGGCCGGCGGACGCGGGAGCAGGAATGGTTACGGAGCGCACTAGGCGGCAATTGAGCCGCCAGCGGCAACTCGGGTTGCGGCTGGCCGGGGGAGGGCTGCTCACCGCTACCGGGGCGGTCCACCTTGACTTGTACCTGACCGGCTACCGGTCGATCCCGGTGATCGGCTGGCTGTTCCTGCTCCAGGTGATCGCGGCGTTCGTCCTCGCCGCGGCCGTGGTCGTGTCCGGCAGCCGGCTGGCCGCCGCGGCGGGTGCGGGATTCGCGCTGTCCACCCTCGGCGGTTACCTGCTGTCGGTGCGGATCGGCCTGTTCGGGTTCACCGAAGTTCGCACCACGGCGGGGATCATCGCGGGGGTGATCGAAGTAGCCGCTTTCGCGGCGCTGGCTGCCCTCGCTGCTATCCCGACCGCGTTCCGGCCGGCGGCCGGGCCGCCAGCCCCCCGTAGCGCGCTGCTGGCTCGGCTGCAGGCGGGCGTTCCCGGTGCCGGGAGGTTGATCGCCGGGGTGTCTGCCGCCGCCCTGGTGCTGCTAGGCGTCTTCGCGGCGGCGGCGGGCGGCGGGGAGACGCCGGCCGCGGGCGGAGCCGTGAAAGCCGTGCAGATCGGTGGCGTGACCGTGCTGGCCAATGCCAAGGGCTTCACCCTGTATTGGTTCGCCCCGGACACGGCCACCACGTCGAAGTGCAACGGGACGTGCGCCGCCTACTGGCCGCCGGTGAAAGGACCAGTGACCGCCGGGCCAGGCGTAACCGGCAGGCTCGGGACGATCAAACGGCCCGGCGGGCCGGTCCAGGCCACCTACAACGGTCATCCGCTGTACACCTATATCGGCGACACGGCCCCAGGCCAGGCCCACGGCAACAAGCTCAACCTGAACGGCGGGCTGTGGTACGAGGTGACTACATCCAGCTGAGCCGCCGCCGCAAGGCGGTCCGGTTGACCAATGCCGTCGCCTCCTCCTCCGCCGTCGCCTCCTCCGCCGTCAGCTCCCGCCAGCGCCGAGTGCCGACAGCAGCACCAGGCCGATCGTGGCAGCGGCGAATAGGCCGTGTCCGATGACGACTGGCAGCGGAAAATGCCGTTCCGGAGGCCCGGTTACACCCACAGCTACCCAAGCAGCCTTCCATGGGGTGCTTCGGTCTCCGGGCCAGGATGTGCTGGCACCCTCCGGCATGACCGGCCGGGTGGCTCCCGGGGAGTGAACGTGGCGATAAGCCGCGGTTCGTTACGGCGGTGTCGAGCGCCACTGCGGGGTGGCTAGATGTCTGACCCGGCGCAGTTCGGCGAAATACCCGCTAGATCGCCGATCCCACAAGAACACGATGACGACGAGGCCGACGCCCCATTCGGCCAAGCTGAAGATCCAGGTTGGAATGGTCAAGAGCCCTTGGTGAAAGCTCTTGGCGACAGTGAGACTGTCAATGACGAAGAAAACCGTGGACATGATCCGCACTCCCGGCCGGCCACGTCTGGTCCTCCTGGCCACCCAGAGCCACACGCCGATGCTGAGCAGCCCGCCGACCATCGTAATGTCCAGCGCGCCGGCAGTCGCCGCGCTGAGCGCCGCATGGCCCGCGGCTGGATTCCGCTGCTTGATCAGCGCCTTGAGCGTGGGCGCGGTCGCGAAGTCGGCGATAATGCTGCCCGCGGCGAGGATGCTGCCGGCGTACATCAGCCGGACCGCGTTGATCATGGAGGATGGGGGAATCAGCCGCCCGGCTCCTGGCATCGCGGGCGGATGTCGCGGAGAGTCTGCCGTGCTGGCCGCGGACGGGCTGGGCGGCAGTGCGGCGTGGCTGGCCACGACATCCGTCGGCGTCAGCGCGGCGTGTTTTGGCGTGGCGGCTACCATCCGGGATGCCGCCGGTGGCATCGCGGTGGCGGCCATGACCGGTGACAGCCAGGACTGGCCGGATTCGGCCGTCCCGGCGGCACGCGCCAGGCAGAATTCGATGATCTGGCTGGGCGCGGGCCGGGCTGCGGCGTCCTTGGCCAGGCAGTGCTCGATCAGGGTCCGTAGTTGCGGCGGGCAGCCGTCCAGGTCTGGGGGCTCGTGCAGCACGCGGTACGCGACCGCAGCGCTGTGACCCTCGCCGAAGGCAGGCCGGCCGAGTACCGCGAAGGCCGCCAGCGAGCCGAGGGCGAACACATCGATTGCCGGGGTCACCGGCATGTCCCGGATCTGCTCAGGCGCCATGAAGTGCGGGGAACCGATAGTCATGCCGCTGCGGGTCAGCGAGGTCGCCTCCAGCGCCCGGGCAATCCCGAAATCGATCACCCGCGGGCCATCCGGTGCGAGCAGCACATTGGACGGCTTGAGATCACGGTGCACGATATCGGCTGAATGGATGGCCTGGAGGGCTTCGGCGACCCCGGCGATCAGCCGGAATACCATCGCCTCTGGCATCGGGCCACTATCGGCCACAGCTTGCTGCAGGGACGGCCCAGACACGTAGGCAGTCACCAGCCACGGTGGCGTGGCGGCTGGATCGGCATCGAGCAACTGCGCGGTGTACAGCCCGTGAACCCGTCGAGCGGCCTGGATCTCATGGCGGAAGCGAGCCCGGAAATCCTGGTCGTCGCTGAGTTCTGGCCGCACCACCTTCAGCGCGACAGGCCGGCCGGCGGGCGTGGACGCCATATAGACCCGTCCCATCCCCCCAGCGCCGAGCCGGGCGCGCAGCCGGTAGCCTCCGATCTCGGCGGGATCATCGCTGGTCAATGGCTGCATAACTAGATTCCTCGTCCGTCCCGCCGTCATGACTAGCCTCGATCAGCTACCAACGCGGCCAATCCGGTCGAGAGCGGCCCGGAAGCCGCGGACAGGCTGCCGCCGGCACACTATCCGCTCATTTTCCGCGCATCGAATCTAACGCCTTTCACCCAGCGACACCCGGAAACCCCGTATCGCCTCGCGTCCTCAGCCGCCGCGAACGGCGCCCTTCCCCGCCGGGCGGGCGCGGCGCCGGGTGCGACGGCGCCGGTGCCACGTGCCCAGCGCCAGGCTATGGTCTCCCCCTGGAGGGACAGTCAAGCCCGGTTTGCCCGGGAGCGCGGGTCCTGGGCGCGGAAGTCGGCCTGCCCGGCGAGCTCGGCGGCGCGGGCCGCTTCGAACTCCTCGATGCGCTCCAGCCGCTGCTGCAATTCGGCGATGCGCTGCTGGGTCCGGGCCCGCACGGCCTGCAGCAGGGCGGCCAGCTTCGGGCCGACCGGTTCATTCGCATCCTGCAGGTAGGTGCCCGCGAGGTCGCGGATCTCCTCCAGGGTCAGGCCTAGCCCCCGCAGCCCTCCTACCACGCCGGCGCACCACAGGGCTTCCTCGCCGAACAGCCGGTAGTTGCCCGCGCTGCCCCGCCGTGTAGATCAGCCCCATGTCCTCATAGGCCCGCAGTGTCTTGACCGGCACTCCGGTCCGGCGCGACAGCGTCCCGATGGTCATCACCATTGCGACGGGCACACCTCCCTCTGGTGGGGTTGAAGAAGTTCACGTACCCGCGGCGGCCCGCTCCAGCACCCGCCGCAGAGCTTCCACGGTGGGCGCGCCGTCAAGGCGGCCGTCCTCGCCGCGGTACATGCGGCACGCCACCGCAGGTCCCCCACCCGGCACGGCGAACGGGTCCTGCCCATTTACCAGGAGGGTTGGTGACCCGTTCATCCGCCATCTGGTCGCGTCGGCCGCGTCGGCGATGACCCGCCGCCCTACGGTCACGCCATCCTGTCCAGCGAGCGCATCAGCCAGCCGCTGCACCAGCACCGGGGCGTTCGGGCAGCCCGGCACCGCCAGCACCGTCAGCTCCATCCCTGTGCCCCTCCCTCGCCGCTACCCGGAATCGGGTATGTTCTCAACGCTACGGCTGCCAGTGCCTGGGAGGTCAAGGGGGTAGCGCACTGGCCACGGCCGTCAAGGCCGATGAGTTTTCAGCCTGGCGGTGGTCACAACGGCGGGAGCGTGAGTGACCGCCCGCTGGATTTGAGCAGAGGCCAGGTCGTGAGCGGAATGTCGGCGGGGCAGGGCAGGATGGTGGTCGTGTCCGGGACATCGGAAGGGAGTGCAGATGAGCGGAGTACGGGTACTGGTTGGCACGCGCAAGGGCGCGTTCGTCTTGACGTCGGATGGCAAGCGCGAGCGGTGGGACGTCAGCGGGCCCCATTTCGGGGGATGGGAGGTCTACCACGTCAAGGGTTCGCCGGCTGACCCGAACCGGCTGTACGCGTCCCAGTCCAGCAGCTGGTTCGGCCAGCTGATCCAGCGCTCCGATGACGGCGGCACGACCTGGGAGCCGGTGGGTAAACAGTTCGATTATGACGGCGTCCCCGGTACGCACCAGTGGTACGACGGCACGCCGCACCCGTGGGAGTTCGCGCGGGTCTGGCATCTCGAGCCATCGCTGGACGACCCGGATACGGTCTACGCCGGGGTGGAAGATGCCGGCTTGTTCCGGTCGACAGACGGCGGGCAGCAGTGGCAGGAGCTGCCCGGATTGCGCGGCCACCGCTCAGGGCCGTCCTGGCAGCCGGGCGCCGGGGGGATGTGCCTGCATACGATTATCCTGGACCCGGCCCAGCCCGGGCGGATGTTCGCCGCCATCTCGGCCGCGGGCGCGTTCCGGTCCGACGACGCGGGCGAGACGTGGCGGCCGGTGAATCGTGGCTTGCGTTCTGAAGGCATTCCCGACCCCGACGCCGAGGTCGGCCACTGCGTTCACCGGCTGGCGATGCACCCCGCGCGTCCGGAAGTGCTGTACATGCAGAAGCACTGGGACGTCATGCGCAGCGATGACTCCGGCGAGTCGTGGCACGAGGTCAGCGGTAACCTGCCCACCGATTTCGGTTTCCCGATCGACGTGCACGCGCACGAGCCGGACACCGTTTACGTGGTCCCGATCACCAGCGATTCGGAGCATTTCCCGCCCGAGGGAAAGCTGCGTGTCTACCGCAGCAGGACCGGCGGAGACGATTGGGAGGCCCTGACCAAGGGCCTGCCGCAGAGCAACTGTTACGTCAACGTGCTGCGCGACGCGATGGCCGTCGACTCCCTCGACTCATGCGGCGTCTACTTCGGAACGACCGGCGGCCAGGTATACGTCTCGGCCGACGCCGGGGACAGCTGGGCGCCGATCGTCCGCGATCTTCCGGCCGTGCTGTCCGTCGAAGTCCAGACCCTGCCATGATCCGGGTGGTGCTTCCCGCTCACCTGCGGACGCTCGCGCGCATCCACGGCGAGGTGGAACTCCGCATCGCAGGCCAGGTCACCCAGTGCTCGGTCCTTGATGCCCTGGAGGCCCGCTACCCGGTGCTCCGCGGAACGATCCGCGACCGCGACACCGGGCGGCGCCGGGCTTTCGTGCGTTTCTTCGCCTGCGAGCAAGACCTGTCCCACGACCAGCCCCACGCCCCGCTGCCCGACGCGGTCGCCGTGGGCACGGAGCCGTTCCTGATCGTGGGAGCAATGGCGGGCGGCTAGGACAGGCGATCGAGACCAGCCATGGGCGGCCAGCACCCGGCCCCGCTGCCGCAGGGCCCGCCGTGGCAGGCTTCCCGTGCCGCATCGACCGGGCGTCCTGGGTACCCGCGTAGGCTCTGGCAGCGTGACGCCAGATGATCGGTGGCTCGCCGCACTATGGCCTTTCGTCCGCGCTCACCTCCCAGCCGCGCCAGCCTCGATTGTGGAAGTGGGGTGCGGGCCGCAGGGCGGTTTCGTCCCCATGCTGCGCGCCGCTGGTTACGAAGCGAGCGGTATCGACCCCGAGGCACCGCCGGGACCCTGGTACTGCCGGGTCGAATTCGAGCGCTATGACATGCCCGGACCCGCCGACGCGATCGTTGCGTGCACTTCGCTGCACCATGTGGCCGACCTGGGTCAGGTGCTGGATCTGGCCGATGCGGCGCTGGTGCCTGGAGGTCTGCTGGTGGTCGTGGAATGGGCGCGGGAACGGTTCGACGAGGCAACTGCCCGGTGGTGCTTTGACCGGCTCCCGCAGCCCGAAGGCGATCCTGGCTGGCTGGATCAGCGGCGTGCGGCATGGCGCGAGTCAGGGCAGCCATGGACGGCTTACTGCCGGTCCTGGGCGGAAGCGGAGGGCCTGCATGCTGGCCAGGAGATCCTCCGCGAGCTTCGCGCAAGGTTCGACTCCGAACCCGTCACCTACGGACCTTACTTCTTCCCAGACCTGGTGGGCATCAGCGAAGCCGACGAGCAGGTGGCAATCGACCGCGGGCAGATCCAGGCCAACCGCATCCAGTATGTGGGCCGTTCGCAGCGAAGCCGCCGCCTCCCAGCACCACCAGCTTGATGCGCCGGTCCCCCTGCGCACCCTGGTGATGCCCACGGTAAAGATGGTGCCCTGGTGACCGCTACCTTGTTAGCCGGGCCGCGCAGGGTGGCAGATGAGCAGGGACGACCGGAGGCCGGGTGCGCGGATCTGGGCGGACGCTCGCAGCTGTGGCCAGCGCGGCGGAGCGTTTGCTACTGCTCCTGGTGCTGGCGGCCGCGGCTGCTGGTGTTGCTGTTCCGGCGCCGGGGCGTGCTGTCTCGGCTGCGAACGGCATCGATGCGGCGCTGGCCGTGCTGGTCTTTGCCACAGGGCTGTCCTTGCGCGCCGCTGACCTTGCGGCGGTCCGGGCGGTGTGGCGGCGGGTGGCTGTCGTCCTTGTTGTCAGTACCGCGATTCTTCCGGCGCTGGCGTGGGCGGCCAGCCAGCTGATCGGCGATCCGGTACTGCGCTCGGGAATGCAGACCGTCGGCGTGGCGCCCGCCGAAGTGGCCACGGTGGCGCTGTGTGTGATCGCGGGCGGCGAGGCGGCGGTGTGCGCTGTGCTCCTGGTGGCGTCCACGATCGTCACCGTGCTGGCGGCTGGCCCGGTCCTGTCGGTGCTGGGCGCGGCGGTCACCGTGTCCGCGGCTGGGCTGATCAGCACGCTCATGGTCGTCGTGGCGCTGCCGTTGGCGGCGGGGGTGGCGCTGCGTGCCGTCTGGTCACCTGGGCAGCGGATGGATGCGGTGGTGCGCATTGTCACGGTGGGTGCGCTTTTGGTGTTGCTGTGGCAGGTCGCCAGCCAGATCAGGCTCGATGCCGCCTACACCCGGGTGATCGCCGCGCTGATCGTCTACATCGCAGGTTCCGCGGTGCTCGGCAGGGTTCTGGCGGCGGGCCTGCCGGCCGGCCGGGCCGCGGCGGTGCTGCTCCCGGTGGCCATGCGGGATTTCGCGGTCGCGGCCGGGATCGCCGCCGCGGCGTTCGGGCCCGCCGCGGCCGCCCCGCTCGGTGCCTACGGGGTCCTCGTCCTGCTGGCCGGGTCAGCGGTGACGCTATTCACCCGCCGCCGGCTCCATCCCTGATGCCGGGGCATCCTGGCGCAGCACCTCTACGACAGCGGTCGGCAGTACCTGCAGCCAGGTCGCGGCCCGCTGTCACGGCTCTGCGTTGCTCACGAGTTCCGGATTGTGCTGGCGCCGAGGCGGCTCCCGCTCTTGCAGGACCTCCTCGGCGAGGGCGGCGCAGACCTGCCCTCGCGCCTGGCCGGTATCGCCCTGAGTGCCTGGGCATCGGTTCTCGGCTACCTGACACTGGAGATCTTCGGCAGCCTGACCCGGCTCATCACCGACACCGACGAGCTCTACCGCGCCCACGTGCACACGGTGATGCTCGGCATGGGATTCGACCCGGAGCTCATCAACACCGGAGCCAGCAACGCGAGCGAAGGGCGCCTCAATGTTCCCGGCGGCTGAGCGCCTCCGGCCCGGGGTGCTCAGCGACAGACTGATCAGCTCCTGTCTCTGTGATCGGACCGGGTTACCTGGGTGCACGCCGCGTGCGGCTGGCGGTTGGTGCTGCCTTATCGCTCATCACTCATCCCGTCCGGCGGTGGGGGATGTCTCAGGGCGCGGCCGGGTTCATGTGCTGGCTCCCTTCCCGGCGGGCACGTGCGCCGCCGGCGTGATTATGCCGAGGTGGGGTGGTGGGGCGGCTTTCCTGCTCTTGCCGAAGCGGCGGAGCCGCAGTGCGTTGCCGACGACGGTGACTGAGCTGGTGGCCATCGCGATTGCGGCGAGCACGGGCGGCAGGATGCCGGTGGCGGCCAGCGGGACGAGCACGAGGTTGTAGCCGAAGGCCCAGCCGAGGTTCTGGCGGATTATCCTGCGGGTCGCCCGGGCCAGTATGACCGCGTCCGCGACGGCGCCGACGCCGCCGTGGACCAGGGTGATGTCGGCGGCGGCCATCGCCGCGCCGGTGCCGGTGGCGACCGCGATGCCGATGTCGGCAGTGGCGAGCGCGGGCGCGTCGTTGATGCCGTCGCCGACCATGGCGATGGGGCCGCGCTCGCGCCGCAACTGTTCCACGAGCGCGGACTTGTCCTGAGGTAGCAGCCCGGCATGGATGGTGCCGATGCCGGCGGCGCGGGCGGTGGCTGCGGCTGCCGCCGAGGTGTCCCC
>OBLT010002148.1_pt1 | contig 12406 bp, 10 predicted proteins | sample 1518721 | NCBI WGS metagenome assembly OBLT01 (sample SAMEA3539307, study PRJEB22396) | soil metagenome | biome: tundra; feature: field; material: soil | place: USA | collected 2010-05 | depth 0.15 m | reverse complement strand
AGATTACAAGGTGACTGGAGTTCAGACGTGTGCTCTTCCGATCTAGGCGGCCGCGGCGGTGCAGGTGGCCGGGGCGCAGGGGCGCCGGCTGATGGTCGCGGAGCCCCGGCCGGTGCGAGGTCCGGACCGGCAACGCCATCGGGCCAGCGGGGCAGGAGCGCGGGCCCGCCGCGGGTCAGCCGATCGGACGTACCGGCGAGCCGGCGCTACCAGGCGGCTGCTGACTATCGGCCGGGCAGTCAAGGTGGCTCAGGGCGCAGTGGGCCGGATCGCGCGGCGCGATCATCGCCGGGCTACCAGGGCTCGGCCCCGCGGCGCGGCGGCACCGCCGGGACCGGACGCGGGAGCCAATACGGGGCCAACCAGCCTGCGGGCACGACGGGCGCAGCAGGGCAGCATGCGCCCGGCGCATCGCTGCCACCCGTTCCGGCCACCATTACGGCCGATCAGCTCGACGACGAGGCGCGCGCCGAGCTGAGGACGCTGCCGTCCGATCTGGCCGACGCGGTGGCACGTCAGCTGGTGGCGGCGGGCCTTGAGGAGGACGCAGATAAGGCCTACCAGCACGCTCTGGCGGCCCGCCGGCTGGCCGCGCGCGTCGGCGTGGTCCGGGAGGCATGCGGGATCGCGGCCTACCAGGCAGGTAAGTGGGCCGAGGCCCTCGCTGAGCTGCGGGCCGCGCGACGGCTCACCGGCCGGGGCAGCTATCTTCCGCTGATGGCTGATAGCGAACGAGCTCTGGGCCGGCTGGATCGGGCCCTTGATCTGGTCAGCGGCGCCGAGTCCGGGAAAGTGGACCGCGCGACGCTAATCGAGCTCCGGATCGTCGAGTCCGGCATCCGGCGGGATCAGGGCCTGGCTGAAGCGGCGGTCGTCGCATTGCAGCTGCCGGAACTCACCGACGGCCGGGGCGGTCACCGGCCGGCCAGGTTGTTCTATGCGTACGCGGATGCCCTCATCGAGGCGGGCCGCGACGATGAGGCACTGGACTGGTTCCGGAAGGCCGCCGCGGCCGACACCAATGGCGAGACCGATGCGGCCGAGCGCTTCGAGGAACTCGATCAGGTGATATTCGATGATCTCGAAGACCCCGGCGATGAAGACCTTGACGGCCCGGTAGGGGAGTAGCACGTGTCGTTGCGCGCCATTGACTTCCACGTACACCTGCCCACGCCGGATTGGCTGGAGGGCAGCATGGCCGGCTATGTCGAGGCAGCCGAGGCGTACTTCCGCTCGCCTGCGCAACGGCAATCGCTGGACCAGCTGGCAGCCCGGTACCGCCAGCTGGAGGTGAAGGCGGTCCTGCTGGCCTGGGATGCCGAGACGGCGACCGGACGGCCCCGGGTGCCGAATGAAACGGTCGCCGCCGCCTGCCGCGAGCATCCGGACGCCTTCACTGGCCTGGGCTCGGTCGACCCGCACAAGGGCGATGCGGCCGTCGCCGAGGTGGCCAACATTGCCTCCCTCGGGCTGCGGGGGGTGAAGTTCCACCCGTCGCTGCAGGCATTCTCGCCCGATGACCCCAGCTACTGGCCGATCTTCGCCGCGTGCGAACAGCATGGCCTGATCGCGCTGTTCCATACCGGGACCAGCGGGATCGGTGCACGCCAGCCTGGCGGCCAGGGCATCAGGATTGACTACGCGCACCCGATCAAGCTCGATCCGGTCGCCGCCGCCCATCCGGGGCTGACTGTGGTAGCGGCGCATTTCGGCTGGCCCTGGCAGCTGGACCTCGCCGCTATCGCGCTGCACAAGACCAACGTGTACATCGATGTCTCCGGCTGGTCGCCACGGCGGATCCCGCCAGAGGTGATCCGCGAGCTCAAGGGCCGGCTGTCCGGGCAGTTCCTGTGGGGCAGCGACTTCCCGTTCTTCACTCCGGAACGCTGCCTCGCCGACTTTACCGACCTCGGCTTGCCAGCCGACGTCCTGGACAAGGTCCTGCGTGACAACGCCGCCCGCATCCTCAGGCTTACCTGACTCAGGTCGGCGACGGACGCATCGCTGGCGTCAGCGGCCGCCGGGCGGACGTGCCGGGCGGGTGCTAGCCGGCCGGCTGGTCGGACCTGTCCAGCCAGCGCAGAATGCCGGCGACGTTCGCGGTCGTGCCGCTGATCCGCTCGTACTTGGCGGCGATTTCGGGGTCTGCGCCGGGGCGCAGCGCCGCGTACCGCTGCCTGGTCCGCTCGGCGACCATGGCCGCGGCGTGATCGAGGTCGAGCCCGGTGCTGCGGGCATGCCTGGTCTCGGCGACCCAGAGGTTGATCTCCTCGGCGGCGCGCTCCAGTGCCTCATCGACCGCCTGCACGGCGCCGTAGTGGCTGAACAGCAGCCGCTCGGGCTGCAACTCGGTGAAGGTACGCAGCGAGCGCAGTGCGGTGGCCAGGTCGAAGTCGGGTGGCGGCGTCGCCGGGCGCATGTCCGCAGTGTCCGGGATGTAGATCCCGGCGGCGTCCCCCACATACAGGTCACCGCTGGCCGAGTCGATCAGCCCGACATGGTGCCTGGCATGCCCTGGGGTGTAGTGGCTCTCCAGCCGCCGCCCGCCGCCCAGGTCGATCGAGCCGGTCTGTCCCACCACGTCGATCCGGTCGGCCGGGGTCGGCGCGAGCGCGCCGAACAGCTCGTCAAGCTCGTCTCCGTAGACCATCCGCGCGCTGGCCATCAGCCGGGACGGGTCGGCCAGGTGCCGGGCGCCGAGCTCGTGGACCACTATCCGCGCGCTGGGGAACATCTCGGCGATATCGCCCGCGCCGCCCGCATGGTCCAGGTGAATGTGCGTGACGACGACCGTCGCCAGATCCGCCGGGCCGACGCCGAGGCTGGCCAGCGCGTCGCGGACGACTGGCGCCGATGGTCCCGTACCCGTCTCCACCAGGCAGGGCGCCGCACCGCGGATCAGGTAGCCCGCGGTGATCTGCGAATACCCCGCCATCAAGGTGTCGATCTGGTACACCTCATGGCCGAGGCCGACGACGGCGCCGGCCGGCCCCGTGCCGTCCTGCACAGCATCCACGCTGCCATCCTCGCAGACGGGATCGCGCTATGCAGCGCTGCCGCACTGGCGGCGGGAGCGGGTAACATCGGGTGGCGGCCGCCCGGAACGGCCGCTGCCGGGCTTATTAGCCCCGACGCGCTAGGCAGCTGCCCGGTGGCTGCCAGGTCGTGTCGCGGAGGTCATCGGATCACGCCAAGAGCCTGTGGAAGTAGCCAGTTGTGAGCGGAACGACTGTCCGGCCCGCGGCCGCCTCGTCGCGCGGCGACGCGCCCGTCACGCTGCGGCGCCGCATTGTCAGTGCCCCGGTCCCCGCGGTCATCGTCGCCGCGACCGTGCTGGCGCTGGCGCTGCGCGGCTACCAGCTCGCCCGGCCTGGTCATCTCCTCGATGTCGGTGAATACGACGACGGCGCGGATTTCGGCAGCGCCATCTGGCTGGTGCACGGCATCCTGCCGTACCGGGACTTCGTGCTCGTGCAGCCGCCGGGCATCACGCTGCTGATGAGCCCGGTGGCGCTACTATCCCGGCTGACCGGCAGCACCGCCTGGGCACTCGGTGCGGGGCGGATCCTTACCGCCCTGGCCGGGGCAGCGTCGGTCCCGCTCGGCGGCCTGCTGGTACGGCATCGCGGGCTGCTGGCCACGACACTGACCTGCGGAGTCATCGCCATCTACCCGGGCAGCGTGCAGGCCGCGCACACGGTCCTGCTCGAGCCGTGGCTGGTGGCGTTCTGTCTGGCGGGCGCGCTGGCGGTGTTCGACGGGGACCGCATCGCGGGCGGGCGCAGGCTGATGTGGGGCGGGGCGGCTTTCGGGTTCGCCGGCGCCATCAAGGTGTGGGCCATCATCCCGGTCGCGGTGATCTGCGTGCTGTGCCTGCCGCAGCTGAGGCTGGCGGGCCGGTACCTGGCGGGCGTGGCGGCCGGTTTCTGCCTACCCGTGCTGCCGTTCGCAGTAGCGGCGCCGCGCGGCTTCTACGACAGCGTGGTCGTGGCGCAGCTGGTCAGGACCGGCACGCGGACCCCGATCGGATTCCGGGTACAGCAGCTGACCGGGCTGACCGCCTGGCATCCTGGCGCCGCTGCGCTGACGGCTGCCGCCATCGCGGTCGCGCTGATCGCGGGTGGCCTGCTGATCTCAGCGTGGCTGGTGACCCGCTCCCCGCTCGCACCCCTCGAATGGTTCGCGATGGTCACGGCGGGTCTGGTGGTGGCCTCGTTCATCGTTCCCGACGATTTCTACTACCACTACCCCGGCTTCCTCGCCCCGTTCCTCGCCATGACCCTCGCGCTGCCCGCGGGCGCGCTGATCGACGGCACGGGGCCGCAGGAACGGCGCCGCGGCGGCCCGCCGCCTGCAAGGCTGCGTTACCGGGTGGCGGGACTTGCCGGGCTGGTCATCGTCACGCTGCCGCTGGCAGTGCCGAGAGCGGAGAACAGCCCGGGGCCCGCCGAACAGCGCCAGGTTGCCGCCATCGAACGAGCGATCCCGCCGGGTGCGTGCGTCCTGTCGGATCAGATGTCACTGCTCATCTCCGCCAGCCGGCTGGTCTCCAGCCGCCCGGGCTGCGCGGTCGTGCTCGACGGCACCGGCACCGGCTACGCCCTCGGGCACGGCCGGAGCGCGGCCACGGCCGGCAGCGTCCCCGCGGTAGCGGCGGTCTGGCGCCGGGCTTTCGCCGCAGCGCAGTACGTCTGCCTGACCCCGTACAACCAGGTGCGGATCGCCTGGACCCCGCGGCTCGAGGCGTACCTGCGGAGCAACTTCACGCGTGCCAGCGGCCCCTGGGCGCCGATTCAGCTCTACGTCAGGAACGGGCTGCGGCTCCGCCGGTGATTCAGCTCTGAGCGAACGTCCTGATCACCAGGCCGGTCCGCGGCTTTGGATCAAATGAAGTCGACTTCCGCGGCACTAGCTCACCCCTGGCCGCGACGGCATAGACATCAGCGGCAGACATCGGGCTGCAGATGACCGCGGTGCCGCCGGCTTCGCTGGCGGCGCGGATCGCGGCGGCCGGGTCGTTATGCACGAAGCCGACATTGCGGTCGCTGTCCCGGATCCCCCAGATCCGGCCGACCAGCAGCTCCTGGAGCACCGACGCCGCCAGCCCGCGCCAGCGCGCTGACCGGCCGGCCGGCATCGCGGCGTCCACCTGCAGCTGGTCCGGCTCGGTCAGCAGGTACGCGGCGGCGTCGTCGGCCACGAGAAACGCCACGCCGTGGCTGCTAGCGGCCGCGAGCTCGCTGACCGCAGCGGGCAGTCCCGTGTCGCCGCCGGGCAGCGCCCGCACCCGGAACGCTGCCTTGGCGAGCTCGGCCGCGGCAGCCGGGTCCAGCTGCGGGATTATCCGGTGGATCGCCCCGACCTGCGGCGGGTAGGCGCGGGCGTCGACCAGCAGGGCCAGCCCGTAGTCCCACGGCCCCGGCCCGGCGCCCGCGGCCCGGCGCCGGCGCTGAAGCTCGAGATAGGCCGAGTACCTGTGGTGGCCGTCGGCGATGACCGGGCGGGCCGGTGCCAGGTCAGCCGCGATCGCGGCGAGCCGGGCGGGATCGGTAATCGCCCAGATCCGGTGCCGGACACCATCGCGGGTCACCGCCTGTGCCAGCGGCGGCGTCGTGCCGGCGGCCGCCGCTATGGCGCGGCCCGCCGCGCCAGGCTCACTGCGGTCGTAGAGGAGGAAGATCGGCTCGAGGTTGGCCTGCGTCGCCTCCATCAGCTGGCGGCGGCCGGCCACCGGCCCGGGCGCGACGCCCTCGTGCGGCCGGATGACGCCGGCGTCCAGCGGTTCCAGGCGGAGCGCCCCGATCAGGCCGCGCTGGTTCACTGTCATGCCGGGGCCGTCCGCCACCGCCTGCTCGTAGACGTACAGGGCAGGGTCGGGATCGATCCGCAGGATCTGCCCGTCCTGCCAGGCCTGCAGCATCCGGGCGGCCTCACCGCAGCCGTCGCCGGGATGGCCGCGCACCTGGTGCGGGAGGATCAGCCGGACCACGTTGTGCGGGTCGGCCGCCATCAACTGGTCCTCTATGTCGTGGGCGATGACGTCGTACGGTGGAGAGGTGACCTCAGCCAGACCGCTCACCCTGTCCTCCGCATAACGAACACCGCGAAACGGTGCCAGCGAAAGCTGGCGCTGCCCGGCTGGTGCTGGCTCGTGGCCAGACGGAAGGATATGCACATATGTCAGAAGGACCAACTGGCGGCCAGGATTCCCGCCCTGGCGATCAGCTTCCTGGCCGGCCCGCGCGCGCTGATGATACCTACGCCGTCTACCAGCGCGGGCTCGAGCTGCTCGGGCGCGGCAGTGCCGCCGCGGCAGCGCAGCTGCTCGAGCGTGCCGCGGCTGCCGAGCCGCAGTCCCGCAGTGTCCTGGAGGCGCTGGCCAGGGCACAGTTCGACGCGCGCAGGTACATCGCCGCGGCCGCCACCTTCCGGCGGATCGTGGACGCCAGCCCGAGTGATGACTATGCCCAGTTCGGCCTGGGGCTGGCCCTGGCGCGGACCGGTGATCCGGCGGCCGCCGCCGAGCACCTGGCCCTGGCCGCTGCGATGCGGCCGGACCTGCGCCACTACACTGACGCGCTGCGCGGCGTACGGGCGACGCTGCGCGCTCGCGAGTCACCGAATACGACGGGAAACGCATGATGCAGAACGCAGGTCACGACGTGCGCCGGGATGCTGCCGCTGGTGCCGTCCGGGGGAGCGCGGGAAGCCCTCGCGGCTGCGACCGCCCGCTCAGCGAGGTTTACGACGTGGCGCTGCTCGACCTGGACGGGGTCGTCTACCTGGGCGGGACCGGGATACCCAGTGCGCCGCCTGCACTGAAGCAGGCCAGGCACCGCGGGATGCGGCTGGCGTTCGTCACCAACAACGCCTCGCGCTCGCCGGCCGCCATCGCGCAGCAGCTCAGCCAGCTGGGCGTCCCGGCGTCGTCCGCCGACCTGGTGACCTCGGCGCAGGCCGCCGCGCGGCTCATCGCGGACCGCATGCCGGCGGGCTCGGCCGTGCTGGTCGCGGGCGGGATCGGGCTGCGGCTGGCGCTGCGGGAGCGCGGCCTGCGGCCGGTGTCCACCGCCGCCGAGCGTCCTGCCGCGGTCGTGCAGGGGTACGCGCCGGATATCAATTATGCGCTGCTCGCCGAGGCCGCCCTGGCGGTCCGCGGCGGCGCCTGGTACGTGGCGTCCAACGCCGACGCCACGCTGCCGAGCCCGCGGGGCCCGCTGCCGGGCAACGGCGCGCTGGTCCAGGTGCTCGTGACCGCGACCGGCTGCCAGCCGGTGGTGGCCGGCAAGCCCGAGCCCCCGTTGCACGCCGAGGCGGTCCGGCGCACCGGTGCCCGCCGGCCACTGATCGTCGGTGACCGGCTGGACACCGACATCGAGGGCGCGGTCCGGGCCGGCGCCGACAGCATGCTCGTCCTCACCGGGGTCAGCCGGCCCGCTGACGTGGTGCTCGCTCCGCCGCGGTGCCGGCCCGCCTACCTCGCGGTTGACCTGGCCGGACTGCTCGAGCCGCATCCGCAGGTGGCTGCCGCCGGCGGCGCGTTCCGCTGCGGCGGCTGGACGGTATCCGGCCAGCTCAAGCTTTCGGGCTCGGGCGCACCGGTCGACGGCCTGCGGGCGCTGTGCGCGGCTGCCTGGTCGGCAGGGGCTGATTCGGCCGATGCGGTGCGGTCCGCGGTAGGCAGGCTCGGCTTCCCGGCTGATGCGGGACCATCCTGAGCCAGCCGGCTCCGGCTGCGCGGGCAGGATCTCACCAGGGAATCCCGTCCGGCGGATTGCCCGGGCCGACTGGCCGGGGGCCTACCGCAGGCGGCCGGCTATGACATGCTCAGGGCCTACCGCGACCACTTCGGGATCATCACCGACCGGATCCCCGCCAGGGCGGCAGACTGACGCGCATTCGGCTTGAGGAGGCGACGGCCGGTGACAGACGAGCCATTCCGCACGATCATTGAGCCGTTCCGCATCCACTCTGTGGAGCCGATGCGGCTGACGACCCGGGCGGACCGGGCGGCGGCCCTAGCCGCCGCGGGGTACAACCTGTTCGAGCTGCGGGCCGAGGACGTGCTGATCGACCTGCTCACCGACTCAGGGACCGGGGCGATGTCGGCGGAGCAGTGGGCCGGGATCCAGCGAGGCAACGAAGCCTACGCCGGGTCTCCCTCGTTCTACCGGTTCCGTGCGGCGGTGACCGGCCTGTTCCCGTTCCGGCACGTCCTGCCCACCCATCAGGGCCGCGCCGCGGAGAAGATCCTCTTCACCGCGGCCGGCGGTCCGGGCCGGGTCATTCCGAACAACACTCACTTCGATACCACGCGCGCCAACATCGAGTTCTCCGGGGCGCAGGCGGTCGACTTGCCTATCCCGGAGGGGCTTGAGCCGGCCCTGCGGCACCCGTTCAAGGGCAACATGGATGTCGGGGCGCTGGAGCGGCTGCTCGCTGCGCAGGCCGACGCGGTGCCGCTGGTGATGCTGACCATCACGAACAACTCCGGCGGCGGCCAGCCGGTCAGCATGGCCAACCTCCGCGCGGTGCGCCAGGTCTGTGACCGCTTCGGCAAGCCGCTGTTCCTGGATGCCTGCCGTTTCGCGGAGAACGCGTGGTTCATTAAGACCAGGGAACCCGGCTACGCCGATGTCGCAGTCGCCGACATCGTCCGCGAGATGGCCGCCTTTGCTGACGGGATGACGATGTCGGCGAAAAAGGATCCGCTCGCCAACATCGGCGGCTGGCTTGCTCTCGACGATGACGGCCTCGCCGACCGCTGCCGCAACCTGGAGATCCTCACAGAGGGCTTTCCCACTTATGGCGGGCTCGCCGGCCGTGACCTGGAGGCGATCGCGCAGGGGCTGAGCGAGTGCACCGACGAGGACTACCTGTCTTACCGGGTGCGCTCGGTCGCCTACCTCGGCGACGCGTTCGAGTCGGCGGGGATCCCGGTCGTCGTGCCGTTCGGCGGCCACGCGGTCTTCATCGACGCGCGGGCCATGCTGGCGCACCTCGACCCGCTGCAGTACCCGGGCCAGGCGCTGGCCTGCGCGCTGTACGCGGAGGGCGGGGTGCGAAGCTGCGAGATCGGGACCGTGATGTTCGGCCTGCACCCGGACGGCACCGAGACCCCGGCCGCGCTGGACCTGGTCCGGCTCGCCATTCCCCGGCGCACCTACACCCAGAGCCACATGGACTACGTGATCGAGGTCGCCACCCGGGTGGCGAGCCGGGGCGCCGAGCTTCCCGGCATGCGCATCGTGTCCCAGCCAAGGCAGCTCCGGCACTTCACTGCACGGTTCGCGCCGCTGCAGTGAGCCGCATGGCTGCCGCGACGGGTTCGGCGGCGCTGGAAGGCGCAGACCACGGCGTGCGGGTCAATGCGCTGGTCACCGGCAACGTCGGCACTCCCTTGTACCGGAGCCTGCTGGGCGGGCCGGCCGAGGGCGAACTTCCGGGCCCGGCGCCCAGCCCCACTGGGAGGGTCGCCTTGGCCATCGACGGCGGCTGCACCGCGTAGCCAGCGCACCAGTGTTGGGCGGCTACCCCACGACGCAGCCGCTGCTCTGCCCGTGGCTGGGGAAGGCGGTGGCCAGGGAGTCAGCGATCATCCTGGCGCGCGCGGCATAGCCGGCCGAGGTGAAGTGAATCCCGTCGGCGATAAACCATCTGGTCTTCACCAGCGCGGCCCAGTCGAAGATCCGCATGTTCGGGTACCTGGCGCAGGCCTGCAGCAGGGTGCTGTCCCACCGCAGCATGTTCGCCTCGGCGTAGGGGCCGCTGACGAGCAGCGATTTGACGTTGACCCACAGGACAGGCGCACCGTTGGCTACGGACATCATCCGCTGGATCCGGGTCATCAGCCCGACTTCCGAGCCCGCGGCCACGTCAGCGGTGTCGTTCGTCCCGAGCGCGATCACCCAGCATCCGCGGAATCCCGCTGCCACCATCGCCCGGGCCGCATCGTAGCCGTTGACCTGCCCGGGCAGCACCTCGACCACCGACCGCGCTCCTGAGATGTCCGTGCGGACCGTCTGCACGCCGACGTCTTCATACCGCTCCGGCAGCCGCTGGGCAGCGTCGGGCAGGTAGTCGGGCGAGACCAGGCCCTCGGACGTCGAGTCGCCGAGGTGGGCGACAGCCCGGCATGAGGTGCGCAGTGGCCCGGCGGGTGACGCGCTGGCCGATGATGCGGGCAGCCGGCCGGCCAGCGCAGGCTGCGGCCGGGCCTTCGACACTGACTTGCTGGCCTGCGAGAGCCCTGGGCCAGCCGCCAGGAAGGCCGGGCTGCCCGTGCCCGTGCCCGCGGCCGGGGCAGGAAAGGCACCGGTGAGACCGGCGCAGGCTACGAGCAGCACCCCCGATGCTCCTGTGACAGCGGCCACGCCGGCCAGCCTGACAGGCCTGGCCCTCCATTCGGCGGGCCGGAGCCGCACGCGCAGCCGCCCGATGGCGCCATGGCGCACGGGCTCCTCGACGAACCGCCAGGACAGCGCCGCCAGGAGCACGCTGGCCGCTACCTGGACAGCTGCCCTCGGCAAGTCCTCGCCGGTGTTCGGGGGCGAGGTCAGCACGATGACGGGATAGTGCCAGAGGTAGATGCCGTAGGAACGGACGCCGAGCCAGCGCAATGGCCGCCAGCCCAGCACCAGGCCCACCAGGCTGCCGGGACAGGCGGCCGCTGCGGTGACGGCGGCCGCCGCCAGCGAGAGCACCACCAGCCCGCCGCGATAAGCGAACGGCGCGTACTGACCGACCCGCCAGATCATCAGGGCGATCACGGCCAGGCCCGCGAACCCGGCGCCGTCCAGCAGCACGCGGCTGCGTCGCGCGGGCGCCGCCTGCCGGCGGCTGGGCCAGACCATCGCCAGTGCGGCCCCTATGAGCAGGCCGAAGGCGCGGGTGTCGGTCCCCTCGTAGACCCTGGTTGGATCAAGCCCGGGGTGGTAAAGCAGGAGCATCGCGGCTGCCGACGCGGCGGCCAGCGCGAGCGTAGGCAGCGCCAGCCACCTTACCGAGGCCGCCCGGCGTGTTCCCAGGCAGCACAGGCCCAGCAGGAGTAGCCAGGGCCAGATCAGGTAGAACTGCTCCTCCACCGCCAGCGACCACAAGTGATCGAGCGGGGCGGGCGGCGCGAACCGCGCGAAGTAGGACTGATTCGCTGCGATGAGGTACCAGTTGCTCCAGTAGGTCGCGGCCGCCGCGACGGCGCCGCGCAACCCGGCCAGCCGGGCCCGGTCCGCGATCGTGACCCAGGCGGTGACGGCCGCCAGCATCACGAATAGGGCAGGCAGCAGCCGGCGCGCGCGCCTGAGCCAGAAGTCACCGAGGCGCAGCCGCCCGTGCGCAGACCATTGGCCCAGCAGCAGGTCGGTAATGAGGTAGCCGCTCAGCGTGAAGAACACCGCGACGCCCAGCAAGCCGCCTGGCGCCCATCCGAGCTGCTCGTGAAATGCGATAACAGCGAGCACCGCCAGCGCGCGCAGGCCGTCGAGGCCTGGCATGTAACGCTGGCCGGCGCGAACCGGTTCCGGCATGGTTTCCCCCTCGCCGCGCTCGGCCATACCGTCGCCCGTCCGGGGACGTCTCGGTGCTGCGCGGCAAGAAAGGCACTACCCAGTGTTATCTATTGACTACGTATCGGAGTCACCAAAGATACGGAACCATTCCCCATAGCGCGCGAGAGCGGCCGATGGCGGAGATGGGCAGCGGAAGGGCGGCCGCCGCTAGCGCACCGTGCAGCTGCGACTGTCGCCGCCGCGCCCGAAAGCCCTCGCCAGCGCGTCCGCGATGGCCTGGGCGCGGGCCGCATACCCGGCCGAGGTGTAGTGAATCCCGTCGGAGATGAACCAGGCGGGGCTGGCCACGGATGCCCAGTCGAAGATCCGCATGTTCGGATACTTGGCGCACGCCTCGCGCAGGGCGCCGTTCCAGAGCTGCATGTTGCCCTCCGCCCAGGAACCGCTGGCATCCAGGGTCCGCACGTTGACCCAGAGCACCGGCTCGCCGTGCGCCACCGACATCATTTCCTCGATGCGACCCATCCTCCCGACGGCGGACCCGACGGAGACATTCGCGGTGTCGTTGGTGCCCAGGGCGAACACCCAGCAGCCCCGGTAGCCCTCGCGACGCCAGGCCCGCGCCACGTTGTCACCGTTCACCTGCCCGGGGAGAACCTCCACGATCGAGCGGCCGCCTGATGCGTCCACCCGGAAGTCCCTGACGCCGACGTCCGCGTAGCGAGCGGCCAGCCGCTCGGCCGGGCCGGGCAGGTACTCGGGCGAGATCAGGCCCACCGACGTCGAGTCGCCGATGTGCGCCACTGACCGGCAGGACGTGCGCAGCGCCCCGCGGCGCAGCCGGGCCGTCGTGCGCGCGCGCTGCGACGCGGCCGTCACAGATCGGAAGAGCACACGTC
>OBLT010002147.1_pt1 | contig 12407 bp, 11 predicted proteins | sample 1518721 | NCBI WGS metagenome assembly OBLT01 (sample SAMEA3539307, study PRJEB22396) | soil metagenome | biome: tundra; feature: field; material: soil | place: USA | collected 2010-05 | depth 0.15 m | reverse complement strand
CCCCAATTCCCCTTACTCCCGCTCCTCAATTCCGGCTAATTTGGACAGCAGTGAGGGGGACTAGTGGTTGGTTATAACTCTTGCGCGATAACTCGCCAGCAATATAACGATGGCTTGAATCGTATTTATCCCCTCCTGCAGCAGGACGGACAAACTCTTGAACGTATACGCCAGCTGATCGTCCAAGGACAGGCAGCCGATACTAAACGCCTCGAGAATCTCATTGCCAGCTTCTATTTAAATTTGCGGCAGTTGGTGCAGATGAGTGGCAACCAAGAAATACTCGAAAGCATCAACTCGCTATCGCAACTTGTGTTGAGCGGCAACGATCAGATCTTTCAAAGTGTAGGGAATCTTCAAAGGCAGCAACGCGCGAACGAAGATGCGGTCCAAGCCACGCTTAGCGAGATTAAGGAGATGCTTAAGAACAAGCCATTGGCGAGTCCGGCGGAGGTGTCCAACGACATTAGAAGGGCCCTGATTGATAAGGCGAATGCCGCAGAGGCGGCATACAACGATGGTTACGCCCTTCTGAGTGCGCATCGCTACAAGGACGCTGTGCCCTACCGCGAGAAGGCCGTTGCCGCAGTCCCGCTGCCGCAATTCTATTCGGCCTTGGGTCGGGCGAATCTTGATTCTGACAATTTTGAAAGCGCCGCTGTGGCGTACCGCAACGAGACTAGGCTAAACCCTGATGACGAAGAAGCATACAATTTCCTCGCGCTGGCTCTGATAAGCGCTAAACAATATGATGAAGCTGCTAATGCATTGCAGCACGCAACTACGTTAAATCCGACGAGTGGGACTTATCGCAATAATCTTTCCGTTGTTTTCCTCAATCTGGGGCGGTATGACGAAGCTGTGGCTGAAGGTCTCCAGGCGGTGCAACTAGGTCAAAAGGATGCGACTTTCCGCCAAACTCTTGCGACGGCTTATTCTACGCGGGGGGGGCGAGAGGAAGCTCTTGCTAAATTCAAGGAAGGTGCCGGGATGGCTGATTCTGCTCGGAGGGATCGAGATGAAGCTGTTGCCCAATTCAAGGCAGCGATCTTAATCGAGCCGGAGAATTCCGAGAGATATATGCTGAGCAGCCTTGGACACTGGCAACGAGGATTGGGCGAACACATAGCGCCAGCCTGCCGGAGTCCGCAGGTATGTGTCGCTGAACTAGACTGTTTTATCGAACGGCTTTCCCTCGTCTGTTCCTTTCTCCGTTAGCAGGGCCGTAATGACGGCGGTATCACCCCAAACACGAACTGTCTGATTCGTATCATCCTGTCGTTCGTAGGTGACGCGTCCACTACGCGCTTCCGCAAGCAGGTCGGCTTTGCTGTAGGTTTTTCCAGAGCCAGTCACCAAAATAAAATCATCGGCGAGAATGCGGTCCATTGTGGCGGCATCATTTTCTTTCACGGCCAACTGATACTGAGTGTCGAGGGCAGCGATAGTCCTTCTATCGTCGGCATCAGGCTTTGAGCTCATTGCGCCCGTAGTGGGGCGGAAGACCAGATCGAACCATGGCTTCCAAGTTTTTCCGTGATCCCCTGATGTGGCAGCGGTCTCGCGAACTTCTCCATTCGCGGGCTTCCACCAGCCGCGAACGAGAGTGTGCTTTGTGTGATCTTCGCCGCTCAAAATCATCACGCCAGCGTCCAGTTTTCCTTCGATCTCAAGCAACTCGCCGCGGTTGGTCACCCAGGTCTGGTGCCAAACATCTCGGGCAACGTCGTAGATTGTGAAACTCTGCCCTTTATGTCCATCTGTGCCTTGGTAATCCTCGCGTAAGACGCAGCCGTCGAGAATGAGGTCAACTTTGGCGTGGGCGACCTGGATTGGGCTGCCCACATCAAACACGTCCCAATCTCCCGCCCAGAAGTCAAACTGCCGATAGGAGGGCGCGCCGCAATGAGTTGGGGTGGCGGGTTCTGCCGCAAAGGCGCGATTCGGCAAGTTGTTTCCTGCCAGTAGGACGGCCACTACAACGATCAGGATCTTGAACCCACCAATCGGACTCATTTCAACGTTTCTCCGCTGGATCAAGATGAAAGCTGAACAACATAGTATCGACCAGCCTAAAAGCCAAGTCGTCTCTGCCCATGATCGCTTCACCGAGTTGTCGAGTTAGTGACACCCGGCGATTCGTACGTTCTTCGCCAGCCACGCGTTTAACACCAGAAAACCTGGCGACCCATCTAAAGTCGTCGCCATGATATGAAGCAAGACTTCGATTATCAGGCGCTGACCTGATGGCTGCTTCGTTTGCTGATCGCATCAGCCAGAACCAGCACAGTTCCGCTCAAGGCTAAAATATCAACGAAATTGTTCAGCCCACCGTCTATGTCAGAAGGGTTAGCGATTATCATGAAGCTGTAAACAAACACTCCTAGAAGCAGAACCACAATCCCCAGACATGTTGCTGCCAAGCGTACGTTTTTGTTCGCGACAATACACGCGCCGCAAGCGATGAGAGCCGCGCCCGTCAGATAGGCCCAGAAAAGACGTCCGTGAATCCATGCCGGCGTTATTGCTTCCATCGGAATGCCGGGTGCTAACGTGGGATGCAGAAAATGGTCCACGCCAATTACTATCGCCGGTATCCCCACGAAAAAGCGACAGAGAGTTACCAGCACTGGCGCGCCCTCCGAAGGCGTTCTTTTCAACTGTGTTGCGGCCAATGCAAAAGCTCCACCGCTGAAGGCGAGATCCCTCAGGCCGATGACCCAAAACAAAAGAGCGCCATGTGTGACTACTATGTTATGGATATGCATCAAAACCACGAAAAGTAGAAACATGCATCCCAAAAGTGTGGCCGCCAACCGCGCCTGTATCTCGAAGAGGATGCTCAACACTGCGGCAATAATTGCAATGCCCACCAGATAGACCCAAAATGTGTGCCACGGCATCCACGACGGAACGATACTCGCGACCAACTTTGTATTGGTAAAATGCTGGGTGGCGAATACTCCCATCGGGAGGGCATAGAACAACCGCCCGAATTTGTCGAGCCCGTGTTTTTGCGGCAGTTCGTCCTCGATGATCTTTGTTAGCCCGATTGCCAGATAAATCGCGCCACTAAAATACGGCCAGAATACGTCCGCCCTGATTGGGAAGACTGCAAGTGCTAAAGCAAGACGAGCCTGGTAGAACAATTGGAGACTGCAACTCAGCATATTCATTCTAGGATCACCACCATGACCCGACTCTGAATCGCAAAGTTCTTAGTTTAACTCGAACGGTGCGACGTTCTGGCAGGGGATGCAAGAGCCCTCCAGGAAAGGAAGTAGCGAATCCATCCTGACCTCGAGTCTTGCCGGGGACATCGCGAGGTGTTTTCTTGAAGCGTAGACAGAGGCAGCGGTGGGCGGGGCTATGACGCCGTGGATCGCTGCAACCCCTGTTCGGCTTTGATCACAGACGTCAGTCGAGAAAGAACCCGCCGGTGCCGATCCAAAAGTTCGCGAGAGATTTGAGATTGTTCTTGTAGGTGCGGGTGACCGTATACTCCTTTCCCCCTTTCACCTGCAGACCATATTCGCCCGTCGAATACGGTTTGATCACCTCCACAAACTGGGCATTCACTAGTACAGAGCGATGGATACGAATGAACCCATAGGGTTCAAGCTTTTCTGCCACGACCGAGATTGAGTCGCGAAGCAAATACGAATTCGTGCCTCGGTGCAGCAAAACGTAGTTGCCTTGAGCCTGAACCGCAACCACATCGGAAGGATCGATAAATAGAATTCTACCCTTTACCTTGATGGCAATCCGAGGAGACCGTGGTCGGGCAAACACCTGCACAACTGGCAGAGCTTCCATTGGCGTCGTTTGTTCTGCCGTCATACCCCTCAATTCAGGGTCTGCTAACGATTCCAAGGAAAGCGCATTCATAAACAATTGCAACCCCGATTCGTGGACTTCGCTTGTGCTTGCGGCCATGCGCCCGCAAGACGACGGAAGTCATTGTTCCCACAGTAACTCCGATAATGGTTGTAGACAATACCCACTTGACGGGATTTGCGCATAACCATTACGATCCTTGAATGAAGAGAGTAGCCTCCGGAATTCTGCCCATGATCACGGTCAACCGGAGGGCCGCGAAGGCCCTGCACAGGCAGATTTATGACGCGTATCGCACAGCAATTGTCGATGGCAGTCTGCGCCCCGGACAGCGAATTCCATCAACCCGAGTGCTGGCATCGGAGATCGGTGTGTCACGCTTCCCGGCTGTAAATGCGTACGCCCAGCTGTTAGCGGAAGGCTATTTCGAAAGTCGTGTCGGCGCAGGTACTGCCGTTTCCAGGTCCCTTCCGGACCAGTTCACGTCAAGCCCACCAACGGGAGCGCGACTACCGACAAATCGCTCCGGACCTCGGTCGGTTTCGCGTTGTTCTTCAGTCCTTCCCCGTTTTAAGCGCGAATGGCAACCGGGCTGGGGGGCATTTGGTGTAGGGCAAGTGGCCTTTGATCAATTCCCGCTCCAGATTTGGTCGAACTTGGTCGCGCGTCGCGGCCGAAACATGGATGCGAAATCGTGTCACTACGGCGACCAGATGGGGTCCGAGGTTTTTCGGGAAACCCTCGCAAGCTACCTAAGAACCGCACGATCGTTACACTGCCAAGCAGAACAAGTCATGATCGTCAGCGGCTCGCAACAAGCACTTGAGCTTTCGGCCCGCGTGCTTCTCGACCCCGGGAGCCGTGTGTGGGTAGAAGAACCCGGCTATCGCCTGGCAAAAGCTGTCTTCGCCCTGGCTGGCTGTCGTCTCGTCCCCGTTCCTGTTGATGGCGAAGGTCTGGATGTTGCCGCTGCCGTTAAGCTCTGCCGCAAAGCCCGCGCCGCCTTTGTTACCCCCTCCCATCAATTTCCGCTCGGAGTAACCATGAGCGCCTCGCGGCGCTTCCAACTACTGGACTGGGCTGAAAACACAGGGTCTTGGATCATCGAGGATGACTACGACAGCGAGTATCGTTACGAGAGCTTGCCCATCGCGTCTTTGCAGGGTCTCGACGCCAACGCTCGTGTGATCTACATCGGGACCTTCAGCAAAGTCTTATTTCCCTCCCTGCGCCTCGGCTACATCGTCATTCCATCGGACCTAGTCGACCGTTTTATGTCGGTCCGCCGTGCTATGGATATTGGTCCGCCAAACTTTTATCAAGAAGTGATCGCGGATTTTATTACTGAAGGGCATTTTTCCCGCCACATTCGAAGGATGCGGGTTCTCTACCGCGAGCGGAGGAGTGCGCTGGTAGACAGCATCAGTAAGGAACTCGGGTCCATGGTCGAGGTGCTCGGGAGCGAAGCCGGCATGCATCTCACCGCGACATTGCCTGGCAGGATCTGCGATGTGGAAATTGCCGAGCGAGCCGCCCGCCAGAACCTATGGTTATGGCCTCTCTCTCCTTCCTATCTAGGTGAGGCGTCACGCCCTGGCTTCATCCTGGGTTTTGGCAGTACTGCGGTGGAAGAAATTCCGCTCGCCGTTCGCAAGCTCCACAAGTTGCTGGTCCTGACGTGAGAAGCTCGCGGACTCCGGGCGCCTGTCCGAAAGCCCCCCGTACAATCCTATCCTCAGCCGCGCGAGCCCCTTCCTTGTATGCAGAGTTCAGTGCACTTTGTCAGATTCATCTTTTACCCGTGTCTGGTTCGTAATCCAGTTTACTTCCCAAGTCTTGCCTCCATTATCCGAGTATGACTATTCAAAGTGGGCCGAATTCGGGGTGATGTCCGACCAAACATATCGAACAAGGATGGCTCTGGCATTAAATGGCTCTTGGTCGAAAAACTCACCGCGGCCATTCTTGAACTCGCCGATCATGCGTTGGCCTAAGGTGCCATCCTTGCTGTTGGCCCAATAGAGGTTCCAATGGTGGGATTGGGGATTGTATAAACGGAGGGTCAGACCCTCGATGTGGCCCATTGGGCCATCGGTTTCGAACTCCTACACTTGTCCAAGGGAATGCTGCGGGTTAATCGGCCGGCGTCAGCGCCTTCCGCAACAGTCCAGCTTGCGTTCGTTTTAACTCCTACCTCTTCCAACAACACTCGCAGTGGTACACCCGTCCATTCGCTGCTGCTAAGCAACCCGTGGCTCTTCTGCGGGTCGGCTCCCGGGCGACCGGCCTGCTCTCCGCCGCTATTGCCGGCGCACTCCAGGAAGTGAATTCTCGAGATCGAGGGAAATCGGTGAAGGTCCTTCATGTTGAAGATCAGCGGACGGTCAACCAGTCCATGAATCATCAGTTCGTGACGTGCGGGATCGATTTACGGCACACCGTGATGGTGGACCTCGTAGTGCAGTGCCGATGGAGTGATGATCCCGTAAAGATCCTGGAGTGGCGTCCAGCTTGCGTCGGAGGCTGGCGTTGCCGACGGACGGAAGTAGCGGGTGGACTGTTCAAAAGGCGATTCGTTCGCCATATGCCCGGCGCGGCGCCCCAGGCTGGCTCGCACTGACCCTTCCCGTTGCGAGCAGAGCTCCGCCCGCGGCTGCGCTGCTCTTAAGAAAGCTGCGCCTATCGTTGATCCGTTCCCCCCCGCGACTCATACTCGGCGGCATTCCTTATCCTGTTGAGATATGCGCCACTGGTCTGAGGACGCTACCGATTTCTCAGCTTGCGGGCTTGCGCAAAGCCGCTCCGAGTAATCTGCCAGGCCCTGGTTCTTGCACAAAAGCAACGACCCGAACGTTCTTTGGATCCGTACCGGGCTTGAGTTTTAACTGAACGGTTTCAGCAAAACTCTTTCCCTTCGACAGTTTTCCGATCTTCTTGAGTTCCAGCACGACAGCAACGTGCGTCAAGTGTCGGCCGCCATTTTCGCCGTGCAAGACTTGCGACTCCACGCGATCGAGAGCGACCGCCACGTAGACGTCGGCGTTGTGTTTATCGGATTCACCATCGACTTCAATGAGCACGCGAAGAACGGCTGGATTCCCAGCATCAACGCTCACCTCGCCAATCCGCACAGGAACCTTAGGTGCAGCCGCGGCTTCGTGAAGGACTTGGTTGAGTTGTTGCGAATTGTTAGCGCGCGCTTCTTTGGTTCCATCCACGATGATTTGGGGAGTGTATGGGGTTTCTAGTCCCAAAGCCCGGACGTAGGCGGTCTGGCGTTCGGTCAGTGCAGCCGAGGAGTTTGGATCCTTCCATCCGTCATGGTCCCAATAATCCACGTGTTCACTGAGGACGATGAATTGTGCACCCGCACTAGGCGGGGATGTGTCCATTCTTTGGAGGAGGGCGTCGGCTGGAGGACAACTCGAACATCCCTCAGAAGTGAACAGTTCAACAAGAATGGGATGAGCATCCGCGCTTGTTGTTTCCGCAGCCGTGGTTCTGCTCTCGATTTGTGGTCCCTGCGCGCCGACGGCCGGTGTAATTCGCAAGAATAAAAGACCGAAAAATAAAACCGCAAACACAGAGGATCGCACTGAATTGCATCGAGACACGTAAATCATATTGCGTGAGGGAACGGTCTTGCGCAATAGCCACTTGGCTGAATTTTATGCTGACCACTCGTCGACTCGCCTCGCCGCACTAACGTGGCCATGGCTAAAGCGATCGCTCGAAAAGGTCGCCTGTGGCTCAAGAACACAAAAGACCCCCGCCTTACAATTCGATCATAAATTGCTTCAACGGACAGGGATTGCTCCGTCTCTATCAGTGCAATCCGGCAAGCGCGCTCCATTTTCGCACGCGGCGGGCGGGGAAGCTTTGGCCCCGTTAGGGATCGCAACCGTGGGCGCTGAGGGCACTCCGTACAGCCTGATTCCGGAACGACATTCATAACCCAATGGTCGAATTAGGTCGTTTGCCGCTGGTGTCGCAGTTCCCACAGATGCTCATTGTGTGGTCCTCGCTTGCTTTCGACCAGCAATTTGGTACGAGCGTACGAATCTGCGGGACCGGTAACCTATGGTTGCGATTCGCGGCGAATAAGCCTTTCTATTCGGTTTGTTCTTATTGGTACGCGTCTTTGCTCGACACTTCTTTCAGACTCCGCCTCGCGACGATGCCCTTGCGTTTCGCTAGCGCGTCCTCCTCCTCCCGGTCGGGTACAGGGCCTCCACTCTCAAGCTTTCGAACATGTTCGGCACACAGACGAAGGGGAGCCTTTCGGCTCCCCAGATTGCACGCACTTTGCAACGGTAGTTAGAAGGTAAGGCGCAAAGCGAACTGCATGTTGCGGCGTTCAAATGTGCCGCCGTTAAGTGCGGGGTTGAAGCCCTTTTCGACGGTCACCGGCGAACCGAACTCCGAATCCGTGCCCCCATAGTTTAAGTAGTAGTTGCTGTGGTTGAAGAGGTTGTAAGCCTCAGTGCGGAACTGCAACGCCATTCGCTCAGTCAGCTTAAAGGTCTTGTAGACACCCATATTGAGGCTATAGTTGTTCGGCGTCCGATACGCGTTGCGGCCCAGCATGTTGGATGGAAAAGCACATACTGAATTGGTGCAGCTTGGATCGTCCGCCACGCCTCCCCCAACCACCGCGCCGTTCACCGTAGCCTGGTAGGGCGTGTACGGAAGAGGCGTGAAATAGCTGAACGTATTTGGCTGATGAATGGGATCGACCGGAGCAATCTTCGAGTAGCTCGCCGTACCACCGCCGTCGTTGAGCTGACGAGCGCAAATCCCATAGGCGAATCCGCAATCGTACATAGTAAATGGCGTACCGGAGCGCCAGGTCCAGATCGGCGCAACCGACCACCCCCCCGCGACGGCCCTCGCAGCCTTGCTCTGGAAGTGGTCGAGGTACGTTGGTGTATAGACCGCGCTAAATGACAGGCGATTCCGAATATCGAAGTCGGAAGAGCCTTTGTCGAAACGCGGATGCTGCCAATCGAGGAAACCCAAGCTGCCTTGCGCGCCACCTGCTTGCGTTTCGGAGAACGTGGAACTCAGGTCGTCCTCGGAGTGAGACCAAGTATAGTTGAACGCAAACTGGAGTCCCTTGGACTGGAAGTTGCTGGATGTCGCCCGGAAATTAACTCCGTTGTACCAGCTATCCCCATTGGCTCCGCGGAAGTTGATGTTCCCATACTGATTGTTGGTGCGGCTCGCTTCGAGGGTTGGGGGGTTTACGTTGGGATCGCCGTTGTAGGTGGGCCCGCCGAAATAGCGGTTGACGTTTGTAATCGAGTACTGATGGATTCCGCGTGAGCCAGAGTATTCCAAGGCGATAACGGTATTCCGAACCACCTCATGCTCCACCGCGAGCGAGTACGACTCTGCGTAGGCGGTCTTAATGTTGGGATCCACCGCACGCAGCGTGACTGGAGGAAGGACTGTCGACCCAGTTCCAGAAAACGGGCCGAGATTGTTCGTCGGGAGCGGGTACGGGCCGCCCGAAAGGGCAACGACCGCGTATGCGGGGGGATTCTGGATAACGTTGAAGGTGACATTACCGAAGTTGCGCTCGTAGCTAATGCCATAACCGCCGCGGATCGACGTCTTTCCGTCCCCGAACAGATCATAGGCAAAGCCGATACGGGGACCAAAATTCCGCGGTGACGATTTCCACAACTGACCGAGCGAACTGGTGGGAGCGGAACTTACGAGGCCAGCACGGACGCTAGCCGGACTAAGAGCTCCGGTGTAATAGAAGTTGGAATCGAGATTCGGCGTGGCGTTGTGCTGCACTCCGAAATATTCCCACCGCAGACCCAGGTTCAAAGTCAACCGCGGTCTGATTTTCCAAGTGTCCGTTCCGTACGCCGCACCGTCGTTAAACCGGTTATTGCGGTTGAATGCTGGTGCGGTGGCAGGCAGATTGATAGTGCAGCTCGCAGGGTTGATAGGCAAACCAGTGTTGATGTCAGTCTGGCAGGGAAACGTACCTTGCGGATTGATGGCGATCTGGTAGCTGAAAATTTGGCCAGCGAGTAGCTGGTCAAGAGATGAAGGATAGCCCGCGGGATTCTGGGGCGACGGCGCAATTCCAGCTGAGTTTTTGGCAAGATCCGCGATGCCATTCTCATAGGCGCCGAACACCCGGTTGTCGCGGGCCTGGATGAATTCTCCACCGAAGCTGAAGGTATGCTTACCCTTCGTGACACTTAGCTGATCCGAGAACTGATAGAGGTTCTGCGGGCCGCCGAAGGGAATCGCAAGGCCTTGCGATTGTGGAATATAACCGGGCAGAAGGACACTTTCGCTGTTCGGAGTCGGCACCGTACCTGCCAGATAGAGTGCCGGTGAAGGCGGGTGCGTGCCCAACGGTTGGAGGTCGTTCAGTCGGTTATAGGAAATCTTAGCCTGGTTAACGATCATCGGCGTAAAGATGTGCGTCAGGTTGATCAAAATATTTTGGTTACGGATGTTTTGGCCCGTGTTGAAGCCGGCATAGGGACTGTCGGCGTTAGAGCCAGTAAAATCGATCTCATTATCGAGGGCGTATCGTCCCCAGAGAGTGGTTTTATTGGTCAAGTTGAAATCCATGCGATTGACTGTGTTGTAGGAATTCTGTGGCACTCCCGCGCCAGCGTCGGTTGGGACAGCGAAGTTGACCAACTGCCACACCGGCAAAGTTGGGCTTGAGGCGGCAAGTGCCAAAAACGCAGGCGAATAATTCAAGGTATAGTGTGAGACGCTGCCGCTAGCGATTTGGCCTGCCGTGATTGGCGCGCCAATGTTGCTCACGCCGCTCGCAAGTGTGCCGTAGGAACTCCAATAAGCTTGCGAAGCCGATCCGGTCTGCGCAATGAATTGAGGGGTAAAGACTAAGGCGCTGTTATTCGCGCTGCTGCGAATACGGGTCCACTCCGTATTCGAAAAGAAGAAAAGCTTGTCCTTGACGACAGGGCCGCCTACGGCGTAGCCAAACTGGTTGCGAACGAAAGACGAGTTCGGAAGGGGTGACTGGACAGGGGTTGAGTGCGCGTTCGCCCAGTTCGACGCGTCAGTTTGATAGGTGGCCGAAGCCAGTGCCGAAACACGGTTGTATTCATATGCCGAACCGTGGAACGCGTTGGTTCCCGATTTGGTGGCGACATTCACTACGCCACCCGATGCGCGTCCATAGTCCGCCGTAAAATTGCTGGTGCTAAGCTTAAACTCCTGCACGGAATCCAGCGGCACCTGCTGACCGACACCCGCCGAAAAGAGATCGACGTTTTCCGCGCCGTCGAGCAGGATGTTGGTGGAGGCGGACCGCTGTCCGTTGATGGACATACCCCCAGCGCCGCGCATACCGGAAGTGTCGCCATCGCTGACGTTGCCCGCTGTCGCCACAAAGTCGTAAACGTTGCGGGTTAAGCTGGGCAGGCTCATAATCTGGTTCGGGGTAATCGTCGCGCCGAGTGTTTGCGTCTCCGTGTCGACTTCCGTGCCCGCCGCCAGTCCCACTACTTCCAAAACCGTCCCGATGCCACCCACCACAAGGTGCGCATCAACAGCGAGCGCCGTACCAACGGTCACTTCGACCGACTTCTTGAATTCGGAAAAACCGGGAGCGCTCACCATCACCACGTAGTTGCCCGCCGGGATATTGGTAATCGTGTAGCCACCTCCGCTCGAAGTCGTGGCTTCTCTCGTCAGGCCCGTGTCCACATTCTTAACCGTGACTTTTGCCGTTGTGACGATCGCGCCCGTAGCGTCTGAAACCGTTCCGCTAATTTTTCCGGTCTCTGCCTGGCCGAACATCATGACGCTCAAGCCGAGCACCGCAAGAAACAGAGTGGTTACTCGAGCCACCACCCTCACACCAGATTCACACTTCATCGCCATGTCTCCTTTGAACCTACGGGTCTGCAATCACTGCTGGTCATTGCATTCTGCAATCCAAAGAGCAGCCCAAAAACGCATGATTGTGACGGACGTACAGAGGAATGGAGCGACATTTCAATTATCGAGGTTGGATTAACAGATACCTTGTGTCGGATACATGCCCGAGGCAATACCACCGATCACTACAACCCAATATTTGCTACGGAATTCAATAAGTACGATGGGATGTGCGATGAGATCTCATATCTAGAACCGCCCTGATGGAGTACACCTGATGGCGGTTCCCATCGTCATACTTGCCGGTAGTTTACTATGTCGAGGTATGGCGCCCTGGGTTGGCGACCACCCGCAATTTGCAGTTTTGCAACTGTTAGAAGAGTTATCCTGCCGATGTACGAACTTCATTCGTGCAGTGGGCCAGTGCAAGTACGTACGGTCCAAGATGCATGGGCTACCCACTTTTACAATATATCGGGAGGCGCAGCGAGAATCTTTCATTGAAATTACCGGTCAGCGTCAAGCAAGGGGATGGAACGCGTTGATACCCAACAAGACTTCTGACGAATTCGACATCCCAAGACGCTCAACTAGGTAGGTGGTATAGGACAATAGCCGACAGATCAGTTTGGCGATCGGGGTCATCGCGGTAGAGGACATGCATCCCGAAGAACGACAACATA
>OBLT010002146.1_pt1 | contig 12408 bp, 9 predicted proteins | sample 1518721 | NCBI WGS metagenome assembly OBLT01 (sample SAMEA3539307, study PRJEB22396) | soil metagenome | biome: tundra; feature: field; material: soil | place: USA | collected 2010-05 | depth 0.15 m | reverse complement strand
AGCAATTGTACGGGCAGCGCTCGTATATGTCGCACGACATGCGGCCGCTGTTCAAAACCAAGTTTGCGGGCCCCGCCGTAACCGTCCTCCTGAAGAAGGAGGAACACAAGGAGGGTTCGGCGGCTTCCCAGGGAATGATGGACGCCATCGACGCCGCTCCGCCCGGATCGGTGTACGTCATGGTGCTCGAGGACGGCTTGGATTACGGAGCGGTTGGCGGGTTAATGGTCACCGCCATGAAGTACCGCGGCCTGGCCGGAGCGGTGGTGGATGCCTCCATACGCGACACGCCGCAAATCGGCAAGCTGCAATTCCCGATTTTCAGCCGCGGGGTGGCGCCTTCCACCACCATCAATCACTACCGTTGCGCCGGCGTCAACATCCCGGTCACTTGCGCCGGCGTGCGGGTGAATGCGGGAGACATCGTCACGGCCGACGAAGATGGCGTGGCCGTGGTATCGCGCGCGCATGCCGCCGAGGTCCTCAAGAAAGCTCAGGAACTGGACAACACGGAGCACAGCATGTTCCCGTTCATTGAGAAGTTCCGGTCCCTCAAAGAGGCGGTGGCGAAGTTCGGCAGGATCTAGCGGGATCTCGCAAAGCAGTCGCGGCACCCAAAGGCCATGCCCCGGAGGCTTTCATGACTACCGTACTCGGTGTGGATATCGGCACTACCGGCATGAAGATCGGCGTCTTTAGGGAGTCGAACGGGGCACTGGAGCCGGCCGGCCAGTTTTCGCAGAGCTACGCGATCAATACCTACAACAACGGCCAGTTCAGCGATGTGGAGCCGCGGAAATGGCAGGACGCCTTTGCGGCCGGCTGCGCACAGCTCGGCGATGCCATCGCCGGGGTGGACGCCATCGGCATTTCGGGCACCACGCCCGGCATGACTACCATGGCGGCCGATGGAACGCCGCTCTATCCGGCGATCCTCATGCTCGACCAGCGCTCGCGCGTGCAGGCGGTCGAGATCATCGGCCGCATAGGCCTCGAGCGCATCCTGGCCGAGACCAGCAATATGCCGGTGGCCGGCGGCTGTTCCCTGGCCAGCATTCTGTGGCTGCGCGACAACGAGCCCGAGGTTTTCAAGAACGCCGCTTGTTTCGGCCACACCAATACCTTCTTCGCCAAATGGCTCACCGGCAAGTTCGCCATCGATCCGTCGTCGGCCTCGCTGACCGCGCTGTACAACACGGTCCGCAACGACCTCACATGGAACCGGGAGATCGCGGGCGAGTTCGGGCTTCGGATGGACCAGCTTCCGGAGGTGATGCTCGGTTTTGAAAGCCCGGGCCGGATGCGCGCCGAACTGGCCTCGAAGTTCGGCTTCCGCAAGCAGCCGGTGGTGGTGATCGGCGGCAACGACGCCGTGCTGGCTGCCTATTCCATAGGCATCAAGGAGCCCGGTGACTATGTCGACGTGACCGGCACCTGCGAAATCGGCATGGTGTGCCTGGAAAAGTGCTATCCCTCGACCCGGTACAACGTCCGCGCGCACGTCATCGCCAACCGCTGGCTGACTCTCTACGTGATGAACGCCGAGGGCAAGGCGTTCGAGTGGTTCCACAGCGTGTTCTGCAGTGAGATGACGCCGCAGCAGTTCTACCACGAGTTCCTGCCCAAGGCCGTGGATGACTGGATCGGGCGCGAGAGCACGGTCACCTACACGCCGTTCCTGATGGGTTCCCGCTACAGCCTCCAACCGATGAAAGCCGAGTTTCTCGGCATGACCCCGGAAACCACGCGCCAGGAGCTGATGGCCGCCATGGTCAAAGGTCTTGCCGATTACCAGCGCGAGCACCTGAAAGAGATCTCGCTGGTGCAGGCGATCAAGCCCGTGGTTCACATCACCGGCGGCGCCGTCAACCCGTCCATCATCAACGCCAAGAAGAAATGGATGCTGGGCAACGCGGAGTACGTCTACGAGGAGCAGTCCTCGATGAAGGGCGCCGCGATGCTGGCCCTCAAGAATCTCCAGGAGCGATAAGTAGTATCCGGTGACACAAGCATCGCGCCGGGCAGCTCATCAAGGTGGATACCGATGGTGCTGCCGAAGCTGTCGCTCACCTCGATCATGCTGTACATCGTCATCGTGGCGGCGCACAACAAGGACATCCTGACGAGCACCTGGATGAATGTGTCGGCGTCTACCTTGCTGCCGTCACCTCTGCGGCGGCCCTTGCCTCTGCGCCGCGCTCCGCTTCTGGTATGCTTCGTACGCCTGGGCGCCCAGCTTCTGCTTCAGGTAATCCTCGTATTCCTTGATCAGCGCCGCGTCGTGCGGGCGGCCGTAGATGTCGGTCGATATGTACTTGTGCTGGAGGAACTTCATCTTCGTCCACTCGTCGTGGATATGGGTGACATCCGCCTCGTCCACGATCTCCTTCACCAGGCTCGGCGGGATGAAATACACCCCCTCCTTGTCGCCGAACACCACATCGCCGGGCATCACCGTGGTGCCGCCGATGCGCACCGGAACGTTGATCCCCGTCACCATCAGGTCGTGGATCGCCGGAGGCACCGCCCCGCGGTAGTATCCGCTCATGTCGAGCGGCGTGAGGCCTTCCAGGTCGCGGATGGCGCCGTCGATCACAAAGCCGGCTCCCGTGGTCGTCATGATGTAGAACGCCAGGTTGTCGCCGATCACACCACCGAAGGACACCCCGCAGGCGTCCGCCACAAAGACGTCGCCGGGTTTCAGCAGATCGATGGCGCTCTGGTGCGACAAACGCCCCAGGCCCTTCGCCTGGCGGGCCGCCGCATCCGCATCCGCCACGTCCGGGCGCGTCGGCATCATTTGCAGCGTGACCGCCCGCCCCACCAGTTTCCTGCCTGGACGCAGAATCTGAAAGTTGCCATCGAACTGATTGCGATATCCGCGCTGGTTGAGCCCCAGCACCTCTTCCGCGGAGAGCCCCTTCACCTTCTCCAAAATGGCATCCGGAACCTTCGGCCGGCCGTCCGGAAAGCGATCGTAGGGGTTCTGAGCCGTGTACTGGATCAGTTGGTCGCGGGTGAGAGTAAACACCTGCCCGCGGACATTGGGCGCAACCGCCGCCGCCGCCAACAGCGCGACCAGCACTCCTTGCGGCACGACCGCTCGCCGTTTCCACTCGGGAACACACATATTCGTCATAAGTACCTCGTTTCCAACCTCTGCCTGGACGCCCGTGCCTTACGAGAACCAGGCGCTGCCCGGCGGCATCGTCTTCTTGAGCGCCTCTTCGTCCATCTCGACGCCGATGCCGGGCTTATCGGGCACCGTAATGTAGCCCTTTTGAATGATATCGCCCTCTTTGACAAAATTCTTCCACCGGGCCCAGCGCTCGGCCGGATGGCTCCAGTGCCATTCCACCACCAGGAAATTGGGTATCGTCGCCATGGCGTGGGCGGTTGCCATGGCTCCGATCGGCGACGCCTGCGAGTGCGGCGCGATCGGCGTGTAGTAGGTGTGGGCCAGGTCGGCGATCTTTTTGGCCTCCAGCAGGCCGCCGCACTTCTGCACGTCGGGCATGATGATGTCCACCGCTTTCTTCTCGAACAGTTCGCGGAAGCCCCAGCGCATATAGATGTTCTCGCCGCAGCAGATGGGCGTGTGGGTGGACTGGCGCACGTCGCGCATAGCGTCGATGTTCTCGGGGGGTACCGGCTCTTCCAGCCACACCAGCTTGAAGGGCTCCAATTCCTTGGCCACCCGCTTCGCCGTGCCCAGGTCATAGCGGCCGTGCATGTCCACTGCGAGTTCCATCGTCTTCGGCAGCGCCTCCCGCATGAAGGCCACCTTGTCCACCATGTGATCGATCTCGGCGTTATTGGCGGTCCAGTTGACGCGGTCGAATCGGGAAGGGTCAGCCCCGTCGTCGATGTCGATCTTGGCCATGGTGAAGCCGTTCTCGACGATCTGCGAAATGTACGCCTTGGCTTGTGGATCGTCGCGGCTGTCGGTGCCCGAATCGCAGTAGACGCGGATCTTGTCCCGCACCTTGCCGCCCATCAACTGGTAGATTGGCATGTTGAGCGCCTTGCCCGCCAGGTCCCACAGCGCGATTTCAACCGCCGTCAGGGCCGTCACATACTGGCCGGCCTGGGCACCGGCGAAAATACCGCTGGTTCGAATGCGCTCCCAGATAGCCTCGATATTCAGCGGACTCTGGCCGATCAGGGAATTGCGGAATTGCGCCACGATCCCCGCTCCGCCGCTGGCCGCATCCACGCCTTCTCCATCGCCGAACAGCCCCTGGTCCGTAAAGATCCGCACGTGGAAGCCCTGAATGTTGGCCGTCTTCACGTCGGTGATCTTCAGCGTCGGCCTCTTGTAAGGTGAGGTGGTTTGTTGCACGGCTGCGGACAGCCCGCGCAGGCTCAGCACACCGGCTAGGCCGGCGCCGGCACTTTGGAAGAACGATCTTCGACTCTTTGCGTTCATTTTCACAATCCTCTCTGCGTTTGTTCAGTCCTGAACTTGTGGAGGGCAGGCGGCACCGCCTGCCCCACTCGACGGCCGGCTAGAATTGGATCCGAGCCGACACCTGCAATTCCCGGTTATCTATGTTGGTGGTGGTGATGCGGCCGTTCACACCCGCGGAAGCAGTGGGATTGAAGGTCGTGGCCGGAGCGCCAAAGATCGGGGCATTGAGGGCGTTGAAGGCATCCAGACGGAGCTGGAGGTTCAACCTCTCCCGGAGCGCGAACTTCCGCTGGGCCGACAAGTCGAAGTCCTTGAAGCCCGGCTGGTAGAGCACGCCGCGCGCCGAATTGCCATAGGTGTTACTCGGCGGAGCGGCGAACGCCGTGGGATCGTACCACTGGTACGGATCCGGGTGAGACGCTATACCGGAGCCGATCCGGTTGGGCCAACTCGGCGCGCCGTTGTTCACGCCGGTAGCCATGGTCAAGGTCATGGGCAGGCCGGTCTGCCACGTAGTAATCACGTTGAGTTCGATACCGCCGAAAATGCGGCTGGGCACTCCATTGCTCAGGAAGTGTCTGCCCTTGCCGAATGGCAGTTCGAAGAGGCCGCTGCCCACAAACCGGTGCATGATGTCGAACCCCGAAGGGCCATAGCCGGCCTTGAAGTTCGTAACGGTCTGGACGTTGCCAACCGATCCGCCGCCATTAGCCGCCGATCCGCCGTAGTCGAGCGCCCTGGCATACGTGTAGCTGATCAGGAATTGCACCCCCTTGGCGAGGCGCTTGGTCAGCTTGGCCTGCAGGCCGTGGTAATTGGACATGTTGCGCGGGTCGTCTTCGCTGATGCCGGACATGTTGTTGAGCGCCTGAATCAAGCGCTTCGAAGCCAGCGTTCCAGGCCCGGGCTCCACTTCGTTGGGATTGTAGCCCACCAGCAGGTGGATGCCGCGGCTACCCGCGTAAGCGACTTCGCCCAGCAGCGTCTCGGAAAACTGTCTCTCGATATCCAGATTCCACGACTGGTAGTTCGGCGTGAGATTGTTCCAGCCATTGCCGATCACGCTCGGGTTCATCGCGTTCAGCTCCGCGGTAGTCTTCGGTTGGACGGGCACGGGATTCTGGAGGAAGGGCCTGGCAATCGTCGACACTGCCGACATGCCCAGCGGGTTGGTTTCGGCAGCGTAACTTTGTGCCACGATCCAGGGAACCTGGAAATCCGGTAGGCCCGTGGCTGAGGCGTTCATTGGCATATAGCTCCGGCCATAACCGCCGCGGACCACCATCTTCCCCGTTCCCGAGGGGTCCCACGCAAAACCGATGCGCGGCCCGAAGTCGTTCCACCGGGTTTCCTTGCCGGCGGTACGGGAGACGCTGTTCACACCCGCGTAACCCATGTTGAGGGTCGCCAGGTTGAAGTTGGCCATGTGGTCGTGGACCTCCACGTCCGGCATGAAAACGTCCCAGCGCAGGCCCAGGTTCAGCGTCAGCCGGCGCGAGATCTTCCAGTCGTCTTCGACAAACGCGGCGTGCTCCTGGTTGGTCATGTAGGGCACATCCAGCATGACGCCGCGCGAGCCCGATGTGGTCCACCCGAGCAGCATCGTGGCGACGCCGTTGCCGCCGCTGTTGGTCTGCGGGTTATTCGTGAAGTTGTCGGCGAAATTGACCGCGCCGCGGCTGTTGGTGTGATCGTACGGAGAAAGCAGGTTCCGGATGTAGCGGTAGCCGAACTTCACCTGGTGCCTGCCGATGGTCTTCGATACGGTGTCGCCGATCTGCATCACGGTTTCGCGCGGGTTGACGGGCGCCATATTGGGACCGCCGCTGAAGCCGGTGAAGTCGGCCGGGGCGATGCCCGGAATTCCGGTGGTGGCCGGAGGCGCGAAATTAATCCCCATCACGCCCAGCTTATTAGCCGTATCGTGGCCGTAATCCGACTGAAAGGTGATGGGATCGAACCGCATATACCCCAACAGGAATTCGTTCACCAGGGTCGGTCCGAATACGTGCGTCTCGTTCACCGCCAGGCCGCTGGTCCACAGCTTCGTGTTCTGCGTTCCGGCTACGTAGGGCCCCAGGTCGAACTTCGAAATCAGATCCGGCGGAGACGGCAGGCAGCACGCGCTTTGTCCTTGTGGAGCGATCAGGTTGTAGTGCTCGAAGAAGTACCGTACGAACGCCGAGTCCTTGTCGGTGATCCGGTGATCGACCCTGGTGTTGAACCCGTTGTCATCCACCGTCCGCGCCACCGAGGAGACGTAGTTGCTGGTCAATCCAGCCGCATTGGGCAGCGGATAAAGGCTCACCACGTTGGCTCCAACCGGGTTGATCATGCTGGTAGGAATGATATTGCTGGGGAACTGCTGCCGGGTGATTACGCCATTCGCCGATTGCGTGGTGGTGGGGTCGTAGACACCGATGAGGTTGCCCTTGCTGTCCTTCCAGTCGCTGAAGTTGCCGGTGCGCTCCAGCGCGGTGGGCACGGAATTGGTGTAGGTCTGGCCCTTGTACTCGCGCCAGCCGTAATAGTCGCCGAAGAAGAACGTCCTGTTCTTGATGATCCGTCCTCCCGCCGATGCGCCGAACTGGTTGCGGCGGAAAGGTGGCTGGAGTTGCGGCCTGGCGTTGTAAAAGTTCCGCGCGTCCATGTAGCTGTTGCGCAAGAATTCGAACCCGCTCCCGTGCAGCTCATTGCTGCCTGACTTGGTCTGCGTGGTTACGACACCCGCGCCGCGGCCATACTCAGCGGAGAAGGTCCCGGTCAGAACCTTAAACTCCTGAATGGACTCGACCGAAGGCTGGTCGATTACGGTGTTGAAGGTGTACTCGTTGTCCGAAATGCCGTCTACGAGCCACCCGTTGGCATTGCCTTGGCTTCCGAGCGCATTGAAGTTGGAGCCCGCGCGCGGGTTGAAGGTGCTGGAGCCTCCCAGATTTTCTCCGGGCTGTCCGCTGGTCACGCCGGGCACCAGGTACACCAGTTGGGCGAAATTGCGGCCGTTCAATGGGAGTTCCGCCACCGCGCCCACGCCGATGACTTCGCCGAGCTCGGCGCTGTCGGCGCGAACCAGCGGAGCCGTCGCCTGCACAGTGATGCTCTCCGTTGCGCTGCCGACCTCCAGCTTGAAGTCCACACGCTTTTTGTCGTCCACGTTGAGCACAACCTCGGACGACTGGGCCCGCTTGAACCCGGCGCTTTCAGCCGTCACCCGGTACGTGCCGATTGGCAGAAACGGGACGTTGAAGTTTCCGACCTCGTCCGTCGGGGAGGTCTTGATGGTGCCTTTGTTGAGGTCGGTGAGGGTGATAGTCGCGCCGACGATACCTCGATCCGTCGGGTCGACGACGCTTCCCAGAATCGTTCCAGTGACCTGGGCCGAAACAACGGAGCAGGCGAAAATCAAGAGCAGACTAGCCCAAATGACAAACTTCGTTTTCATAGAGACTACCTCCTCGCGCGGGCAGTACTGGACAGAGAGCGGACTTGACCGGCCCCATACTCCCCTTAATACGACTTAATACGACCTGTGGACTATTGTGGAGCGTTTCGCGCCTGGATACAAGAGATAAATCAGGCCTCGAATGCAAAAACTCACTTTATCTGTTGAAATCTTCAACAAGATCTGGCGATCAGCTCCGCCGCCGGAAATAGCTCACGCCAGCTTTTGCGGGCGCAGCGGACCGAGGAACGCCCACAGGATGGCAGCACACACCAGCGGCAGAATGCCGAATCCGATGAAGACCGGCGTATAGGAGTAGCGATCCACCACCCACCCCGTGATGAGGGTGAAGACCATGCCTCCGAAGCCGGCGCCCATGCTGGCCAACCCGAATACCGAAGCCACGGCGTTGCCGGGAAACACATCCGCCGGAAAGGTGAGCATGTTAGCCAGACTGCCCGTATAACCGAGCATCGCCACCGAGACCAAAGCGATGGAGAGCCATGCCTCCCGCACCAGCACGGCGGGGATGGCGCTGGTCATGAGGATCGCAAAGAAGGTCACCGCGGATTTGCGCGCGATGGTCACGGACGCGCCGCGCTTCAGAAGAAAGCCGGAGAGCCACCCACCCAACAGGTTGCCAAAACCGGCGACCAGGAACGGAATCCAGGCGAACTTGCCGATGGCCGCCAGGTCGAAGTTCCGCACGCGCTTCAGATACTCCGGAAACCAGAAGATGTAGAAATACCAGACCGGGTCCATGAAAACCTTCGACACGGTGAAGGTCCAGACGAAGCGCGACCGGAGCAAAACCCCAACCGGGACCAGCGGCTCACTCGCCCCGCCATCGGGCGCGGCAGGCGTTCGGTACATCCGCCCCCAGAATGCCAGCCAGACCAGGCCCGCCGTCCCGACGAACAGAAAGGCGGACTGCCAGCCCCACTGCAGCAGGAGGAAGGCCACGATGGGCGGCGCCAGAATCGCTCCCACGGCGGAGCCGCTATTGAACAATCCGGCGGCCAGCGCGCGTTCGCGTTCGGGGAACCACTCCGCCACCACCTTTACCCCGCCGGGCCAGTTCCCCGCTTCGCCCATGCCAAGCAGAAACCGATAGGCGCCCAGACTGACCGCCCCTCGGGAGAATGCGTGCAGCATGGCGGAGATGGACCACCACGCCACGCAAAGCCCATAGCCCAGGCGCGTGCCCAGCCGGTCGATCACCGGGCCGGAGACGCCGCTCATGATGGTATAGGCCAGCATAAACGCGAAGACCACGCGCGAGTAATCCACGTTGCTCATGTGGAACTGGTCCCGCAGCACGGGCGCGGCGACGGAGAGCGTCTGGCGGTCCAGATAGTTGATGACGGTCGCCCAGAAGGCGAGCGAGATCATGCGCCATCGGAGGGGCGAAGGAGTCACGCGAGGTTCACCTCGATCTGCTAGTATCGAACAGTTCGTATGGCCAAATCTCAACGGCGGGCTGAAACGCACGCAGGATCCCAAGACCGGCGGGATATCTACGATGCCTGCGACGGCCTGCCGATGATCATGAATTCGAGATCCTGCGAGCCATTGTTGCGGAACCAAGACCAGTTGCTGTGGAAGACGGTGGGGTTCAGGGCGCGGCGGCGCTCGTTCAGCGCAGCCTTCACCCCTCTTGTGCGCCTGCTCGTGAGCCCTTCCAACTACCTCCTGGACCTGTATGTCTTGCTGTAGCTATTCCTGCTATTTACCACTGTGAACGTGCCGTCACGTTGGGCTGAGACCTTGATCCACTTCCCTTGATCACCCAACACCGCCCCGAAGCACGTCGGGTCAGGTTCCTTCTGCGGGTTGGCAATCAAGTTTTCCGCGGTGTTGTTGCCGTCCCCCGCCTCCAGTCCGTAATGCATTTGCCAGAGGTCCTCAAGGCCGGGAGAGGTCTTGATTGCCTGGAACGCCGCCGGCCTCCCGAATTTTTTCGCGCCGTTGTTCATGATCGCTACCCGTGGATGCAACGCATGAACCAGCTGCGGTGAATTGGACGCGTCGTTGCCGTGATGGCTCACCATGAACAGGTCCACCGTCCCCACCCGGTTGTTGGGGCACATCAGGTCATACTCCACACCCTTAGTCACATCGCCAAAGTCGATCATGCGGAATTTTCCGAAGGTATAGAGCAGGCCGACAGAAGCGGGGTTTTCCCCGCGGCTAGGCCTGCCCGGCGGCAAGCCGGCACACAACGGGTTGGCAGCGCCCGCACCCGGCAGTGGGCTGTCAATAACCTTTGCAGCCGAAGTCACCACCACTATGTCCACTCCCTTCATGGAGATACGGTCTCCGGGCTTCACTGAAATCCGTTTGGCTTTGGCCTTGTTGATCGTATCCAAGTAGGCCTGATACTCATTTAGGGCAGTCTGGCTTTGCGTCTGCGGTTCCCCATGGTCGATGAAATTCAGCACTGGCACGGGCAGCTTGGCAACCGCCCGTGGCACGTTCCCAACGTGATCGGTATCGTAGTGGGTAACCACGAAGTAATCGATCTGCTTCACCTTGGCCAGCTTTACGATCTCGACGATCCTGTCCGCGTCGCGGTCGTTAGGCTGGGTCACTACATACTTTTCATCGTTCAATCCCGCCCAGCCAGCATCCACGAGCATGGATTGTCCCGAGGGAGTCACTACTAACATCGACTTCGCGCCCTCCACGTCAACCACATAAACGTCTAGCCTATCGGCGGCGGGTAGACATGCCAAGAGCAAAAGGTTAAGAAGCAAGAATCTCATACTTTTCATGTCGTCTCTCCAATCGAAATCTCGAGAGCCGGCGCCCTCTACCTGGCGTCGAAGATATCCAGCTCTGTTTCTTAGGGTACACCCACTATTCCCGAAAATTGAAACTCCGGTGACGAACCAGAATGTGACAGACAGCCCGGCGCGGAGTCGCCTCCTGGCAGGTCACGCCCGAGGGGGATCGCGCCCGAGGGATCTCGAATTCCGCCGGTTCCCCTTTTGCCGTAGTTATTTCCGGCCCGCCGGCGGGCTCCAATTCGCGGGTTTGCGAAAGGCGCGGCGGGCTTCCTCAATCTCGTTGCCGCGGGTCCAGACCGAGTCGGTATCTACCACGCCGTAGGCGCCTCTCTTCTCGGCCAAGGTCAGATAGGGCAGTTGCTCGGGGTGGAAGCCCATCAGGGCGGCGCCCACCGCGTCCACCGACACGGCCTTGGTTCCAGTTACCAGCACGTTGTAGTGCACCGTGGCCGCGCCGGGTCCGTCGGGACCATCGCCTTCCACGCCGAACGCTCCTCCCAGAATGCAGTAGTCGGCCGGGTGGTAGCTGAACAGGTCCACCATCACTTCCTCGGGACTGCCGAGCTGCAGCAGACCGCTCTTGGGAAAGCCGTACTTTGCGCCAGGAGCGATGCCGAAGTAGTTGTGGAATGTCAGCGCCACGCCGGAACGCTTGTCGGTCTTGAGCGGCGCGATGCTGATGAGCTTGTCGCACCGCTGGATCGCCTGGCCGATGGTGTATGCGCCCGCGGGGTTCCGCCGCGCCGCGGCCCCGCCGGGTACGGGCAGCTCGAGGCTCTCACCGAAATTCAGATCGACGATGTCGAAGTGTATGCCGCGGTACTGCTTCGAGAACTCCTCGACCATCTTCCTGTAACTGAGACCGCCGAACGCTCCACCCCATTCGGAGGTCCAGCCGTCCACCGGCGACTTGGACTTATCCACCGGCAGCCACTGTTCGGAACCTTCCGCAATGGTGATGCGCGCACCGCACTTGTTCTCGGCCAGGTAACGGATCACGGCCCGGACCACGCGCAGGTCGGTCACTGAGCCGGCGATGTAAGGCTGGTGTGCTCCGCCGTCCTTGGCCGACGGCGCCAAGCCGTGGCAGCAGGAGATATCCGTCTTAATGACCACCCAGTCGTCAGGGCTGATGATCTGCGAGAGTTCCCCGGTACGCTGCGATCCTATCTCGATGGCTTTGCGTACCCAGGCCTCGACGAACTCCGTGCTGAGATCGGCGTCAGGCGGCCTCGGCGAAGCCAGGCCGGCCAGGGTAGTACCGTCGTGGTCGGTGCCCCCCACGAAGCTGGAGAGAACGATGCCGACGCGCGGGGTCGTATCCTGCGTGGCGCCGGCGACTGCGGTATCGATATTCTTGGTTTGGGCCCGAGCCAGACCGGCCGCGCACAATTGGAAGAACTGTCTTCTGAACATGTTCGTGTGGTTCATCACGGTTCGTGCAGCTTAGGCCGACCAATGGATGCCATCCAGGCTGTCACCGTCATTAGAAGGACCCACCAACAACGCGGCCACCTGCGGCGGCTTCTCGTCGACGGCCTGCAAGCGGAGAACAACCTGGTTCTCGCCGGGGCGCAGCTCGATGGCCTTCTGGATTTGGCCCACCCGGTAACGCGTTACGTTCTCGTCTTCCAGGATCTTCTCGCCGTTCAGCAGGACGGTCGCCTTGCCCGTGAGCCCCAGCCAGAGGAAGCCCTTCCTGTTGCCGTCGGCCCGCACCTTCGCCGCTGCTGCAAAAGCATTGGCCGGGCCGCCCAGGGCCTTGT
>OBLT010002144.1_pt1 | contig 12419 bp, 13 predicted proteins | sample 1518721 | NCBI WGS metagenome assembly OBLT01 (sample SAMEA3539307, study PRJEB22396) | soil metagenome | biome: tundra; feature: field; material: soil | place: USA | collected 2010-05 | depth 0.15 m | reverse complement strand
TGACGTGCCTCCCCTCCACCACCCCCACTCCCATTCCCACGCTGGTCAAGGACACGCCCAATCTCCTGACTGGCAGCGACACGCTGGCTTCCTGCATGTCTTTCCTGACCAGCAATTCGGACGCAGCCTAAGGAGACACAGCTTTGGCCGTCGACTTCCGATGGATGAGCAAGGGCGGCGCGCTGCTTGACAGCACCGGCGATGTTTCGTTTACGCAATCCCCCTGGGAATGCCTGCGCGCCATAGTGAACTCGCGCCTCAAGGCAGTCTTCGACGGCTGGAAGCTCTACCAGATCGGTGCGGATCTGGAGATCATTGATGGGGACTGGGGCGCGGGTCGCGTTCCAATCATGTGGTATGCATGCAGGAAGATAGCTCTCGATATGTCGGCAAGTGCTCGGTGACCATGAGCCACGCGGGTCACCCAAGTTAACCGCAGATGTAACACGCCATAGGCAGCGTTCCTCTGCTGCCTATGAACTCTTGCCGGGGGCGGCAAGGATTCCTGCGACCCGATTCAGGGCCGAGCGTTTGGCCTCGGTGCTGCCTTGCTGGTAAGTGTCGATTGTGATGCGCGATGTGGCGTGTCGAAGAAGTTCCTGTACAGTTTTCACCTCCTCGCCTTGTTGCCCCAGGAAACTCGCCAGGGAATGTCTGAACGTGTGCCACGTGACCCGCTTCGTTATTCCGGCTTTAACTGCAGCAGGCTTGATGTGGTCCTGCAACGCAGACTCGGGCCAATAGGGACGTTTTCCATTCGTGAATGGGGACGCAAAAACCCAATCATTGTCTTGGTTGTAAAGCGTATGATCACGCCAAACGAGCAAGGCCGCCGCCAATGCCGGCAACATCTCCACTCCCTTGCGGGATACTCGCGTCTTCATTTTTGTCTGATCCTTCGAAACGTAACCACGCTGAAGATTGAACCAGCAGGCATGAAGGTCGAGGTCGGCCCATTTGAGGCCGCGCACTTCGCTCCGACGAAGTGCAGATGCGGCAGCAGTGGCCACCATAATCTGGATTGCTGGCGGCTCGATGTTGTTGATGATGGATCGTATCTCGTCAAGGGTCAGGATGTCCGGGTCGTGTTGGCGGACCGCGCTCTGCCGGACCGACGCAATTGGATTCAACTTGTTATAGAGCTCATGGCGAATGGCGTGGGAAAACAGAGCGCTCATATGATTGCGAATTTTAGCCTTCGATGCCGGTGCAAGGTCAAGACCGCGGAGCCATTTCTCGACGGCGACAGACTTGACGTCATCGAGATCGACATCCTTCCAAGTGGGAAGAATCCTTGACTTGAAGTAATCGAGATAGCTCTTGATGGTCGTGGGAGATCGATCGACATCGGGATCACGGAGTTCATTGGCTTGAAAGTGCCCCCATGCTTCGCCAACTGTCATGCGCACGGTTTTCGTCGCGGCCGCATTGATCTCGGTACGGAAACTTTCGACGGCGCGCTTGGCGGCGCTGATCGTAGGATATGTCTCGACAGTGCCGATGAGCTTGCGGCGATGAATGCGGCGCCCGCTTTGCTTCGAGGTTTCCCACCAGCGGTATGTCCACTGGTCAGGCCCGTTGACGTGGTGGATGCGCTCAATGTGACCCTCCTGGTATGAGATGGAAAGGGGACTGCTTCCCATCGCTACACCAAGGATCCACTGGGCTCGACGCATGGTTGAATCTGCGATTCTGCCCAGGTTCTCAAATCGCAAGTGCGAAAGCGCCAATGCTTGCCCAATCGGATCGCGGGCAGTCCATGGCTGCGCGCCAGGCGGAGAGCTGTCTTCGGGTGAATGCGGAGAAGATCCGCGGCTTCGATGGGTGTCAGGAGTGGCTCCCAGATACGCTTGACCTGAACTTCGTGCGAAGGTTCTGTTTCGTGCATGGCTTGATCCTTGATCTGGTCGATTGTTAAACCGAATGATTGAGAGAGCCAATTCATCGGAGTGGCTTCCGGGTGTCCGGCCCCTTGAGCACATGAGTGTTTTTGGCATCCATGTGCTCAGAGCGTGGTGGACTGGTGTGGAGATATTGGGCTCAGCTGTGGGCGTTATCAGAATTCCCAGTTAGACCACATGCCGCCTTCCTCGTCCCAATGATCCTCTGACAGAAGATCCTCGATCTCCATCGGAAGGGGACGGGTTCTGCGCCGGTCGAAGTCCTGTTGGATGCGAATAAGATGGTAGTCGGAGAAGGCTGCGTCCAGGCGCAAATCCGTGAGCTGCAAGTTGTTCTCGAAATCAACGAATCTCGTCAGCAGCTTGCAATCCTTGCAGCCGACGACACCCTTCGGTGGGCGTTCTGCGTTCCACACCTTGTTCACCTCTGTCAGGCAGCGTGTCAGGCGCTTATAGTCCAGCGGGACGTCGTGACTGCTCAGCGCGAACGGCACGTTGAAGCCCTCACCTGACTGAAGCTTCAGCGGATCCTTGACGAACGAGTCGACCTGAATGTCCCCGTAGATGATTCCGGCCGCGGTAACATTGCCGATCTTCTCTGCATTGGCAACCCAAGAGTAGCCGATTACCTGAATTTCGTATTGAGGCAGGAATTCCTTCCCCCCGCCGTCGGGCTTGGAGGTCTTGAGGTCGATGAGTGTCAAAGTTCCATCGGGATTGCTGAGGATCATATCCGGGCGGGCTGAGACGATGACACCACTCTCCTCATGGAAGTGGTGCATGGCGTAGGGAAACTCAACCGAGCCAGTACACGTGCTGAACGGCTTGAGATGCTTCGGCAGAGACTCAGATTTCTTGAGATAGGCAATGATGAAGGCTTTCTCAACTTGTTCCATATAGAACATGACTCCCGGCATACCGAACTGGAACGGCATCTTCTTAATGCGCAGCAGGTACCAGCAGCACCGAGGGCAATACTTCTTCAGTTCGACCTGTCCGGCATTACGTGCGCTGATCGTGAGTGGATTCGAGGGTTGCTTCATGTCGTTGTCCTGGGAGAACTCCGTTCTCCGGGGATTTGCTCCTTTACGCAGGTTGCGTTGATTCGACGGTAGGCTGAGCCGGCAAAGTACCAAAGGCCCAGCCAAACCAAGGGCTCAGCAATCTTGTGCAACTGCTCTTGGCGCCATCGTCTTCATGATCGAGTCATTACAGATGCCGGGATTGAGGGCTAGTCGGCAAGTGTCACAGGCGGCATCTGCATCTCAATCTGGCCATCGTGGAGGATGGTGGTACCATCTCTGGCTCGCACCATATCGGAAGAAGCATCTGCGAAGTGATGCCCGTTCCGAATAGGAAAGTAACTAGGAAAGGCAAAGTCGGCTATTTCGAATTAGCTGCCCTCGCCTCCAGCCAAGAATCCATCGCGGAGGCGCCGCAGGACTCATTAAACCGGGCACCATAGGTCCGGATGGTTGTATTGACGTCCTGATGCCACAAGATCTTCGAGAGGGTCAGAAAGTCTTTGGCATGTTCTTTCAGCCATCGGAAAGCGACAATATCTCTGAAGAGATGGGGCGTCACCCGTCTCCCTCCATGCCGCAGCGTCAAAGTAGAAATCATTTCCGTTACTTGATTCTGCGTCAATCCTTTTCCGGAATGGCTGATCAAGAGGGTCCGCGGATCAGCACCCTGGATCAAGCGAGGCCGAAACTCATCGAGATATTCCTCGAGCGGCCCAATCAACGGGCGAGGCAATATTGCATGTACATCAATCCCTGTCTTTGTCTCGTCGCAGTTAAATCGAAACTGCCAGAACTTCGCATCTGGATTCTTCTGCTCTTCCTGTTGGACCCATTCGGGCTTGTCGATATCGCAGAAAGGCGGAATCTTCCCCTTGAACAAATTGGGTTCCGGCCCACCGATCCTGCATTGCCGCAAGTTTCTTTGCCGCCAGGGAAGAGTGATCAGCCACTTGACCAGGAGTTCCTGTTGGACTATCTGCGCGCATTGCTTGAGACCCTTCTTTGCAGCCGATGGCCTTTCAGCGTGGATTTTTGCCGGAATGGCATCAACCACATCGTAGTCGAGGCACTTGGATGCCTTCCGCTTCTTCAGCTCGGACTGAGGCTCAATTGGCAAGGTATCCAAGAGTGGCTTGAACCAAGCGAAATCAATCGCCGTGTAAGATGGATGCTTCTCCAGGGCCGCCAATACCAGATAGAGGGTGCTCTTCAGTCCGTATATCTTCATTCTGCGGACGTTGATGCACCACTCCACATAACCGCTGATGATGTCTCTGTGAACGAGCTGGGCAAGAGATGAGATCCCCAACTCTCCTCGCACGTTCAGCGCAAAGCCATACAGGGCGCAGATTATTTCCTTAAGCCGTTTCGATGTCACAGCTCTGTGCTGCCCACCTTTAGGCCGGCCGATTGCAAACGCAACTTGCTTCCACTGCAACAATCCAAGAACCTCATTCTTCATTGCTGATGGAAACTGCTTCAGTGGCACACCGTATCGCTTCTCCCGCACAATGCACATCGGCGTCTGCTCATTACAGCCGCAGTCGCGAAGGAGCCGCCAGAACAATGTCTTTTGGCGCCTCGCGTGGTCGAATGAAATGCCTTGCTGGACTCTGAGCTGAACCCATTGGTCGACATCTTCGATAGAGACATCTCTTGGCGTCGGAATTGTCCGAGCGAGGTGTTTGGCGGGATCCTCGCACTTTCGCTCCGCAGCCAGCGTGAGGATTGCACGCCATTCCTTCGGCACCAACGTGTTGGGCTTCCACCCAAGCTCTGTCGCGAGCTTAAGCAAGATCCGAAGATGGTTCACAAAAGTGCGAATCGAGTTCTCTGCGTATTTTCGGCCCTCAAGGTAGGGCCGGAAACCATTTCTGGCTTCGCTGATTGAATCAAGGAGGACTTGTTCAGGCGGCGTATCGAGATAGGCAGAGAGCAAGGAGCAGGTCGTGCGCAACATCGGAAATGCGCGAGGCGGGTTCTCTTTCAATATATACAGAAGATCTGTCAAGGTGCTAATGTCCCGCTGACCATGCGTGCTGTTTTCCGAAGAATCGCGAAGATCACATGCAATTCGCGTACCAATCGGAATGGTTGATGTCGTCATATATTCATTTCTCCCGTGTAGTTCAATGTGATGTGCCGCTAGAAATTGCATATAAAGCGCGAAGCGTTGAGAAGCTTTGCGAAGTTCATTGCAAGTTCTGGAAAGGTGCACCTGAGTTGGAGATATAACGAAGATGTTCGACTTTGCTGGTGACTGCGTTCAGACGTTATTGGCGTGAGACGGCAGGTGCGTCTCCTCCAGCGGTCGGGAATCGGCCGACCTGACTCGGTCGTCCCCGTTTACTTCAAGAAGAGCCCTTCGATTTCCTTCCCGATCGAGCTTCTTGGTGCCCAGTGGGTCCCGACACCGCATTTCGACGAGGACTCACTGAGGAGAAGTCGGGGGACAGTCGCTTCCGTGCCGTGCGCACGTTAGCAGCGTTCCTTCTGGCTTGCGGAGAGAAACTCTTCGAGGTCCTGGGCGAAGAACTTCCACCGACCAGGGAGGTTGCGAGGAACCAGTTGACCACAGGCAATCCAGTTCTGGATTGCCCGGACGCACACGCCGAACATCCTGGCGACGTCGCGGGTGGTATACATCGGTTGCAGCGGCATCTCCATGATGTCGAGAATCTCTTTCAACATCGGATACCTTCCTGTATCTGAATTGCTCATGCGCTCCTCCTGAGGGCTGTCGATTATGTGCTGTCGTTGCGCGGCTGTCCGAAGATGCTTTGTTGACAAATCGATGTCCGAATTCGCTAACAAGCTCTATCGGCCTGTTTATTTAACCTGATGGGCTTTGCGGCGCTTCCAGGGCCGCGTACAGGCTTTGCCTTGAAGTGGTGACTCTGCGCCTATGTTTCCTTTCTCATGCCGTGCCAGAAGGTGTCCCTGGTCATAACTCCGTCGAATCATCGATCCCGGTTAGCACCCGAGACACCTTCTGCGATTCTGTCTTCATGGTGAGCTTCTTGTCGGAAGTACCAAAGGTTTGCAGTTAATCTTCTGGGACGCAGTAAAGCCGCGGGCGAAAGAGAACTGCCTCATCCTCGGCGGCCCCGTCATCCGTTGAGTCGGTGCCGGAATTGCTGATCGTTAGGCAATCAGGTTGTCCTGGTTGAGCCGAGGCATGAGACTCCCCGGTTATTGTTTCTGGTTGAATGAAGACATTGCGATCTCCGCGGGTGGATTCCTTCAGCATGAAATTACTCCTGTGGGATGGCAGCATTCGCCGCCAAGTTGATGTTGGTTTGTAGACCGACCCACAGTACCGCGAGGTTTTCGCACACGGCACTGTGGGTCGGGTAGACGATTCCAATGGTGAGGAACTCGTAGATTTGGACTGCGGATTGGTGGTCAACGACAAGCTGAATGGTTTTGGCTTGCGATGTGCTCTCAGTCATACCTGATGAAGACCTGCCACTGATCGCCGAGATCCCGACAGACGAGCCGGAACCTGGATCGACGCCCTTTCATGACCGTTCATCCCCACTGCCACTTCTGGTTGTGCTCAGGAAATAGTGCTAGCTGAGAAACGACTGGTAGCAGAACATTGCGAGGGCTTGACGTCTGGGCAGGATGTCTTCCCGCTGTCCGCTACTCGAAATTGGCCGGGGTACATCGCAAGGCAGAGTATGCGTGGATGCCTCCAACGGCATTTCGCCCATTTGTGGGTTTGTTCGTTCCGGTTGCTCTTCTTGAGGGCAGTCGCGGAGGACCTCGTCCGCCGGCGAACCAAGTTCAGTTTCGCGCCGACGGATATTGGCCAAATAGGTTTCGAACGAATCATTCTCGATAAGGATGGGTCTGCCGTCGACAACGAAACGGAGAGGGCCATTGTCGCGGTCGAATCGATAAACGGTACTCTTCGACACGCCGAGGCGCCTGGCGGCGTCTTTGACCGTGATCAGATTTGGTTGAGAGCACTGCGGGTGGTCCGAGTGCTGGACGCATGTTGAGTTGCCTTGAGAGGCTGCTTGTGCCATTTTTATCCCCACCTCCAGCTTGGGTTAATGGCACGCACTACCAAAGCTCTGGCCTGAAGGCTAAGCGTTAGATACTGTCAGTGCGACGGTTGGGCATTTGGGGGCGAGTCTGATCTTTTGGCCGCCAAAGGAAATCGGCCCCGGGGCATTGGCCCCGAAGCCGATCTCTACCGCAGATTGGAGGACAAGAGCTGCATCGCAGCACCAAGTTCCGCCTTGTGATCCAAGGTCGCCTCCCTGGATCGTCGCCCTGGCCCGCTGGTGGCTCCAGCTGGGACCAGAGCAGCAACGCCCCGGTTGTTTGCGCAACCGAAGCTTCACGAAAACAGACTACCACCGACCGATCAAGTCCGACCAACATCAACTCCCCGTTCCTTGTTGTTGTCACCTCCTTGGGCCTCGTCGCGGCAAAGCTCGCTCAACGAATGACCAGGTATTGTCCCGATACTCGGTCCTTCAAATGGGCGGCCACGTAGGGATTGACTTGGGCTGCTGCAAGAAGATCGGATGGGCCCTGATACTCCATCTGGTCAAGGTTGCCGGAGAGTACCGATCCGTTCTGGTGCGACACGAGCTTGCAGACGTAATAGGCGGCATTTCCATTCCGGTCGTACGGGTCGATCTTGGCATTGCCGAAGAGCTCTTGCCACAACGATTCGGCCATGGGAGCCATGGCTTCACTGCTGACACTGGCGGCCAGGAAGTGCCAGTGGACTGGAATTGGGGAATCACCACAGCCGGAGTAGCGGCGCTCCATCGCGGCGAAATAGGACACCGGTGCGCGCAACTTGAGCTGGAGACGCTCCACGAAGCGCTTCATCAGGGCCACTGCGTGAGTCTCGCTCTTCGGTTGGCGGTATGTGCCGCAGCCGTAGATGTCCCAGTTGTAGCCACGCAACCATGTCCCCGTGTGCTGCGCCATTGCGTCGTAGGTAACCAGTCGATTCATCATCAACGTTCTTTCTGGAGGCATGCCAATCGGCGCCTCAGTTGGCCTCCCGAGGCAGAGAACGATCCAAGGAGACTCGCGGTCACCGCCCACTTCGGGATTGCGTTTGGTTTTCAACTTCTCCGAATCAGTCCGCCATCGCGGCCGCAACTTTCCGGTTCCGTCGGTGAGAGGGTTGGGTTACAAATAGACCCTTCCGGTCACTTTGCGATCATGCGGGATTTATGGCCGTGAACCAAAGGTTCAGGCCTCATCCGCCCTGTGACTGGAGATCTCTCTGCATTTCAGCAGAGCGAGATCCTGGGATGCGAACCCGAGCCACGAGTAAAAAATGCGCTGCCCGGCCTTTACATTTGTCGGCCAGTTGAGAGAGACTGGCCCTTATTCCATTTGGAATATCGTTCTGATCCTCCAAAACACCTTGGGGATATTCCATTTGGAATATCTTGGCATTCTCGGAAGGGGGCCTTCAGATATTCCATTTGGCATGTTGTTGTATCAAAGGATGATGCGTGCGATACTTGGACATGTTTCTAGACATGATGGAGGCCTACAGGGCTGAACTTGGGGACGCATTTCCATCGGCAGACCCAAGGTCGGTGGTGCTGGTTCTGCGGGAATGCAATAGGCCTATGCCGAAATCGCAAACGCAGATCGCGCAAGTGACCGGGATCCCTCAACCCAACGTGGCGAAGTTGATGAAAAAGATGATCGCCCGCGGATGGCTGGAGGTGACGAAGCCTGACCCAAAAGCAACTGTGAAGACCGTCAAGATCAGCTTCAGCGGCTATGGCATGCTTGACTCCTTCGAAAAGGCATGCCAACGAGCTGCGAAGAGCGCTTCCAAAGCGAAGGCATCAAGTACCAAACGAACTCCAACTCCGAATGAATAAGAAGGCTCAATCGTGTCGAACTTCAGTGAACGGGTTTCATTTATCTGGTCGGTGGCGGATCTGCTCCGCGGGCCATACAAGCCGGCACAGTACGGCAAGGTCATCCTGCCTCTGACCGTCCTCCGCCGGCTCGACTGCGTGCTGGAGCCGACCAAGCAGAAGGTTCTGGAAAAAGCCGCGGCGCTCAAGGCAAGCGGCATCAAGGATGTCGAACCGATCCTGAATCGGGCCGCCGGCCAAAAGTTTCACAACACCAGCAAGCTGGACTTCAAGAAGCTGAGAGGCGACCCCGACAAGGTCGCGACAAACCTGGCTTTTTACATCAAGCATTTCTCCGCGAAGGCGCGCCAGATCTTCGAGTATTTCGAATTTGAGAAGGAGATTGCCAAGCTCGCCGACGCCAACCGGCTTTACCTGGTCGTCTCGAAGTTCGCGGAGATGGATCTGCACCCGTCCGCCGTGTCCAATCATGAGATGGGCCTGATCTTCGAGGACCTGATTCGGCGATTCAACGAAGCCTCGAACGAAACGGCCGGCGATCACTTCACCCCGCGCGAAGTCATCCGGCTCATGGTCAATCTGTTGTTCACTCCGGACTCCCAGGTCCTGCGGACCGCTGGCGCGGTTCGGACTCTGTACGATCCGGCCTGCGGGACCGGCGGCATGCTCAGCGTCGCCGAGGAGTTCCTGCGCGATCTGAACCCGGGCGCCAAGCTCGAGGTCTTTGGCCAGGACTACAACAACGAGGCCTTCGCCGTCTGCTGCTCCGACATGATGATCAAGGGCCAGCATCCAGACAACATCAAATTCGGTGACAGCTTCACCCAGGACGGTTTGCCAGGCAAGAAGTTCGATTACCTACTGGCGAATCCTCCCTTCGGCGTCGAGTGGAAGCCGCAGGCCGACATCATTGTTGCCGAGCACGATGAAAAGGGATTTGATGGCCGGTTTGGTCCCGGCCTGCCACGCATCAACGATGGCTCACTCCTTTTCATTATGCACATGATCTCGAAGATGAAGCCGGAAGGCTCCCGCCTGGCGATCGTCTTCAACGGGTCGCCGCTCTTCACCGGCGACGCCGGTTCGGGGGAGAGCGAGATTCGCAAGTGGATCATAGAGTCCGATTGGCTGGAGACCATCGTCGCCCTGCCGAACGATATGTTTTACAACACCGGCATCGCCACCTTTATATGGATACTCACCAACCGCAAGCGCAGAGAGCGCCGCGGCAAGATCCAGCTCATCAATGCGACAGACCTTTTCGTCAAGATGCGGAAGAACCTCGGCAACAAGCGCAATGAGCTCTCAGACGGAAACATCGCTGAGGTCGTCGATTTATACGGAGACCTGACCAAGAACGGCCGTTCCAAGCTCTTTGACAACATCGACTTTGGCTACCGCCAGATCACTGTCTACCGCCCACTCCGGCTCGCATTTCAAGTCACGCCGGAACGTATCGCTGCTCTCAAAGAGGAGCCTGTCTTTCAGAAACTGGCAACCTCCAAGAAAAATGGCAAGGAGGGCCAGCGGGAGATTGAGGCCGGTCAGGTTCTTCAGAACGAAATTGAACAGATGCTCAGGACAATCGATGCATCCGTGGTGGACAGGGATAGGCCCGACTTTGAAGAACGTCTGGTCATTGCTTTGGATAATGCCGGGATGAAGCTCCCTGCTCCCCTCCGCAAGGTCATCTTGAATGTCATGTCCCAGCGAGACGAATCCGCCGAGATTTGCCTCGATGCAGACGGCGACCCGGAGCCGGATGCCGAGTTGCGCGACTACGAGAATGTGCCGCTGAAGGAAGACATTCACGTCTACTTCGATCGCGAGGTCACGCCGCATGTCCCCGATGCCTGGATCGATGAATCGAAGACCAAAGTCGGCTACGAGATTCCATTCAATCGGCACTTCTACGTCTTCAAGCCACCGCGTTCACTCGATAAGATCGATGCTGATCTCAAGACGGTCGCCAGTCGAATCACGACGATGCTGGAGGGACTGGCCGAATGAACACCAGGTTATTTCGTTATGCGAAATACAAATACAGCGGCGTGGAATGGCTCGGTGAAGTTCCGGAGCATTGGGAACTCCTGCCGCTTTTTAGCGTAGCCGATGAGCGAAACGAATCGAACCGAGGAATGCTTGAGGATAACCTCTTGTCTCTCAGCTATGGAAGGATCATTCAGAAGGACATTGATTCGAATGACGGGCTCTTACCTGAGTCATTCGAGACATACCAAATAGTCCATCCCGACGACATCGTCTTCCGACTCACAGACCTTCAGAACGACAAACGCAGTCTACGGACCGCTATCGTAGACCAAAGAGGAATCATCACCTCGGCCTATCTAGCACTGGCTCCCAAAAAGCTACAACCGCAGTTCATCAATTATTTGCTCCGTGCGTACGACGTGACAAAGGTTTTCTATTCAATGGGCGGGGGACTGCGGCAATCCCTGAAGTTCTCAGACGTGAAGCGCCTCCCGATTTTGGTTCCACATCCGAGAGAGCAGTGCGAGATTGCAACGTTCTTGAGCCGAGAAACATCGAAAATTGACGCACTTGTGAAGGAGCAGCTGCTGCTTATTGAATTGCTGAAAGAGAAACGGCAAGCCGTCATCTCCCACGCGGTCACCAAAGGCCTGAGCCCCGATGCTCCCATGAAGGACTCCGGTATTGAATGGATAGGGGAGGTTCCGTCGCACTGGACCATGGTGCGGCTAAAATTCATGGCGCACGTTCAAGGTGGTGTTGCAAAAGGCCGCAACCTTGATGGCCAGAATGCAATAGAAGTCCCATATCTTAGAGTGGCAAACGTCCAAGACGGATACCTCAATCTCGAAGAGATCGCCACGATTGAGATTACCGCAAACGAATTGCAGCGTTATGCGTTAAGCGCCGGTGACGTTCTGATGAACGAAGGTGGCGACTTCGATAAGCTCGGACGTGGACACATCTGGCGCGGAGAGATTCCTGGTTGCATTCACCAGAACCATGTTTTCGCCGTCAGGCCTAAGGGAATGGAGCCCGAATGGCTCAATCTCGTAACGAGCGCGGAGTGCGGTCGCTTTTATTTCATGAGCCGATCCAAGCAAAGCACGAATCTCGCATCAATCTCGTCCTCAAATATCCAGGAACTGCCGGTTCCATTTCCGCCGATGCAAGAGCGGCTCTTAATCATTGAGCATGTCAGGGGCATAACCCATGGCCTCGACTCTCTGCTTGCAGAAGCCAACTGTGCCATTGACCTGTTGCAAGAGCACCGCTCCGCCCTGATTTCCTCAGCGGTCACTGGTCAGATCGACGTTCGGAACTATCGTTCGCAGGAGGTTTCTGCCGTATGCCAATAGACCACAAAGAGAAAGCATTCGAGGCCGCGATTGAGCACCACTTGGTTAGCTGTGCTGGCTACACCAAGGCCGAGCAGGGATACTTTCATCAGGAACGGGCGCTCGATCCTACTCAGTTCATCCCCTTTGTTAAGGACACACAGAAGAAAACCTGGGAGCGGCTGGAGAAATTGCTGGCCAGGCGCACCGAGGAAACAGTCCTCGACGATCTGACCAAGGCGATGGACTCGCGCGGCAGCCTCGATGTTCTGCGGCACGGCTTCAAGT
>OBLT010002141.1_pt1 | contig 12421 bp, 9 predicted proteins | sample 1518721 | NCBI WGS metagenome assembly OBLT01 (sample SAMEA3539307, study PRJEB22396) | soil metagenome | biome: tundra; feature: field; material: soil | place: USA | collected 2010-05 | depth 0.15 m | reverse complement strand
GGCGACCACGATCCCGGCAATGATGAGCGCCGAGCGCAGCGCCCCTCGCCGCTCGACCACGACCCGGCCGGGCCCGGAAACGAACGCTCCCGCCGCCGTCCGACCTACCTCGCCGGTCCGGGCGCGGCCCGCGCCGGGGCAACTTCGGGCCGCTCCGGCGGGTCGCTCGATGCAGCCGTGAGCAGCGGCTCGATCGCTGCCACCGCGAGGGTTGCCGTCTCGAGCGCCTCGGGCTCGAATCCGCCAGGTGCGAAGCGCTCGCAGACGACCACCGCGGCAACCTCGTCACCGCGCACGACCGGAAGCAGCATTCGTGACGCCGTCTCGATGTTGGATCGGCGCTGGGCGCGGTACGAAGCGGCTTCGGTGATCAGCACCGGACGCCGGTGGGCGATCACGTGCGCGAGGAGTCCGTCGGGCAGTCCGGAGGACGCGTCGCCCCGTGCCGGGAGCAGATATGCGCGGTCTGCGCCAACCTCGCCGGCCAGACGGGCGAGGCCGCCCTGCACGCCGTGGTCGATCGCGACGGATGCCCACATCGAGGGGCTGCGATGGAGGTGTGCGCGGTTCACCAGGCCGTTGAGGAGCATCGCGACCAGTGCAGCGGCAAGACCCGCGAGGACGCTCGCCACGCCGATGTCGATGAGCACCGCGAAGACGCAGAACATCAGACACCCGCTCAGGAGCGCGAACTCCAGGTAGTGACGTGGTCCCTGCCCGCCTCGCCGCTGGTCTCCGAACGTCAGGCGCCAGTTCATCGCCGTGTTCCAGGCCGCGCTCAGCGCGAATGCGGGGATGAAGGCGACGAGCGGGTTCAGCTCGACGATCCCGCACAGGATGGCGAGGACCGGCAGGAAGACGCAGAGTCCGCTCAGCCCGACGAGCCCGAACTTCCACACCCGCGCTGATCCGGGGACATCGAAGAACAGGGACCGGAGATGGCGCAGATAGAGGATGCCCTGGCGCGCGGTTGCCTTGCTGACGCCTTCGGCGCGGACGGCCTGGGTCACCGGCACGTCGACGACACGCAGGTCGGGCACGCAGACAAGGAGCTCCAGGAGGATTTTGAAGCCCACCGGCCGGAACTCGATCCCGTCGATGAGCGCGCGCCGGCACAGGAAGTAGCCGGAGAGCGGATCTGAGCTCCGGCGGGCCTCCTTGAACAGCATTCGCGCCACGAAGGTCGCCTCACGGCTTACCAGACGGCGCACCGGCGTGCCGAGGCCCTCGTGACTGCCGCCCGGCGCGTACCGGCTCGCGACCACGAGGTCGGCCCCGCCTTCTGCCTCACCAAGGAGTGTCGGGATGAGCTCCGGAGGATGTTGCAGGTCGGCGTCCATGACGCAGACGTACAACCCGCGAGCCATACGCAGTCCCGCCACGACCGCGGTGCTGAGGCCGCCTTTGCGGTCGGGACCGTGACGTACCAGAGCGCGGATCCGGGGGTTCGCCTGGGCGAGATCGAGGAGCACGTCACCAGTGGCGTCGTCGCTGTCGTCCACGAAACAGATCTCGAAGGGGGTGGCCCCGAGTGCCGCGGTGACCCGGTCCACGAGTGGCTCGACGTTGCCGGCCTCGTTGCGGGTGGGAACGACGAGGCTGACCACTGGCGCGCCGCCACGCGGCCGTTCGGGAGTCACGGGCAAAGAATAGGCGCGAACCCCCGCAGCGGTCACCGCTCGTCACCCGATCGGCGGCATGCGGTCACCGCTGGGACACCGGTACCTGCCAGATCATCAACGCACCCGCCTGCGTCGGCGGGGCATCGAAGAGCCGAGTGAAGAGCGCCGTCACTCCGGGGCGCACTCCGGTTCCGACCACGACGTCGTCGACCCCGAGCCCGTGGAGTGCGCTCAGCAGCCGGCCGCGATCGCCCGCCGAAACGGTCACATCCGGTGCGCTCGCGGTGAGCGAATGGATGAGCTGCTGGAGCGCCTGCGCGCCGGGCGCATACGGCCCGATGATGTACCCGCCGACCATTGCGAACGCGAAGCTGGCGCTGACCTGCCAGTGCATCGCGTCGACGTAATCGACGCTCGGAAAAGGTTCGAACAGCACCGTATCGCCCGGCGAGATCGGCGTCGGTGCGATGCCCGCGAAGGCTGCAGGCGTGGTGAGCTGCGTCGCCGGAGCGGGCAGAGTCGGGAGCATCGGCAGCAACACCACGACCACGAGCGCGACATTCAGCAGGAGACTCGCGCGGAGCAGCCAGAGCATGCGCAGGGTGAAGGCAAGCATCATCGCCGCAGCGAGATCGACATACACCATCAGCCGGTTGGGCAGGATGTCGTCGAGCACTGGGAGGTGGGCTGGAATCCACCACGGCAGCGGAACGGCGAGCAACGGATGCCCCTGCACGTTGATGTGCGGACCAAGTGAGAGCACGCTGATGATCAGCGCGAGAATCGCCGCGGTCCGGATCGGTGGGGCGCGCCAGAATCGCACCGTTGCGAGTACCAGCAGCACGATGAGCGGGATCCCGAGATACGCATCCCATTCCGATGCGTTGCCGCTGAAGTGCGATGACACAGCCGTCGCGACCTGAGGCGAGAGCAGCTGCGCAACCGTCGGCACCACGAAGTTGGTCGGATCCGTGACGTAGATGTCTGTGCCGTTGATGGCTCCGCCGACGACGTGATCGGGACCGAAGAACTGCAGCCACGTCGGAACGGCGAGCAGCACCACGGCGGGAGGCACCGCCCATGCGATCGAGCGCAGGACAAAGCCGATGTGCGCGCGGACCGCCGAGCGATGCGTGCTCGCGAGCACGATGGCGAAGATGACCGCGACGATCGTCTCGGTGAGCAGGATCTCCTGCGCGATGAAGAACTGGACGACGGCAAGGAGCGCTGCGAGCAGACCCAGGGTGCGCGGACGCCACCGCTGACGCACGAGGATCTCGTCGGCAAGCATGAGCACAAGCGGCGGCGTGACCCCGGCGAGCACGAGGTTGTAGTGGCCGAGGAGTTGCCCGGTCATGTACGGGGAGAACCCGTAGAGCAGTCCTCCAACGGCAGCGGCGACAACACCGCCGGGCACCCAGCGCCGGATCACCAGAAAAGCGAAGAACGCCGCCAGCGCGAGACTCAGCGTTGCGACGACGTTGTAGGTGACCGTCGCGCCGACGAGCGCGGTGATGGGCCAGAGCAGCGCCGCGACCAGGGCGGTCGGCGTGCTCCAGAGAATGTCGGTCCCTTCGGGCCGGTTGAGGAGGTGCGTGTACACGGGGTCGAGCCCATGGCCGATCGCGTACGGGATCCACGCGATCCCCCACATCTGCTGGATCGGGTCAGGCCCCTCGCCGATGTACGCCAGCGACGGTGATCGCCACGCGTTGATGCAGAGGAGCACGGCGAGCATGAGGTAGGCGAGCCCGACGCCTGCGGGGACGAGGCCGCGACGGCGCCAGGGCGCGCCGCCGGCGGTCGCGCGACTCACTCAGAGCTTGGCCGCGACGAGCAGCACGATCAGGAGGAAGAGCAGCACCGCGTCGGGCAGCATCGCCATCGCGACCGCAACGAACGGCGTCACGTCGAACACCGAGAAGACGGCGAGCGCGGTGAGGTACAGGAACCACGCCAGCAGGGGCAGCGTCAGCCAGGCGATGACCGACTGTGCGACGGTGCTCGCGCCGGCCGCGGCTTCGACGACAGAGAGAACGCCGTAGGCGATCCAGGGGATGAACGTGAACCCGCTGACAGCGAGGTACTGGCGCCAGCGCCCGGACCGCGCCGACAGACCGGCGGCCGCGTCGATGATCAGCGAGGCGGCGCCCCAATAGACGAGAAACAGCAGCGGCAGCAGGAGTGACGCGATCATCCCTGGAGCGCCCCCACCCCCGATCTGGTTGGCGAGCAGCCCCAGCGCGAGAGCGACGATCCCGCTGCCGAGGACGGCGGCGAAACCAAGCGACAGACGCGGTGCATCCGCAAGGGCGGCGAACGTGCTCCTCGGCCGGACCACAACCCCGATCACCGTCACGGCCACCACGGTAGACGAAGGATCCGCGTCGTGACCCAGTCCCAGGGGGTTCTGCCCAAGCCTGATATACTTGCTTAGGTCAATCTGACCTAAATCCACAGAGCCCGTGAAACGGGTGACAGGTGGCGGGATGATCACAGCAGAGCGAGACGTTGCGACACAGGGCCGGGCCAGACTCCTGGACCGGATCGAGCAGTTGCGGCAGGAGCGCAACGCGGTGATCCTGGCGCACAACTATCAGCGGCCAGAGGTCCAGGACATCGCCGACTTCGTGGGCGATTCGCTCGGTCTCTCGCAGCAGGCGGCGGGGACCGACGCCTCGGTGATCGTCTTCTGTGGGGTCCACTTCATGGCCGAGACGGCCGCGATCCTTTCGCCGGAGAAGGCGGTACTCCTGCCCGACCTCGAGGCGGGCTGTTCGCTCGCCGCCACCATCAACGCCGATCAGCTGCGCGTGTGGCGCTCCCAGCACCCGGGTGCGGTTGTCGTGTCGTACGTGAACACGACGGCCGAGGTCAAGGCGCTGTCGGACTATTGCTGCACCTCCTCGAACGCCGAGGCCGTGATCCGGTCGATCCCAACGGATCGCGAGATCCTCTTCTGCCCCGACATGTTCCTCGGCGCCCATCTGGAACGGGTAACCGGACGCAAGCTGCGCGTCTGGATGGGTGAGTGCCATGTGCACGCGGGCATCGGTCCCGAGCGGCTCGATGCGATGCGCCGTGAGCATCCGAGCGCCGAACTGCTCATCCATCCGGAGTGCGGCTGCACCTCGTCAACCCTCTATCGCCTGTCCTCCGGCGACGTCACCGGCCCGGCGACGGTGGTCACCTCGACGGAGGGCATGGTCCGGCGCGCCGCGGATTCGCCGGCGTCGACCTTCATCGTCGCCACCGAGGTCGGCATCCTCCACCGCATGCGGGAGCAATCGCCGGGGAAGCAGTTCCTCGCCGCCTCTGAGGCCGCCGTGTGCCCCTACATGAAGAAGATCACGCTCGAGAAGGTCGCGCTGTCGCTCGAGCGCATGGGACCGCGCGTGACCGTCGATCCGGCGATCGCCGCGCAGGCCAGAGGCGCCATCGACAGGATGCTCGCGATCGCCCCAACCGGCGCCGCGCGGATCTCGACAGCGGCCTGAGCGTCCACACGTCCGCGGGGCTGACGCCTATGTCAGCATCGCTCGCGTGAGCCAGTCCCCTCAAGCGCGCCGGCGTCGTGCCGGCTGCTGTGACCCGCAATGGGCAAAAAAAAGACCGGAGGGCGAACCCTCCGGCCTTTCAGGAAGGGAATGAGTTTCAAACGGAGGCAGCCTGCCGCTGCGGCCTTGACTGTACCCCTCGCCTCTCAGGATAGCAGTAAAGGAACCTCGAATTCTTGTAAATAGATGTCAACCGAAGTCCTGACCTCAGAGCCCACCAAACCCGTGTCCGACGGCGGTCCGCCGCTGGTCCGGGCCGGCCTGCGCGGGTTCCTGGAGCTGGGTCGCTTCGACGTCATCGCGGTGATCGCCCTCGTGCTGGTTGCGTTCGGGTTGCGTCTCGCCAGCCCCATCCTTCCTGACTTCCTGAGCGGAGGCGGGACGGTCAGCGCGCTCGGCGTTGGATACCCGACCACCTCCGGGTCGAGCGCGGAGTGCACCACGGTCCCCGAGGGACCTCCCGGCGTGGTCGCCGGGGTGAAGGTGAGCCACACCGACGTCAGCGTCTGCGGATACGTCTTCGACGAGGTGTACTTCCCGGTGGACGCGGCCAAGGACCTGCGTCAACCCGCCGAGTCGTACTTCGACCCCGAGCCGCCGCTGGCCAAGCTGTTGATGGCGCCCCCGATCGCCATCTTCGGCTTCAACAGCTGGAGCTGGCGGCTCAGCACGACACTCTTCGGCAGCCTGCTCGTCGGCCTGATGTATCTGGTCGCGCTGCGCCTTCGGCGTGACCGCTTCTTCGCGCTGGTCACAGCGCTCTTCATCTGCTTCGACGGCCTGGCATTCGTCGAGTCGCGGACGGGGGTGATCGACATCATCGCGATCTTCTTCGTCGCGCTGTTCTATTACGTCTTTCTGCTCCACTGGCAGGCGCGAACACGCGCGCAGTGGCGAACCACCTTGTACGTGATGGCCGGCGTCGCCGGGCTCGCCTTTGCTGCCAAGCTCACAGCCCTCGCGCCGCTGGTGGTTGCCGGAGCGCTGATCGTGATTCGCGGCGTTGCGCCGTACCTGGCGGGTTTTGTTCCATGGTTGCGCCGCATCGCGGGTCCCGGGCGAGCCGAGACGGTCATGTGGCGGCATGCGGCGGGTCCCCGCGCGATCCTGCATTACGTCGCGGGAGGGCTGATCGCGCTCGCCATCTTCAGCGCTTCATTCTCGCGCTACGAGACGATCCAGCACCAGGACGTGTACTTCTTCACGAGCTGCAATCCCGCCGTGTCCGGTCTGCCGGGAACACCCAAGACGCTCAACGTCCCGGTCATGCACGTCGGATCGTTGACGGTCCCGAACCCAGTCGAGGCGATCGACAACATCGTGCAGATCACCGCCGCGTCGCTGCGGTACCACGCCGAGGAATGTCACAGCCATCCGTACTCGTCGTTGTGGCTGACCTGGCCGATCATGGAGCACCCGGTGCTCTTCTACGCAACCTCGCAGCCCAACAATGGCGCGGTCGCTGAGGTCACCGACATGGGGAATCCCGCGATCTGGTGGCTCGGGATTCTTGCGCTACTGTTCTGTGTGTGGCGCCTGACGCGGGGACCGAACTGGTGGCGGTTGCTGGTCGCGCTCATCGGGCTCGCCTCGCTGGTGGCGATGATCATCCTGTACCAGGCGGCCGTGCGGTATCACAACCCCAACAACTTCAACACGTCGTACACCGGAGCGCAGTTCACCGCGCTGTTCCATCAACCACCGTCGTCGCAGTACGAGATCTCGCGGACATCACCGGGGTTCTGGTTCGTGGTCGCATTCGCCGGCATGGTGCTCTTCGCAGCGCTGGTCGCCGTGTCGGCGGTGATCTCGCGGCGATTCGTGCCGGCGTTCATCGTGCTCGGCTACATCGCCGCGTGGATGATGTGGGTGCCCGGCAATGAGCGTCGGGTCCTGTTCTTCTATCACGCACTCGGCATGCTGCTGTTCACCGCGCTCGCACTCGCGTACGCGCTGACAGCGATCCGAGGCATCCGATTCCGGCTCGGTGGCAGGCAGATCTCGCTGGCCCCGGTCGCGTACGCCCTGATCGGCAGCGTGCTCGCCGCGTTCATCTTCTTCTACCCGATCTGGACGGCCATGCCGCAGAGCCCAGCCGACCAGCAGATGAGGATCTGGGTCGACGTCGGGTGACCGCCTTGCTCCTCGTTCTTGACGCCGCGCTGACGCTGGCGTCCGGCGCAGCCCTGGCCGGGCTGGTGAGAACACACCTGACCCTCGCCGAGCGCGCGACCATCGGCGTGACCAGCGGGCTCCTGGTCGGGACCGGCGCGACGTACGGGCTGTCGCTGGTCGCCGGCCTCAACACCGCCACCGTTCTCATCGGCCCCGCGCTGGCGCTCGGAGCTGCGCTGGCCGTGTCGCTCCTCACGGTCAATCCGCGCGCGACCTGGCACGCCTCATGGGTCGAGACGAGGGATCGATGGATGCAGCGCATCCCGTGGCTGCCGATCGTCGCCTTCGCCGGCGGCGGCGCGGCGGTCGCCGCGATCTTCGCCCACACCGTCTTCTCGGACTCGGGTGGGCTCGAGGCCGGGTATCCGACCGTGTGGGCGGACTGGTCGCAGCACCTCACCACCGCCGCGAGCTTCGCGTCCGGCGGGAACATCCCGCCGGTCAACCCGCTCTTCAGCGGCACGACATTGCTCTACCCGTTCCTGCCCGACTTCCATGCAGCGACGCTGATGACTCTCGGCCTCGCCCCGGGCCTCGCACTCGCCATCCCCGGAGGGATCCTGGCGGTCGTCATCGGGATGCTGGTCGTGGCCCTGGGCCGCCGCCTCGGGCTCGGGACGGGGGCAGGCATCATCGCGGTGCTGATCTGCGGTATCGGCGGCGGCCTCGGGTTCATCGGCGTCTTCTCCGACGCCTGCATGAGTCACGGATTCACCGCATCGCAGTGCACGTTGCAGTACGTCGTGAGTCACCCGGGTACCGGCGTCTCCATCGTCGGATGGACGCTCCACGACCTTCCCGGAACCATCGTCGCTCAGCACCGTGCCTATGACGGACTGCCGTCTGACGGCGGGACGCCGCCGCTGCCCGACATGCAGTGGTACACGCCACTGATGGCGTGGTGGCTGCCCCAACGCACGCTGCTCTTCGGCTTCGCGGCCGCGATCTCGGTCCTGCTCCTCGTGCTCGCGGGCGCGTCGTCCCATGGCCCGAGCTGGGAGCCGTTCGCGCTTGCCGGCGTGCTGACCGGGCTGCTGCCGATCGTCCATGTCCAGACGCTGATCGCGCTCGCGATCCTGCTGTTCGTACTGTTCTGGCGGCGGCGCCGGCGCGAGTGGTTGGCGTTGATCGGCATCGCCCTCCTGCTCGGTGGCGTCCGGCTTGCCCAGCTCGCGCTCTCAGCACACGGGGCCGCGGTGACGCCCTACGGCACCAACGTCTACCCCTGGCTCGAACCAGGGTGGCTCGCCAACGCGGGCACGGCGGTCAATTCGAGCGGCCGCCTGACCCTGTCCATCGGCAACCTGGTCACGGGCGCGATCCAGGCGATCGGGATGCTCGGCACCGCCCAGTGGTGGGGATTCTGGCTCGCCAATCTCGGAATCGCGGTGCCGATGCTCGCGGTGGTGGCGATCGCCGCCGCGGCCCGGCTCGGCGGCGGCCGGGCCGGCCGGGTGATGACCGCGGCGTTTCCGGTGCCGCTGCTCGAACTGACCCTCGGCGCCCTGATCATCTTCGCGGCCTGCAATCTCGTGGTCTTCCAGTCCTGGAACTGGGACAACACCAAGCTGCTCGTGTACTGGTACCTGGTCATCGCCCTGCTCATCGGTGCGCTGGCAGCGAACTGGTGGCGGCGTGTGTGGCCGCGGGTCGCCGCGATCGTGCTGGTGGCGCCAGTGCTGCTGACCGGTGCCCTCGTGGTGCTCCGGCTGCTGCCGTGGACGCCCGCGGCCGACGCGGTCACCGGTCCGTACACGATTGCGAACACGCAGGAACTCCGGCTTGCCTCGACAATCGACCGCGTGACTCCCAAGGACGCCGTCTTCCTGACCTTCGGACGTCCCAACGATCCCGTGCTCGCCGTCGCGGGGCGGATCGGTGTCATGGGCTACGGGGGCTGGCTCTGGAGCTATGGCATCAGCTTCGAGACGCGCTTCGCCGATGTCCAGGCCATGTACAACGGCTGTGCCACCGACGCGGCCACATGCCCCGTGTTCCGCCTGTTGCGCAAGTACGGCATCAGCTATGTGGAAATCGACAACCGGCTCGGCGACCCTGGCGCGATCGACGGCCAGGCCGGCATCAGCTGGTGGGCGGGCCAGGGCCTGCCGGTGGTCGCCAGCTCCGACCACATCACCGTCTACGACGTCCGTGGCAGAGGTTGAGGTGCCCGGCGCGCTGCCGGCGCCGGGCACCCATCCGTCGATCAGCGCTGTCCTCCCCGCGTACAACGAGGAGGCGGTCATCGCCGAGACGGTGCGGCGCACCGCGGCAGCGCTCATCGAGATTGGCATCACGGACTTCGAGATCCTGGTCATCGATGACGGCAGCAGCGACGCGACTGCGGCGCGAGCGTCGGCGGCAGACGGCGCGGGCTCGCGCGTCCGTGTGGTGTCGCATCCGCGCAACCGCGGCTACGGCGCTGCGTTGCGCACCGGGTTCGATGCGGCCACGCGCGAGGCAGTCTTCCTCATGGACAGCGACGGTCAGTTCGATCCGACCGAGATCTCGCGGCTCCTCGCCATGTACGGGCCGGACCGTGTCGTCTGCGGCTATCGCATCCGGCGCAAGGATACCTGGGCGCGGCGTTTCTATCACACGGCGTTCTTCGGCCTGGTCCGGCTCGGATTTGGACCGACAGCCCGCGACGTGAACTGTGCATTCAAGCTCTTCCCTCGCGCCGTCGGCAGGGGGCTGCACGCGGAGGGGGCGCTCGTCTCCACCGAGCTCCTCGTGCGTGCGCGCCGGAGTGGATACCGGCTCATGGATGTCGGTGTGCACCACTACGCGCGCACCACCGGTCGGGCGACCGGCGCCGACGTTCGCGTGGTCCTGCGAGCCTTTCGCGAGTTGCAGCAGCTGCGCACGGACCCCGCACTCCTCGACGGGCTCGAACCGCCGGCGTGACCGGGCGACCGGGAACCTCGGCGTGGCGTACCGCGCTTGGGGCGGTCGCGCTGTCGCGGCTGCTCTGGCGCGGCGTCTTTGTCGCCGTGCTCGCGATCGACTTCCCGTCGACCCCCGTGCTGACCGGGCTCCGCACCCACCTGGTTGCGTGGGATGCGATCAGCTACCTGTCGATTGCCGACCACGGGTACCCGGCGCATCTCGACTACCGCGACGCGTTCCTCCCCGGATTTCCGTTGATGGTCCGCGCGGTGATGATCATCACCCGCGACGGCGTCACCGCCTCATGGCTGGTGAGCGCCATCGCCGAGACGATCGCACTCTGGTACCTCGGGCGTCTCGTGCTCGCCGAGCGCGATCAGCCGTCGGCAGAGTTCTCGGTATGGCTCCTCGCGCTTGCGCCGACAGCGCTCTTTCTCATCGCACCGTTCACCGAGAGCAGCTTCATCGCGTCCGCCGCTGCGAGTTTGTACTACGCGCGTGCCGGACAGTCGCGCAAGGCCGTCGGCGCCGCGGCGATCGCCTGTGCGCTCCGGCTCACCGGGCTCGCGCTGATCCCCGCGCTGGCCATCGAGCACCTGCGGCGATCGGGCTGGCGTCCGCGCCCGGACCTGCTTGTGGTGCTGCTGGCGGCTGTGCCGCTCGTGCTCTACGGGCTGTATATGCAGGTCCATATCGGTGATGCCCTGGCGCTCCTCCACGCCGACCACCTGCCGTCCTTCGGCCTGCAGCCGACACCGCCCTGGACGGGATTCGCAACCACCTGGCATACGCTGCTCACTGCGTCCAATGGCGAGACGCGCTCGATCTTCGCCCGCGAGGTCGCGTTCGGCCTGCTGGGCTTGGTGCTCTGCGCCGGGATGTGGGTGTCCTCACGGATCCCCCGATCGCTGGCCCTGTACTGCACCATCGCGTGGTTGATGACCGCATCTCTGCCGTTCTGGCGCTCCCAGCCCCGCTACAGCCTGGCGCTCTTCCCGGTCGTGCTGCTGGTGTCGGACCTCACCCAGCGCTTCCCCAGGGCGCGGCCGGCGATGCTCGGCGCGAGCGCCGTGCTCATGTGCGCGGGAATGTGGATCTTCGCGCAGGGACGGTGGCTCGGATGATCATCGACAGCCACGTCCATATCCTGCCGGCGAGCATGCGCGACGCTCGCGACCACCTCGCGGCGCTCGATCCCTGGTTCGACGTCTGTCACCGGGGAGCGCGCTCGATCGTCACGGCTGAGGAGTTGCTCGCTTCGATGGACGCGTCGGGAATCGATCGCTCGGTGTGCTTCGGCTGGCCGTTCGCGGACCCGGATCTCTGCGCCGAGGTCAACGACCACCTGATCGCCGTGCAGCACGAGCTCGGGGACCGGCTCACCTGCTTTGCGACGGTGAGCGCCGGCCGGCCGGGCGCGGTCGACGAGCTGCGCCGCTGCGCTGCGGGCGGTCTGCGCGGCGCGGGCGAGCTCAACGCGGATGCTCAGGGGTTCGACCTCTCCTCGCCAGGGATCGACGAGGTGGCCTCTGCATGCACCGATCTCGGGATCCCGATGGTGCTGCACTGCAGTGAGCCGGTGGGTCACGACTACCCGGGCAAGGGCACAGCGACGCCCGGCAAGGTTGCCGCCTTTGCCCTCCGCCACCCCACGTTGCGGCTCGTCTGCGCGCACCTCGGCGGCGGCCTTCCCTTCTACGCCCACATGCCCGAGGTGGCCGAGCTCTGCCGGCGGCTCTGGTTCGACACCGCTGCGGGGCCGTACCTCTTCGCGCCGACGGCCTACCGTGCGGTCGCCGACCTCTGCGGCGCCGACCGCCTGCTCTTCGGCTCCGACCATCCGCTCCTCCCCGCGCGACGCTACATCGACGCGTTCGCGGAGGCGGACCTGACCGTCGCCGAGCGAGCGCTCGTGATGGGCGGCAACGCCGCGGAGCTGCTTGGTCTGTGACAACGTGCCCCTCTCGTTACACGTCTGTGTCGCAGCATCGGAGGCTCCGTTCGGTCCCTTTGCGACACTTCCTCTGGGCGGAGAAACCGGCGCCCGCCAGCCGGTCCTTCGCCTCTTTCGTGACCAGGATTGGGGGCTTCGGCCCCCGTCCGTGGTCGCAAGCGACGCTCCGATGAGGGACCGGGTGCATGTCGAAGCCGGCACCTCTGGTCGCCGGTTTCGCACAC
>OBLT010002139.1_pt1 | contig 12425 bp, 10 predicted proteins | sample 1518721 | NCBI WGS metagenome assembly OBLT01 (sample SAMEA3539307, study PRJEB22396) | soil metagenome | biome: tundra; feature: field; material: soil | place: USA | collected 2010-05 | depth 0.15 m | reverse complement strand
ACCCTTTCGCATTAGAACAGCTTGCTAAGGGATACGTTTTGCGCGGGCAAGGTCATATTGGCTCATGTAAGAGTGGCTGAATTGGCCTTTGGTCTTGATGAAATCCACACTCTTCGATCGTGGGAGCCAATATTCGGAGCCATGAATGCTGACCGGAGCGTACTCGATGACCGGAGAACACGCAAAGCTTCCATTTTGACGAGAAAATGGTCCGGAGAATTGTTCCGAGTGCATGGTCTCCTCTTGTATTCGAAGGACTTGCAAAGCCTTGAGATCGATCGACACTCTTGCACCAGATAGTCCCATAGAAATATGCGCACACTCTGGCGGAAGCGGCCGTAGATTCTTGTTGAGGGTTACATCCAGAACCAAGGTATTATTCTCCGTGGCTTCAGGTGTGCTAATCGGTTTGAATTCATAACAACTGGATGTAGGCTCATCGAAGAAGGTAAATAGATCCCACGCAAATCCTCCGCGAAGCCAGTGGATGGGAGGATCGTATTTATGCTCATTCACAGCCTTTCCATTGATGGTTGCGGAAATGACATCGCGCGACTCTGAAAACAGATTAGCCGCGTCATGCGGTCTACGCACCGCTCGCAGGGACAATAGATAATGCTTTTCCTCGATCGTCCTGGCATTTTCGGTTTCCCGTACCGTGACCTCCTCCTGGCAGATAAAATCTGGCAGCTTTTTATGCAGGGTTGCGACATTTTCGCGAACCTTGGAAATCGTCTGTGCCAGATCGGGGCTTTTTCTCTCTTGAGCGATCGCAGTCATGCTTAAAGACCCGGCCAAAAACGTCGTGGCAAGACTACCAACGAAAAAACGATGTGTTTGCTGCATGGGCTTTCCTTTCGAGAACGAGCGGAGCGTTGCTGCCCCTCAAAAATCATAAAAAACATTGCCCGCAGGTGGTTTGCTTGTTCGACGAAGCACGATCATAATCGTTACTATTTACTGCGCGCTACACTAGTGAGATCGGGGCGAATCTACCTTATCGTCGACCCCCGTTCAAACTCTATTCGCTTCGCAGCGCCACCGTCGGATTCACCTTTGCTGCACGACGCGCCGGAATGTAGCTGGCAAGTGCGGCAACACAAAGAAGTGCAAATGGCGTTAATGCAAATGTCATTGGATCGGTGGCTCTCACACCAAACAGCATGCTGGAAAGGTAGTGGACCAGAACGAAAGATCCCGCCAGCCCAATGGCCACGCCGGTAAGAGCAAGGGCAATTCCTCTGGAGAGAACTGATCGCACTACGTTACCCCCGTCGGCGCCCAACGCCATGCGAATACCGATTTCGTGCGTCCGTTGGACGACTGTGAACGAAACAACTCCGTACACTCCGAGGCAGGCGAGAAGCACAGCCAGAGCTGCGAAGCCTCCAATCAGAAATGAACTGAGGCGAGGCCCTTCCACCGAGTCTGCAAAGTACTGATCGAGTGTCTCAACGTGATAAATGGGCAGGTTCTTATCCAGCGAGGTGATCTGCTCGCGGGCAGCCTTGACGATGCTGATCGGATCATTCACAGTTCGCGCCACAAGAAAAATCGTGCCGAATGGACTCTGGGCCAAAGGCGCATAAACTTCCGGAGCGGCATCGGAAGAAGGGCCGCCTTGTTTCATATCCTCGATCACACCCACGATTTCGCGCATCGGGGGTTCGCCAGGGCCATAGCCGTTCCCAATGCCGGGGCGCACATGCTTGCCTATTGGGTTCTGGCCCGGGAAGAAATGGCGGGCGAGAGACCGATTGACGATCACAACTGGGGCCGATCTCAAGTCGTCTTGAGCGGTGAAATCTCGTCCGTTGACCAGGGCCGCGCCCACTGTCTGGAAAAAGTCTGGCTGAACTGCATTGAAATCAGCACTGGCCCGGGAGCCCATTGCCATGGGATGTCCCTCAATTTCGATACTCGATTGGATCTGTTCCCCCGTCAGAGGTAGGCATGCCGCCGCACTGGCCGAACTAACGCCAGGGAGGGAAGCAATTTGTGCCACAGCTTGCCGAAAGAACCCCGGAGACTGCGCATTCTCCATCCCTGCGGGCGAATCGATCTGGAAAGTCAGGACATGATGCGGGTCGAATCCCGGATCGACTCGGATGAGGTGCAAAAAGCTTTGCAACAACAGAGCGGCACCGAGCAGCAGCACCACTGCTAAGGCGACTTCGCTTACAACCAGCGTTGAGCGCAGACGCCCCCTGTCTTCGCCGCCTGTGCCCCGCCCGCTTCTTTTCAGGGAATCAGTGAGACTGACCTTGGAGGCCTGCAAGGCTGGAGCCAGGCCGAACAAGATTCCAGCCAACAACGAAACCAGAAAGGCGAAGCCGAGAAGCCGCCCGTCGAGGCCAATCGTATCGAGCCGCGGAATCGCGGCAGGCATGATTCTAACCAGGAAGCGGAACGACAACGATGCCAGTGCGAGTCCCAGTCCGCCACCCAGCAGCCCCAATACCAGGCTTTCCGCCAGTAATTGGCAAGTGACTCGCCCGCGGCTGGCGCCAAGAGCGATCCGCACAGCTATCTCCCTCCGTCGTCCGCTCGCTCGAGTCAACAAGAGATTCGCTATGTTGGCGCAGACGATCAAAAGTACGCATCCCACGCCTCCCAAAAGAACAAGCAATGGCGTGCGGAGATCTCCGGTGAGGAACACGAGCTCCGGCACCAGACGCACTGTGCGCGGCTTGTTCTCGGGATGCTCCTTGTTCAGTGCGCTGGCAATCGTAACCAATTCGGCCTGGGCCTGTTGGAGCGTAACGTCGGGCTTCAGCAGGCCGACCACGTCGAGATAGTGCGCTCCCCGCTGAGCGGTAATTGCGTTCGCGCCGCCTCGAGCATCCCCGGCAAGTGTAGTCCACAACTCGATGTGCTCCGCCTGTATGGGAAACTGAAACCTTGACGGCATGACGCCAACGACTATGAATCGCTGATCGCCAAGCTGAAGAACGCGGCCCAACACGGATGGGTCCGAAGCAAACTGCCGCTGCCACAAACCGTAGCTCAAGATAACCGGATCGGTGCCGCCCGCCGCGGAAGGCTTGTCTTCGTCCGGGAGGAAACTGCGTCCGAGCGCAGGCGTTACACCAAGCAGAGAAAACAATTGTGCTGAAACACTGGCCCCGAGCAAATGTTCCGGCTCATGTTGACCAATCAAGGTAAAATCCCCGGTCCGGAAGGCAGCCATCTCGTCAACGACATGATTCCGTGCACGCCAATCAACGAAGTCAAGGTAGGACGCAATACCGCCGTTGCCGTTTGCCGCAATCAGAGATTTGATCCGCACTAGGCGGTCGGCAGTTGGAAAGGGTAGAGGCTTCAGCATCACAGCGTTTACAACGCTGAATAGCGCCGTCGTTGCTCCGATCCCCAACGCCAGCGTCAGGAGCGCCGTGAACGCAAAGCCGGGTGATTTGCGCAACTGGCGGAGCGCATACCGAACATCGCGTCCAACGCTGTCCAGCGCCAACGCAGCATCGGCAGCAGTGACGCGCTCCCTTATAGCCGTGGCATTTCCGAATCTAACCAAGGCATCGCGACGAGCTTCCTCCGGCGGCATGCCGGCTGCGAGGTTGTCTTCAACTCGCATCTCGATGTGCGCACGAAGCTCACAGTCGATCTCACGATCGACTTGGGAGCGCAAAAACAGATTCCTGATTCGCCCAAATCGCGGCATCGGATCACCTCACGCGTAGCGCAACATGGCGCGAACGCCCTTTACCAAGTGCTCAAAGTTCTCTTGCTCTTCCTGCAACCTTTTTCTACCAGCAACGCTCAGTTTGTAGTACTTGGCCTTCCGGTTCGTCTCAGTCTGAGCCCATTCTGAAGCGATCCACCCGCACTGTTCCATGCGGTGCAGAGCTGGGTAAAGTGATCCCTCTTCCACGCGCAGCAGTTCATCGGAAGCCCTCTGAATGTGGAGCACAATCCCGTAACCGTGCAGAGACACCATTTGAGCCAGCGTTTTCAGAACCAGGAGATCTAAAGTTCCTTGCAGATCATTCTTTGGCATGGGAACATACCCCTAGACAACTTAGTACGAGTAAACATACCCCTAGATGATTAGGTGTGTCAAGAAGCGACTCGCCGGGGGTGTTCGACCATGGACGCGCCGCTTGTTACCGGCACATTGAGCTCCGCAGGGACCTTTGATTGGCCGCCAGGTTGGCAACATTTTCATCGAGAACTTGGGAGGTCCCATCCACGGTTCCGAAGGGTTAACCGACTCAGCGGCGGCGTCCATTCGGTCAATACGGGACACCGCCGAACGCCCTGCGACGGACCTGGTGATCGCTGGTCAAATGTTGATAACTGGGCTTCGCATGAGTTGAAGCCCAGTTATCCAAGTACACACGAAGGAAGAGCCAGCTTTGCCACATACACTGGATTCCGATGAACCTTGGGGCAGTTGAATCGAACGCCGTTGACACCATCGCCAAATCCTCACTCAGCGCGAGATATCTGTTGCACAAGTACAACCACATTTCATCGCAGATTTTGGCTGTTTTGGTACACTCCCATCAATGCGGATTCTGGCGGCTTCTCTGATCTCGGCTTTGGTTTCGATCCTGGCTCTGACTGCCCAGCAGACGGGCACTACGATCGATCCTCCTGCGGGCGCCCGCGATGTGTTGCAGGCGAAGGGAGACGGATTCCAGATTTACGTGTGCACTGACACGCACGCTGGGCTCAAATGGAGCCTGAAGGCTCCGGATGCGAATCTGCTCGATTCTTCCGGGAAGACGATCGGAAGGCATTTTGCGGGACCGACCTGGAGCTTGGCCGACGGCAGCCAGGTTCAGGGAGAGCTGATTGCCAGCAAACCCGCTCCGGAAGTGAATTCCGTGCCTTGGTTATTACTACAAGCCAAGGTCGGAACCGCCACGGACAGGCTTGCCAATATAAAGTTCATTCGGCGCACAGAGACTCACGGTGGAGTTGCGCCCGAGTCCGGCTGCCAAAGCTCGCGCGACGCCGACAAAATCGTTCGGATTCCTTACACTGCCACCTATACGTTCTATGCGGAGAAATAGTTCGGGGAGGCGGCCGTGCAGAGGCATACGGCGCGACTTGGGCGGTCAAATGTTGATAACTGGGCATTGCACTAGTTGAGTCCAATTCCAGGAGGCAACGGAACCCTTCCGATCTGGCGATATTGCTCAGCCAGTAACTGAAGGTTAGGCGACCAACTGGGAGTTGTACAACCTAACTTCGCCGTTGATCGTTCCTTCTCCCCAAAACCGGACGAAGCCGGGCGGTACGTGACACGCTCGCTCTACGCGCGGACCCAGGGAGAGGGAGCGAATATAATGTGCATGCCGCGCCAAAGAAGATATTGAGTTCCAAGGAATCTCACTGACTGATGGCCAAGAGCACAATCACCTTCGACACCGTGCGGGAAATCGGACTTGCCTTGCCCGGCGTCGATGAGAGCACAGCGTACGGGTCTCCGGCACTCAAGGTTCATGGAAATGTCATGGCTTGTATGGCCATTAATCGCACTGCTGAACCTGGCTCGCTCGGGGTTTGGGTGGATTTCGACGATCGCGCCGAACTTCTCGCCGCGGACCCTGATGTTTACTACGTGACAGACCACTACGCCCCCTACAATGTAGTGCTGGTGCGCTTGTCTCGCGTCAAGCGAGATATGTTGCGAGACTTGCTCGGTATGGCCCATAAGTTTGCGACCCGCAAGGCCGAGCCCCGTCCGCCAGCAGGGAAGCGACGCTGACGGAATTCCAATCTTCTCGATGGTTGTGCCTGGACCACCGGAAGTAACCAACAAATTGGGGGTTCTGTATGGATCGCCGCTCATCCGGACCTCGAGCGGTCAAATGTTGATAACTGGGCTTTGCGCCTGCTCGACAAAATCCACGCCCAGATTCTTGCGATGAGCAAGAACGTGTTGCCGAAAAGCGCGGCGGGCGAGGCTTGCGCCTACACGGTCAAGCTATGGAAGAAACTGACATGCTTCCTCGAATATCCGGAACTGGAGCTTAGCAACAACCTGGCGGAAAACTCCATGCGCGGCGTAGCGTTGGGCCGAAAAAACTGGATCCACATCGGCAGCCAACAGGCCGGACCGCGTGTGGCTGCGATCCTCTCCGTGGTCGAAAGTTGCCGCCGGCTCAGGATCCCCGTCCGCGAATACCTCGCAGATGTCCTCCCGGGGCTGGCCAACACAAAGATGCAGCGTGTCGCCGATCTCGCACCGGCTGCATGGGCAGCAAGACACAATTCCAACCACCTTTAGACTCGCACCCTCACCCACAACCGTGTGTTTGTAGGCGGCTCAGGCTGCCGATACAGAACTAACTGGCAGTCGTTCGTCCGGGGCTGGCCAATAGTCCCGCAAATCACCTCGATCCGTTTAGCCCCGTTGCTATTGCGAAACGATAAAGGGGATTTTGATATGCACTTGCAGCCCTGGGAATGCATTTTCCGCGACGATAGTTCCGTGATGAAGTTGCACAGCCCGCTTTGCGATTGATAAGCCAAGCCCAATTCCGCCTAATCCAGTTTCCCGCGCCTCCTCGACTCGAAAGAACGGTTCGAAGATTTCTGTCAGCGAGTGCTGCGGGACTCCCGGACCATAGTCTCGGATGCTGATCGTCGCGACGCCCTCGGTGTGCCCGAGCGTCACATCAACTTTAGAGCGCTCTGGCGAATATCGAATTGCATTGCGCAATACATTCTCTATGGCGCGGCGAAGCAACTCACGATCACCGGAGACTTCACATGACAATTGCCCTACCAACTGTATGGCACAACCTTGGAAACCAGCCTCCAATTGGGAGTCAGATACAGTTTCTTCAATCACCTCCTGAATCTTCACCGTCTCCATTTTGAAATAAGTTGGATCACCCTCCAAGCGGGTCATTTCGACAATTTCCGAAACGAGCGCTGTGATACGGTTCACATCTCGCTCAACGCGATCAAGGGCAATCTTCGAGTCAGGAGCCGTCCTCGCAAGCAGTACCGCAAACGTGAGGCGAGAGAGCGGGGCCCTCAGTTCGTGCGATATATCCTCCAATAGCCGCCTCTCATTGGCAAGAAGTCTCTCAATATGGCCCGCCATCTGATTGAACGATCGAGCCAACCCCCCTATCTCATCTTTCCGCTTCGTATCTGCGCGAGCCGAATGGTCTCCTTTTCCAAACCGTTCCACTGCCGAAGTCATCCTGCGAATAGGAGAGACTATGCCCAGTGTGACAATCCAGCACGTGCCTCCTATTACGCCGATTACAAGCAAATAGTATGGATAGAATATCCACCGTCCAGGCTGTCGTGGGCCAACAGAGACAAACCAGTAATGCCCGTCAGCAGATCGATGCGTAACCACAAACTGACCTTTAATATCTCCTCTCGATTTGGACAATGGGGCCAAGGGAAGCACCCCTTCCAGCCGATGGCCCGAGACAACGTCGATGCCGTTGGCATCCAGCAAATAGTGAGAAGTACCAAACGATTGATTAAGTCGCTGCATATAGGTCGACACGGCCGCGGCACCACCACTGTTGAGAGCGCTGATTGCACTTTCCAACTCCAGTTCGTCCATGGCTTCCAACACAGGGTTGAGCTCCGTGCTCTCGACATGATCTGAGATTGCAACAAACGCCAACAGCGAGAGTGCGACAATGGCGAGCATCGCCGTCAGGACTCCGACATAGAGAGACCTCATACATTAGCTCCTGGAGTCGCAGTGAAAACGTAGCCTACGCCTCGAACGGTGCGTATCAGTGTGCGGCCCTGTTCGAGCTTCGTGCGCAAGTGGCTTATATGGACATCGAGGGCACGGTCATAATGTGTTGCGTCCCGTTCGAGCAAGCTCGCCACGAGTTCATCACGCGGCACGATACGTCCTGCTGAACGGATCAGGGTTTGGAGGATGTCGAATTCCAACGCAGTGAGATCGACCAGTCGGCTTCCGCTCCAGACTTCGCGAGTGTGAAAGTCGATCTGAATATCTCCAAATACCTTGGCAGAATTGCTGGAATGCTCCAGCCTCCCTGTGCGTCTGAGCACGGCGTGAATTCTCGCGAGCAGTTCATGTGGATCGAAAGGCTTTGGGAGGTAATCATCCGCTCCTGCGTTCAGGCCAAGAATTCGATCGTGTCGATGAGTTTTCGCCGTAAGCATGATTACGGGCACCTCTTTGCGTTGACGCAGTTGCTGCAAGACGGTTAAACCGCCGATGATTGGCAGCATTACATCGAGAATGATCAGGTCGTGTTTACCGTGGAGCGCACACGCCAGACCATCGCGACCATTGTGCGCACAATCCAGTTGATAGCCCATCTGAGAGAAGAATTCCCGCATCATTCCGCATAGCTCTCGGTCGTCGTCGATAAGCAGCAGGGATAGTTGGTTCAGTTTCTTGGAAGCGTCCATTGGTTCAGCCTCGCAGTTCAGCAGCGCCCTCGTCATTAGTGTCGCACCGCTAAAAGCTGAAGATTGCGCACTTAATAAATCTTAAGATTACGGACGCCGAATACCCGCCAGGATTAGCTAGAGATGCCTTAGATGGCGGGGAGATTATTCATGATGTGCCACCTGAAATGGAAAATGGTCTGCCTGGCGACACTCCTTTCTGTAACTAGAGTTTTGGCTCTATTCGCACAAAACGCACCTGTAGCACCAGCCTCGGGCTCTCAACTTCAAGCGGTGGAGGCGGCAGGCCTTTCCGGTCAAGTGAAGAACAAATCGGGCTCACCGTTGGCGAACGCGAGAGTCGTTCTGGAGAATCTTGCTACCCATGATCTGAAATCAACCTTGAGTGGGGCCGATGGCAGCTTCAGCATGACCGGGATGCTTCCAGGAGAGTACCGATTGCACGTTTCGGCAGAGGGGTACAAGACATTCACAGTTCTCCGCCTACCTCTTGTAGCTGGCGACCAGGCAAAGGCGGCTGCAACCATGGAACCAGGGAGCATGTCGGAGGAGGTGATGGGCTCGGAAGCGAGCGTGGTGTCAAGGATTGGTACAGCGCTTGCCGGAAAGCGGGTTACCGATTTGCCTGAGAATCAGCGCAACTTCGTGAATCTGGTTCAGGTGGCTGGAGGAGCGAATGAAGGAAGCATGAACACGTCCGGTACAGCCATTCGTCCTGGAGCCCAACATCAATCCTCGGCGGTCTCTGTGGGTGGACAGCCCGAGCAGACGAATAACAGCATGATCGACGGAATCGACAATAATGAACGCATCAATTCGCAAATCGCTGTGCATCCGTCCATGGATGCGGTTCAAGAGGTACAGGTATTCGCCAGCGCCTATCCTGCCAACTTGGGTCATGCCGGGGGAGGCGTGATCAATGTTGTCAGCAAGGCGGGCACGGATCAATACCATGGCTCTGTTTACGAGTACTTTGGCAATGACGTGTTGGGTGCTTCGCCTTTCCAATTTGGAGGAAATAACCGCAAACCAGAGATCAGGCAGAATCAGTTTGGCGGGAGCGTTGGGGGACCAATCGGCCGGCACAAAACCTATTTCTACGGAGACTATGAGGGCTTCCGCTTGATTCAGGCAAGAGCGCCCCTCGAACTGACAGTCCCGACTGCCTATGAGCATAATCATCCAGGAGACTTTACAGATGTCGGCGGCCCTGTCGTTTCGAGGCTCGATCCAATCGGTCTCGCGTACTTCAAGCTGTATCCGATCCCAAATGTATCCGGCTCATCAAATCAGTTTGTTAGTGCGGCAAGTGGTTCCAATTTCTCAAACGTAGGGGATTTTCGAATAGACCAGAAACTGTCTGAGAACGACCTCCTCTTCGGCAGATACAGCTATAACCGGACATTGGTGTCTATTTCAGGACAGTTCCCGCAGGTGCAAGAAGACGGTATGACGATCCAGCCCGGCGGCTTCCTGTATAGCTTCCCTGGAAACATGATTGACACGGCGTCGAACATTGCTCTGTCTTATAAGCATACCTTCCATTCACATCTTGTCGCCGAGTTGTTGGCCGGTTACACGCACTGGAGCGAAGCCGATACCGGATTGAATCCGAATGTGGCCGTCAACGCTGGATTCGGACAATCGGGAATCAATGTTCCCGGAACCTCAAATGGCCTTGCACCCGTCAATGTCTTGCAAGCGTCGCCTTTGGGAAACGATGGCTACTACCGTCCAACTGATCAAGGGGACAGCGTTTATCAATACGGCGGATCGCTCGGTTGGAACCGCGGTAAGCACGATTTCCAAGGCGGAGTCTCGCTCATCCGCAGGGACTGGAACGACATCGGAAGCAGTTTTGGCCTTGGGACCTGGGAAGTGCAGGATTTACCCAACTTGTTGCGCGGGCAATTCCTTCAAACGGAACGCGAGGTGGACCTTGATCATCCCCATTATGAATCGTGGGAGTCATCAGCGTACCTTCAAGACGAATGGAAGGTTCTGCAAGATCTGACCTTGAATTTCGGGCTGCGGTACGACATCTTTACTCCTCCAACAGAGATCCAGAACAGGATGAGCAATTTCGATCTAGCAACGGGTCAGATCATTGTTGCTGGACAAAATGGTGTCTCCAGAACGGCCAACGTTCGAACGGACCATACCACCCTTGCACCACGTCTGGGGCTCAACTGGCAGATCAAGCAGCACACTACTGTGGCTGGCGGCTTCGGTATCGTCTACTTCCGTCCCATCGATACGTTTTATTACAAAGCACCGCCGTTCAACTACTCGTTCGGCATTTGTTCCTCACTGACATGCCCCGGTGGATTCACTTCTCTTGCCGCCGGTTTGCCGTTCGAGGATGACCCAAGCACCACCAATCCTTCCGGCTTTCTACTGGGCATGCGGGCATCCAGTTTTCCTGAAAGCTATATGCAACAATTCAATTTCGGGATCGAGCAGCAGGCCGGGCACAATACCATTCGACTGTTCAATGTGGGCGCCATGGGCCGTCATATCGCTCGAATTTTTCCTGATATTAATGCCCCTCCCCCGAATACGTCTGCAAGACCAGACCTGCTGCGCCCGTATTACTCGACCGTGCCGAATCTGACATCGGTCGGCTTTGTGGACACTGGCGCTTCTTCCTTTTACGACGCGTTGCAAGCCAGCGTTTCGCATGCATACGACAACGGTCTTACGGCTCAACTGAACTACACATGGGCACACGGCACTGACAATGTGGGCGGCGGGCAGTCTGGTTTCGGGACGGTTCCGGATCTCTCTACCAAACTCGACCACGGTAATAGCGTCTACGACGTACGGCATCGGGCTGCAGCGACACTTTTCTACGAACTACCGTTTGGCAAAAGCGCAAATGGGGCCAGGGCCATGGTCATCAAGTCCTGGCAGCTCAACTTGTCCGGTGTTTGGTCTACTGGGCTTCCATTCACGGTTGTGAATGCAACTGATGTCAGCAATACAAACCCTGGTGCTTACGCAGCAGATCGTCCAAATCAAATCGGCAATGCCGGTGTACGCACTCCAGGTGTCAGCAGATTCTTCAATACCGGTGAATTCGTCTCTCAGGCTCCAGGGACACTGGGTGACGAACGGAGTAACCAACTTTACGGCCCTCACAATCGTCGCCTTGATACTTCGGTATTCAAAGACTTCGCTGTTCGAAACGACCTCAAGTTTCAGTTTCGCGCGGAGATCTTCAATGTGACGAATACTGCAAATTTCGCATCTCCAGCGTCGGTACTGGGTGGCGCAGACTTCGGCCAGCTCACGCAATTGACCGCAGGCTACACCCCGCGCGAAGTTCAGTTGGCGATTCGTTTCCAATTCTGATCGTACACTCGGCAATGAATTCAACGTCTGTTGAGCCATGGCGACGGAAGAAAAGGTGTCGCCCTCTAAAAGTAAGACCGTGCGTCAGCTGACGATGTGTAGCGGACGTCTACGATTGAGTCTGGAAGGACAGGGCAAAATTCCAGGGCAGGAGTTCCTTGATGCGGCAGATAGGATGATCGGCGATTTGGGCCAACACCGTGCGGAGATAGAACTCCGGGTCAAGGCCGTTCAGTTTTGCAGATCCAATCAGGCTGTACATCGCGGCGGCACGTTCTCCACCGCAATCGGAGCCGACAAATGAGTCGTTCTTCCGTCCAAGAGCGACGTCAATGCATTTCTTTGCGATGGGAGTTTGACTGCGCGCTAATTTCCGAGTTCCGGTTAGGTGGGCGGGGAACCCGGAAGTGGGCAATCCCTGAAGTTAGCATACTGTCAACCAGGTTCGGCGACGGATTGTCATGGGACTGGATGGCATTTGGGATTGCGCCTATGACATCCGACCGGATACTCAACTCAACGGAAGCTAAAATACGCGTTTCGGCCAAAAACAAGCCATGGAAATGCCGGACTGTGGAAAGCATGGAAAGCCATAGTGCCGGCTTTCCACCCTTCCCTCAGTCCTTGGAAATCCCTGCGGGGATTCCCACATTACCACGGCTACGGCTACGACTATC
>OBLT010002138.1_pt1 | contig 12425 bp, 9 predicted proteins | sample 1518721 | NCBI WGS metagenome assembly OBLT01 (sample SAMEA3539307, study PRJEB22396) | soil metagenome | biome: tundra; feature: field; material: soil | place: USA | collected 2010-05 | depth 0.15 m | reverse complement strand
TCATGGCCGCGCTGCTCACCTCGGAAACCGGCAACACGGCCAAGGTGGTGAAGTACATCAACGAGTGCCGCGAAATGGAGATCACGATTCTGCCCCCGGACGTGGACCATTCCGACTGGAGCTTCACGCCCGATGGGCAGGCCATCCGCTTCGGGCTGGGTGCGGTGAAGAATGTGGGGCAAGCGGCGGTGGAGGCCATTGGACGCGCGCGCGCCGAGGTCGGCCGCTTCGGATCGCTGCACAACTTCTGCGAAAAGGTGGACGTGGGGGCCGTGAACCGCCGCATGATCGAGAGCCTGATTCGCGCGGGCGCCATGGATGCGCTGGAGGGCACGCGTTCGCAGAAAATGGCCGCGGTGGAAGGCGCAATGGAGGCCGGGCAACGCGCCTGGCGCGACAAGGAATCGGGCCAGGTGGGGCTCTTCGGCGAACTGCTGGGGTCGGGCGAACCCCAGGCCATGCCACTGCCCAAGGTGCCCGATTGGACCGATAAGGAGAAGCTCGCCAGCGAAAAGGAGATGCTCGGATTCTGGGTCACGGGGCATCCGCTCGACCGCTATTCGGAGACCGTGGCGGAGCTGGCCTCGCACGACAGCTCAAGTCTGGAGGGGCTCGCGAAGAACGCGGACGTGAAACTCTGCGGTGTGCTGACGGGTATCGCGAAGAAGCGCAACCGCGAAGGGAAGCCGTGGGTGGTGATGACGATTGAAGACCGCAGCGGGTCGATGGAGGCCATGGTTTTCGCCAATAGCTACGAGCGCCTGGCGCCCTTTATCGTGGAGGATCAGGCGGTGCTGGTGACCGGGCTGGTGCTCCCGGAGGAAAACTCCCAGCCGAAGATTTCGGTCCAGGATATCGTGCCGCTCGACAATGCGCGGGTGGATTTGCCGTCGGTGATTTCGATTCGCGTCTGGCTGGGTAAGAACGGCAGCGTGGATCGGGCGCGGGCGCTCCAGGAGCTATTCCTCAGGAAGCCCGGAGAGACCGCCGTGCGATTGCGTCTGGAATCTCCCCGGGACTTCTCCGTGCTGTTAGACGTGCCCGGCAAGGTGCGCCCGGATAAGGAGTTCCGCGCCGTCGCAGAGACGATCTGCGGCGGCGGCTGCATCGAGAGGGTGGCCGGCTAGGATCATGGTCAGATCAAATCTAAGGTGGCACAGGCAAGGATGCCCGTGCTACCAGGAATGGAGACTATCGCGGGATTTCGTACTTCTTGATCTTTTCGTACATCGTCGATCGGTCGATCCCCAGTACCGCCGCCGACTCTTTGATATTACCGCTGGTCCGCTGGAGCGTCTCTACGATCAGCAACTTCTCCATCTCGGCAAGAGTCATCCCGGCCGGTATCGCCAGGCGCTTGGTAGTTCCGCCGTTTTGCGCCAGGAACGAAAAATCCTCATCCGTCAAGCTCTGGATGCGGCACGTGACCATCGCACGCTCCACGGCGTTCTCCAACTCCCGCACGTTGCCCGGCCAGTTGTAATCCATCAGGACCTTGAGCGCGCCTTCGGAAATGTCGCCGATCTCCTTGCCCAACTCGTGCGACAGGCGCTCCATGAAATGGCGCGCCAGCAGCGGGATGTCTTCGCGGCGTTCGCGCAGCGGTGGGATGCGGATCTCAATCACATTCAGGCGATAGAAGAGGTCGTCGCGGAATTTGCCGTCGGCCACGGCCTGTTGCAGGTTCACGTGGGTCGCGGCGATCACCCGAACGTCCACGCGCACTTCCTCCGAGCCGCCAACGCGATAGAAGCAGCGCTCCTGCAGGACCCGCAACAGGTCCACCTGGAGTTTGGCGGAGATGTCGCCGATCTCATCCAGGAAGATGGTGCCGCCATCGGCCATTTCGAATTTGCCCTGCTTCTGCTGATTGGCTCCCGTAAAGGCGCCCCTCTCATGGCCGAAGAGTTCCGATTCCAGCAGTGTTTCCGCCAGCGCCGCGCAGGAGACCGCGACGAAAGCCTTGGACGCCCGGTCGCCCGAGTTGTGGATGGCGCGCGCCACCATCTCCTTGCCTGTGCCGCTCTCGCCCTGAATCAGCACCGTGCTCCGCAGACTCGAGATTTCGTGCGCCAGTCGCAGGATGTCGTGCATCTTCGGATTCTTGCTGATTACGTCGTGAACCGAGTATTGCCGCGACAGCTTCTTCCGCAGGATAGTGTTCTCGCGCTGCAGGTTCTTAACCTTGATAATGCGGCTCACCAGCAGCGAGATCTCCTCGGGGTTGCAGGGCTTGACGATGTACTCCTGCGCGCCCTCCTTAATCGCCGTGATGGCCGTGTCCACGGTGGCGTACGCCGTGATGATGATGATCGACGCTTCCGGGTGAAGGCGGCGGATCTGCATCATGGTCTCGATGCCGTCCATGCCGCCGGGCATTTTCAGGTCCACGAAATAGATGGCGTAATCCCGCTCGCGAGCCTTGTCCACGGCCTCGCGCCCCGAGGCGGCGGTGTCCACCAGGTATCCATCCTCGCGGAGCCATGCCGCCAGCGACTCGCACATCACCTCTTCGTCATCCACCACCAATATCTGCCAGTGGGTCTTCATTTCTCTAGCTCCCTTGGCCGGCGCCCGAACTCGGCCGCGCACGAGGCGCAAAATGCGGCTCGCTTCCCATCGATCTGCCGGATATTCGTCCCCAGGGCCATGGCGCAGTTCCGGTCTGCACAGTGCACCAACCCGAAGGTGTGGCCGGCTTCGTGCAACGCCTCCTTGTGCGCCCGTTCGAGGAAGATCTCCCGATTGTGCGGGAGGCCATAAAACTCCTGGCGCAAACGCGCCAGCGAAATCACCGCCACCCTGCCGCCCAACTGCGCGTGCCCGTAAACGAAGGTCAGCACCGGAATGAACAAGTCGCGCTCGGTTACCGCCAGCAGCTTCAAAGCATCGGCGGGGCACACGCGGCCGAGCATCTCCAGCACCGGTATCGACCCATACTGCCGGCGGCCAAGGTCGAAGGCAAACTCGATGGCGGGAAGCTCCAGATCCCGCACCGGGGCGCCGAATTCGGCGGCCATCCGTTCGCGGACCGCCGTGAGCGCTTCCCGGTCGACTTCTGGCGTCGCGCCCACGTACAGGTACCTCATTCCTTCCGGGCCAGCTCCAGCGCCGGCAGCGCGCCCGGTTGCGGGTGCTGCTCGAGCGGCAGGGTCACGGCGAACGTGGTGCCCTCGCCCACCTTGCTCTTCACTTCAATATCGCCCCCATGGGCCTGGATGATGCCGTACGAGACCGCCAGTCCCAGACCCACGCCTTTGCCTTCCGATTTGGTAGTAAAGAACGGATCGAAGATCTTGGCGAGGTTCTCGGGCAGAATGCCCTCACCGTTGTCCGACACGGTGAGCACCACTTCGCCCGCGCCGGCCGCGGTGGAAACCACGACCCGCCGCTCGGCCTTGGTGTGGGTGGCCTCGGCCGCGTTCAGCAGCAGGTTCAGAACTACCTGCTGAATCTGCGAGGCGTCGCATTGAGCCGCCGGAAGATCGTCGCACAGGTTCGCCTCCAGCGCGACGTTGCTCAGCTTCATCTTGTGCTGGGTGAGCGAGAGCGTCATCTTGACGATCTTGTTCAGGTCGGCTGCGACGCGCTGGGGCTTGGATCGCCGCGAGAACGCCAGGAGGTCGGATACGATGCGCCCCACGCGCGCCGTTTCGTTGGTGACCTGCGAAAGGTACTTCCGGAACTCCTCGATGCGGGCCGGCGGGACGCCGTCGTCCTTCAACATGCGCTGCAGCAGCATCGAGAGATTCAGCACGCCGGAGATGGGGTTGTTGATCTCGTGGGCCACGCTGGCGGAGAGCTGGCCGAGCGAAGCGAGCCGGTCGTTGTGCAACAGTTTCTTTTGCGCCGCCTTGAGCTGCAGGGTGCGCTCTTCGACCTTGGTCTCCAGGTTTTGTGTGAACTGATTGATCTCCGCCAGGGCGGTCCGCAGCCGGTCGCGCATCACGTCGAACGTGCGCGCCAGTTCGTCTAATTCCTCGCTGCTGTCCACGATGTCGAGAGGCTGGTCGAGTTCCATCTGGCTGACCGCTTTGAAGCCGTCGATCAGCTTCTCGATGGGGCGGTCGAGGAAGCGTCGTGTGAAATAGATGATGAACAGGCTGATCAACGTGATTTCGATGCCGGTGACCAGGAGCACCCGAAACTTCATGCTGGCGACTTCCTGATCCACCGACTCCAGGTTCAGCGCGAGGTCCAGGACGCCAAGCACCTTCACGCTTGCCGGGTGCGCGTGGCATTCCGCCTGACTGCAGGATCTCTCGTTATAGATCGGGGTGAGCATCTCCATGCGGCCGGGCCGGATGTGGACCCGGGAAGAGAGGTCAAGCTGGGTCAGGGCCGGCGACCCGCCATCTTCCGCGTTGGTGGAAAACATGACCTGCCCCGCGCGGTTGAACATCCGGATGCGGTCGATGCCCTGCTTGAGAGCGATGGTCCGCATCACCTCGTAGGCCGCCTCGCGGTGGTCGTCGAGCATGGCATGCCAGGTGGCGCTGGTGATGCCCTTAGAGAGCTGGTCGGCCCCCAGGGTCATGGTGTTGAGCAGTTGCCGCTCTTCGGTTTTGACGTTGACCAACCCGGAAACCGCCGCCACGATGATGACGATCACCGTGATCGAGAGCATCAGCTTCCGGCCGAGACGTCTCGGCATAAAAGGTATTTAAGACCTGAAAAGATTATAGCACCCGGCGGGACAATGTTAGTTGACGACGGGGACCAGACCCGAATCGACGATGCGCCGGCCGGAGGTCGGCTCGCGGCAGAGGCCCCCTAGCTTTCAGCGGGCATCTGCCCGCGGAAGGGGTCGGCTCCGATCGTGCCTATGAGCTCGTTTCGATATTCGTCGGCGCTCACGCGCGCCAGTTGCCGGCGGGCCTCGTTCAGACGGAACTCGATGTCCACGCCCATCCCCGGCGCGCCGCTGGCCAGGAACTTCTCGAGCGAGGCCACATGACGCTTCCACAGCGCTCGGTCGCGCGACTGTTTGGTGCGCCGGCGCTCCGCGTACCAATCGCTCTCGATGAGCGCCTCGCGTGTGAAAAGAACGCGCACTTCGGGGGCGTCGACGTTGTGGGACTCATACGAACCGAATGCCATGATGTGAAGCAGAGCCCGTAGCGGCGGGCAAGCCCCCTCCACACTGCCGTCTTCGAAGTACTGGCGGGCAACACGTGTCTGCGCTTCCACGATGCTGTCCACGCCTTCGGCGAACAGGTGGATGTCCTGAGCCTCCGGCCGCAGCATCTCCTCGGTGAAGACTGCGTCCGGCGTCTCGAAAAGCCGGCCGAGAAAGCGATCGACAAACTCGGCGGTGATCCGGTAGCCGAGCCGGCTGGCCAGCACGGTGCGGCCGTTCAGGCAGAAATCGGAGACCTTTTCCAGGAAGCCGTGGGCGATCAGAAACTCGGGGTCGCGCTCGTGGACGCGCATGCGGCACCAGATCTCCGGAGCCAGCAGGCTGATGTCGTGATGAACGCGAAAGTGCGGACCCACGTATCCGGCAGAAGTAGTGAAGCCCGCATAGCCAGTCAACAGGAAGGAAACCAGAGCGTTGTTCAGGTCCACCACGGGCCACAGAGCGTTGAACGGAGCCTTGGTGAGCGCGCCTTCGGTGCCGAAACCCGTGGTGGCCGGTGATTTTCCGGTCAGGCTGCAGATGAAATCCATGAACAATTCCGGCAGTTCCTGATAGTGAATCGGACCGTGAACCGCAAGCGACGGCAGGCCGGCTTTGATGTCCGGCGGATTGTTTCTTCTGCCCGCCATCACGGCGTTAACCGGCTGGTAGACCGGGCGGCCGGCGGGAATCTCGCGCCCCAGCCGAGCCGCCGTTTCGGCCAGGTAAGGATCCCGCGGGTTCGCCAGGTCGGGCCGGCGCTGCAGGTAGCGGGGGTTCGTCGAGGGTATGCCATTGACGAGGCGCGGGTGAGCGGAAGAGGCGACGTAATCCGTTTCCGGCTGTTCCAAAAAGCTCCGTAGCCGGTGCTTCATGGGTTCCGTGAACCGATCGAACTCCACCACATGATCCACCATCGCCTGCGCCCGTTCCACGGTGATCGGCTCGTAGTTGGACAGGAACGTGCCGGGCGCCGCTATGTCCGATTCCGCCTGCTTGTCTACGCCGCGGTCAATGGCGTCATCCGGCCGCTGGAACAGGAGACGTTCGCAGTTCTGCACCAGCTTCACGCTGAGGTTGGGGTACTCGGCGTCCAGGTCATTGAGCGCTCCGCGCGGGAGCACCACCGAAGCCGTGATGTCGTCTTCCACCTGAACCTTTTCAGCCGGACGGAAATCGGGCCGCAATTTGTGGATGCGCCAGGCGCCTTCCGGGCCGTAGCCCACACGCAAATAGTTGCTCACCAGTTTGTGGTTGTCGTATTTCAACTCGTGGCCCAGGAAGCCGTTGATGCGGTCTACCGTAAAATGCTGCCGCCAGCTTTCTCCCCACTCCGGCTGGTAGTATCGCTTCACCGTGAACACCAGTTGGCGAATCGTCTGGGATAGTTCGCGGAGCCAACGGTTGTGTTGGTCGGTGTAGTCGGCGGACTGCGTGAGCAACTGGATGACCGATCCGAGAGATCGTTCGAAGCTGAGGATAGGACGGCGCGTCCGGGCGTCTGGCGCGCGGCGGCGATAGATCGAAGAAAAATCCTTCTTGAGGATCTCGGCCACCTGGTCCATGTCGCGGTGGTAGTCCTTGACGAACACGGGGCCCTTCAACATCACGTCGGTCACGGATTTGGCGATCTCGGACTTGCCGCCCCCCGACACGGTGCATGGCTTGTGAACGAGCGTTCCGCGTGGCCGCGCACCGACCAGCCGCCACTCCGTGCCCGCAAGCTGCTTTTCCAGCCAGACGCGGAATCCCGAAGGCAGGAAATATACCGCCCCGGCGCGCAATGTGATGCGCTCCGCGCGATCGCCGCGGCGCCACGTGACGATTCCGTCACGCGCGTGAAAGGCGGAGTCTTCCGGGACATAGTAAATGTCGGGGAATCGACGGTCCACGGCGTAACCCTCCGGGTGTTGTTCCACCAGATCTCCGAGCAGGCGCATGGCCTCCGCGAACGATGCCTTCTTCAGGCTGACGGTGCGGTCGGCGTAGAAGGTCTGACCGAGCACATAGGCCGCAAATGCGATGGCGCCGCCGGCATGTTCCTCTTCGCAGAGACCATAGAGGTTGGCTGCGAAACTGATCTGGGTTTTCACCTCCTTCTTGCAGTAGCCGAAATAGTTGTCGGCGATGACGGTGACCATCACGCCGCGGTGATCGCGGAACGCGAGCTTGAAGGCGCTGCCCTCGTTGTAGAGCTCGGATTCATCGGCCCAGCACATGCCTTCGCGCCGCTCGCGTTCGGTTGCCTCGCTCACATGGGGTAGCCCGAGTTGCTTCTTGCGGAGTCCCACCAGATGCGGCGCCAGGATCACGCAACCAGTGTGGCCGGTCCAGTGGAGTGCGTCGAGCGCCGCATCGTTTTCGGGGAGGTACGGATCGCCGGCGTTTCCGAAAATACTCTCGACGAAATCGAGATTGCTGACCAGGCTTCCCGGTGCGATGAAACGAATTTCCATGGTCTTTTCCGGCTCGCGCCCGGCGGCCGGACACACCAGTGGCCGCAGCAGGAGCGACACCAGGCATCGAACCTGATCCTCTTGATCGGCCGTGAAGGGCAGCCTCATCAAATCGGCCGGCGGATCGAGAGCGGCAGCCCAAAGCGCCGCGGCCGCACGCTTGGGCACGGCCGCCTTGTCCGTGGGAACAGGGAGTCCGCCCTCCGCGATGTGAAATAGCCCCTTGGTCGTGCGCCGGTCGCTTTTCGGATTGTGCAGCACGCCTTGGGGCACGCGGTAGGAATCGAGGCAGGCCGAGGAAAAGTGGTCGGCGCCAACAGGCAACGACATGATGCGCGCCATTCCGTCGCGGTCCAGAACAAAGGTATTAGCCGGGAGCCGCGCCACTCCGCCCGGACAGCAGTCGCCTAGGAAAGCATCCAGGAAGTCCTGGATACGCGCGTCGGCGGGGCACAAGTGATCGCCCAGCAGGTAGTCCTTCTGGTAGTAATTGCGGAGCAGTGGCCCGGCGATCTCCAGGAAGTCCAAGTCGGCGGTGCTCCTACTGATCGGCTGCCTGAGCGCCGTAAGCTTCAGATTGATGTAACGGTCCAGGTCCTGGTTTCGCTTGCCGAGCTGCTTTCTGACCGGTGACACGGACATTCGATTCGACTCCGTTAAGAAAAGGGATGGTATAGGCAGCAGCGTGGGTGCGCCAGTCGTCTCGGGACGACCGCTTCGAGCTTGTTCTCTAGTATACGGTAGTTGGCTCATGGGCTCCCAAGATCCGTGCTGGGGATGTGTGCAGGACGCGACTTGGGGAGTGCCGGGCGGGACCAGGGCAGAAACTTAGCGGAACGGGTTTCGGACGGTTACGCTCCCATACCGCCGGCCGTCGGCCAGATCCTCAGTCCAGAGGAGGGTACACCCTAATTCGACGGCACTATTGACGATCAGGGCATCCCGCCACGCGATCTTGTGGCGGCGATGGAGTTGCGCGGACTTCAGCAGGTCGGCATGTCCGGGGCGATGAATGGTCCAGCCTGCGAGATCCCGGATGACTTCTTCGGCCTCACTGCTTTTGATCCCCAGTTTCCTGGTTGCCGCCGAGTAGAACTCGGACAGCACTTGTAGACTCAACGCCCCGGCGCCTTCTTCGAGAAGACGCACAAGCAACTCGACCGCCTGCGAGTGCTTTCGGCCGGCGCCGCCGTCGTGGGCGTAGATCAGAACGTTGGTATCGATGAACTCAGCGCTCATGCAATTCGTCCCGTGTCCAGCGAATCGTGCCGTCCGTGCCCCGGTCGGGCGCATTCCGGATACGTTCGAGAAAGCGGCGTTTGGCTTTGGCCGTCTGCTCGTCGCGTTCTATGAGGGTCCGGATTGCCTCCACCATCAAACTGCTCATGGATTGGTTTTTCGTAAGATTGCGGCCGAAGGCGGTAAAACCGTATCGGCACAAGCGCACTTCCCTTCAAAGATCGTCAAAGTCATAGCCGGAGCGGACGGTACCGAGGATCTCTAAGTGAAGTGCGTCAAGTAGGTGTCGGTCCAGAACTGGCTATGGCTGCCAGTAGTGTTGCCGGGAGGCGTGGCTTGCCCGTGTGTGCACGTTTCGCGAGCAAGCAAATCAACTGGCCACCTTGGTATGCTTGAATTGCTATGGCACGCCCGACCGGAAAAACAAAGAGCGCCGTACCGTCCGGCGGCAGGGCGCCGGGAGCGGCCCACAAACCGCCACGGATCGTGCGGATCGCGCAGCGCCTTGGCAGCATGATCCCCGCTGAAGAATTGCGGCAGATACCAAAGGACCTCTCCAGCCAGATCGACCACTACGTCTATGGAACGCCGAAACGGTGAGGCGGATCTTTGCCGACACGGTTTATTGGCTCGCAATCTTCGTCCCAGACGATGCCTGGTCCGCCGCCGCCCGTGCCGCAGATTGTTCGAATGCTTTGCTGGTCACCACCGAAGACGTGCTCGGCGAATTCCTGACCGCCGTTTCCGCTCACGGCGACCACGCCAGACGCCTGGCGTGCCGGCTTGTGCGCGAGATTCTCGATGATCCCGGCATCGAAGTGGTCGCTCAGTCACACGAATCGTTCCTCGCCGGGTTGGCGCTATACGAGAGGCGTCCCGACAAGGAATATAGCCTCGCGGACTGCGTCTCCATGAACGTCATGAGGCAAAGGCAAATTCAGGAGATCCTCACTCACGACCGGCACTTCTCGCAGGAGGGTTTCGTCCGGCTCCTGGATCGGCGAATCTGACCCTTGCGAGTGCCGCGAGACTCAGCGGCGGTAAATCATGATCGCCGCTCCAGGACAGCCGCCGACACCCCTGTTATGGCCGATATGGTTCGTATCGAAATGGAGCTTGTCCGTCTCGCCCTGTGATCCGAGCTCTTGATGAGGTGGGCCTCGGTCAGTCGTCCGCCAATCCGGCCCGGCCCGCCCACTTCGCTTTGAGGAAATCGTGATTCATGAGGGCGATCACGGAGAGCTTGATCTCCTTGGGGCAGACCGCCTCGCACTCGCCAATGTTGGTGCAGCTTCCGAAGATCTCCCGCTGCGCCTGGGCCACCATGGCCACCACGCGCTGCTCGCGCTCGGGCTGGCCCTGGGGAAGCAGGCCCAGATGCGCGATCTTGGCGCCCATAAAGAGCGACGCCGAGGCGTTCGGGCACATGGCCACGCAGGCGCCGCAGCCGATGCAAGCGGCCGCGTCCATGGATCGTTCGGCGTTGTCCTTCTTCACCGTTACGGCGTTGCCATCCGGTGCGCTGCCTGTGGCAACCGAAATGAACCCGCCGGCCGCGATCAGGCGGTCGAAGGCGCTGCGGTCCACCACCAGATCCTTGATCACGGGAAAGGCGCGCGCCCGCCACGGTTCCAGGTAGAGCTCATCGCCATCCTTGAAGTGGCGCATGTGGAGCTGGCACAGGGTGGTGCCGGGGAGCGGGCCGTGCGCCACGCCGTTGATCATGCATCCGCACATGCCGCAGATGCCTTCCCGGCAATCGTGGTCGAAAGCCACCGGATCTTCGCCCTTCACCGTCAGATCCTCGTTCAGGACGTCGAGCATCTCCAGGAACGACATCTCCTGGTTGACGTCGGGAACCTCGTAGCGCACCATGCGGCCCTGGTCGTTGGCATTCCGCTGCCGCCAGATGTGGAGAATGATTCGCATTTACTTGTAGCTCCGTTGCGCCGGGTGCACGTATTCGAAGGTGAGCGGTTCTTTGTGCAGTACGGGCGGGGTGCCCACGCCGCGGAACTCCCAGGCCGCAGTGTAGGAGTAGTTGGCGTCGTCGCGCGCGGCTTCCCCTTCCGGAGTTTGATACTCCTCTCGGAAGTGGCCGCCGCAGGATTCGTTGCGCTCCAGGGCATCCAGGCAGATCAACTCGGCCAGCTCGAAGAAATCGGCCACGCGGCCGGCCTTCTCAAGCGACTGGTTCAACTCCTCCCCGGTGCCAAGGACTTTGACGTCATGCCAGAACCGGTCGCGCATTTCGGGGATCTTGGATAGTGCGTGCTGGAGCCCCGCGGCGTTGCGGGACATGCCGCAATCCTCCCACAACAGCTTGCCCAGTTCCCGGTGGTAAGAATCCACCGAGCGTGTTCCTTGGATTTCGAGGAGCCGCTTGGTAACCGCGGCGACTTGGCTCTCCGCCTCACGCACGGCGGGATGCGTGACGTCGATTTTCTCAACCTTGGTGCTGGCGATGTAATCGTTGATCGTGTTGGGCAGGACGAAGTAGCCGTCAGCCAGGCCCTGCATGAGCGCGCTGGCGCCCAGGCGGTTGGCGCCGTGGTCGGAGAAGTTGGCCTCGCCGATCACGTACAGGCCGGGGATGGTGGACATCAGGTTGTAATCCACCCAGAGGCCGCCCATGACGTAGTGAATGGCGGGGAAGATGCGCATGGGCGCCTGGTAGGGATCCTCGCCGGTGATGCGATCGTACATGTCGAAGAGGTTGCCGTAACGCTCCTTGATGACCGGTTTGCCGAGACGTTGGATGGCGTCGCGGAAATCCAGATAGACGGCCAACCCGGATTCGCCGACGCCGCGCCCCTCGTCGCAGACCTGCTTGGCGTTGCGGGAGGCCACGTCGCGCGGCACCAGGTTGCCGAAGCTGGGGTACTTACGCTCCAGGAAATAGTCGCGCTCCCCTTCGGGGATCTGGCTTGCGGTCCGCTTGTCGCCTTTTTTCGCAGGCACCCAGACGCGGCCATCGTTGCGCAGCGATTCGCTCATGAGGGTGAGCTTGGACTGGTACTCGCCAGATACCGGAATGCAGGTGGGGTGAATCTGGGTGAAGCAGGGGTTGGCGAAGAGAGCCCCGCGCTTGTGCGCGCGCCAGATGGCAGTGGCATTGCAACCTTTGGCGTTGGTGGAAAGGTAATAAACGTTTCCGTAGCCACCGGTGCCCAAGACCACGGTATCGGCGAGATGCGATTCCACTTTACCGGTGATCAGGTTGCGGGTCACGATGCCGCGGGCGCGGCCATCGACTACGATCAGGTCGAGCATCTCGGTACGGGGGAACATCTCGACCTGGCCCGTGCCGATCTGCCGTTCTAGCGCCTGGTATGCGCCGAGCAGCAACTGTTGACCGGTTTGGCCGCGCGCGTAGAAGGTGCGCGAGACCTGCGCACCGCCAAACGAGCGGTTGTCCAGATAGCCCGAGTATTCGCGCGCGAAAGGCACGCCCTGCGCCACGCACTGGTCGATGATGTTGAGGCTGATCTGGGCCAGGCGGTGGACGTTGGACTCGCGCGACCGGAAGTCGCCGCCCTTCACCGTATCGTAGAAGAGGCGGTAGACGCTGTCGCCATCGTTATGGTAATTCTTGGCGGCGTTGATGCCGC
>OBLT010002137.1_pt1 | contig 12428 bp, 9 predicted proteins | sample 1518721 | NCBI WGS metagenome assembly OBLT01 (sample SAMEA3539307, study PRJEB22396) | soil metagenome | biome: tundra; feature: field; material: soil | place: USA | collected 2010-05 | depth 0.15 m | reverse complement strand
ACTTCGCGGCGGCCAAAGAGCCGAAACAGTTCTGGCGCATTCCCTCCGGCGGTCATGTGAACGGGCTCAAGGCCGCCGGCCGCGAGTACGAATTGCGCGCGGGCCAGTTTTTCGCGGAGAGCCTTCGTTGATTCCTTCTTTTCCGCCCACCTTGTAACACTTCGCTTTCTTTTCTTTATTCCACGGCAGGAGTCTTACGGCTCAGTGGGAGGCCGAAGCCATGCCGGCGGAAACGCGTGAAATAGGGCTGAGTCTATGAAGATGCTCATAAGATGCGCAGCAGTATGCAGCGCGCTACTCCTGGCGACCGGCTGCTCGATCAAGCGGGTGGCCATCAACAAACTCGGCAATGCGCTGGCCTCGGGAGGCAGCACTTTCACCAGCGACGACGACCCCGAGCTGGTGGAAGCCGCCATTCCCTTCGGTCTCAAGTTGTATGAGAGCCTGCTGGATGAGTCGCCGAAGCACAGGGGACTGTTGCTCGCGGCCTGCAGCGGCTTCACCGAATACGCCTACGCCTTTGTGGACGCCCGGGTGGATGAGGCGAAGGATGAAAGCCTGGAGCGAGCCGATGCTTTGCGTGTGCGCGCCCGCAAGCTGTACCTGCGTGCCAACCGGTACGGGATGCGGGGTCTGGAAGCGCGTTATCCCGGCTTCGGCGCGGCGCTTGATCGCGACGCCGCAACCGCGCTGAAGCGGACGGACAAGCGCGACGTCGCATTGCTCTATTGGACGGCGGCCTCGCGCGGGCTGGCGATTTCGCTATCCAAGGACAATCCGGACCTGATCGCCGAACTGCCGCTGGTAGAGATGATCGTGCGCCGCGTGGGCGAACTGGAAGAGAACTTCAACAACGGGGCTGTGCCGGAGTTCCTGATCACGCTGGAGGCGGCCCACCGGGGCGAACAGAGCGAAGCAGAACTGCAGAAACTCTTGCGGGCCCAGTTCGAGCGCGCGCTGGCTCTTTCGCACGGAAAACGAGCCGGCACGTTCGTATCGTTCGCGGAGAACGCGCTGATTCCGGCGCAAAACGCGATCGAGTTCAAGGAAGTGCTGGAAAAAGCGCTGGCAGTGGACGTGGACGCCGACCCGGACAACCGGCTCGCCAACCTGGTGGCCCAGCGCCGCGCGAGGTGGCTATTGGGGCACATGCACGAGCTGATTCTGGACAGCGGACCAGCGACGCCCGGCACCGGAAAGACCGACTAGGAGGATGACATGAAGAGGAAGACACTGCTTGGCGTAATGCTGTGCGGCCTCACGGTGACGGGCAGCGCGCAGAAGGCCGAGAAGATCGAGATCATCATGGCCACACTGGCACCCCAGGACTCCACCTGGTACAAGGTGATGGAGAGAATGGGCGAGGATTGGAAGAACATCTCCAGAGGCAACGTCCACCTCAATATCCGTGCGGGCGGCGTGGTGGGCGATGAGCCGGAGTGCGTCCGCAGGCTGGCCAGCCGATCCATCCAGGCGGCGGGGTTAACCGGCGTAGGCCTTGGTGACATTGACCAGGGGGTAGCCTGCCTCCAGATACCGATGATGTTCGACTCCTACGCGGAATTGGACTACGTGCGCGACCGCATCGCTCCGAAGCTCGAAAAGCGGATCGCGCAGAAGGGATACCTGGTGCTGAACTGGGGCGATGCCGGCTGGGTGCAGTTCTTCTCCACCAAACCGGTGAACCAGCTTGCCGACCTCCGCAGGCTCAAGCTGTTCACCTGGGCGGGAGATCCCATCGAACAGGAATTGTGGGAGACAAATGGGTTCCACGTGGTGCCGCTGCCTGGAACGGAGATTGTCAATCAATTGCGAACGAACGGCATCGAGGCGGTACCCATGCCGGCGCTGTATGTGGAAACCAGCAATCTGTACGACTTCACCAAGTACATGTGCGACGTCAAGTGGGCGCCACTGGTGGGCGCCACCATTGTGGCGAGGAACGTGTGGGAGAAGATCCCCGCGGACCAGCGTGACCAGATGCTGGCTGCGGCCCGCAAGTCGGGAGAGGCGCTGAAGAAGGATATCCGCGATCAAGGCGAGCGGGCGATTGTGACGATGATGAACGGTAAGCCCGGGCAGCGCGCCAACAAACTCACCGTTACCCACCTGAATGAAGCGGCGCTCGCCGAATGGCGTAAGCAGACGGAGGCCATCTACCCAAAGATGAAGGGCAAGATGGTTCCGCCGGATTTGTTCGATGATGCCCAACGGCTGCGAGACGAGTTTCGGGCACAGCATCGCGACATAGCCGTGCCGAAGGCAGAACCCAAGGCGGGCGCCGGAGAGAATCACACAAATCAGGGCAAACGCAGGTGAGCAGAGTGTGGCGGTTCACATCAAGCGCCGAAAAGGGGGCGGCCATCGGCGCGATCTCGCTGGCGTCATTACTGCCGGTGATCTCCGTGCTCACCCGCCAGTTGGGCGTGCGAGATGTTCCCGGCTCAGTGGTGTTTGTGCAGCAATTGACGCTGTGGGTGGCGTTCCTGGGTGCTGCTCTTGCCGCCGCCGGCGACCGCCTTCTCGGAATGTCAGCCAACACCTTTCTCCCCGAAAGGTGGGCCGGCCCCGTGCGCATTTTCAGCAGCGGGCTCACAGCGGCGATCAGTGCGAGCTTGTGCTGGTCAAGTTGGCAATTCGTGCTCCTGGAGAGGGCCGGCGGGAAAATGTTGGCGCTCGGTATCCCCAACTGGGTGCCCGCTCTCATCATGCCGGCGGGATTGGCGCTGGTAACGGTCCGCGCTATTTGGTTTGCGGGTCCGCACGCCGCCCAGCGGCTCGCGGCAGCATTGTTCCTGGCCGCGCCGCTGGCATTCTCGGCCGGAATCGTTCCGGCTAGTGCCACACTCCTATGGGCGGGGATCGTCGTCATTATTGGGGGCGCCATCATGGGGCTGCCCATATTTGCGACCCTTGGCGGCATCGCTCTGTTGCTGCTTTGGCGCGTGGGACAACCAGCCGTGGACGTGCCGGATAATGCCTATTCGTTGATGGTGTCGGAGGTGCTGCCGTCGCTTCCGTTGTATACCCTGGCGGGTTACATCCTGGTGGAAGGCGGGGCCAGCACGCGGCTGCTCCGCGTGTACACCGCCTTTTTCGGCTGGATGCCAGGGGGACTGGCGATCGCCACCGCCGTCGGTTGCGCCATCTTTACCTGGGCGGGCTCAGGCGTCACAATCGTCTCCATGGGCGGCTTGCTGCTCCCTATGCTCCTCAAGGCGCATTACACGGAACGGTTCTCCATCGGGTTGATCAACGGGTCGGGCTCGCTCGGACTGCTGTTCCCGCCAAGCCTTCCGGTGATTCTCTACGCGGTGTACGCGAAGACGGTGCAGATCGACACGCTGTTCGTCGGCGGTTTCTTACCGGGGCTGCTGATGGTGACCATGGTGTCGGCGTGGGGTGTGCGGGAGGGAATGAAGAGTCGCGCGGCGCGGTTGCCGTTCTCCTTGGCGGAGACCGGTCGCGCTGTATGGGCTGCGAAGTGGGAGCTGGCAGTTCCCGTCATCGTGATCATCGGCTTGTTCCGCGGCTTTGGCACGATGGTGGAGGCGGGGGCCATCGCAGCGGTGTACTCTTTCCTTGTGGAGTGCTTCATCCTGCGGGAATTCTCACTGCGGCGTGACTTTCCGCGCGTGGCTTTGGAGTGCGTCACCGTGGTGGGCGGGGTGTTGCTGATCATCGGGGTTGCCAAGGGGCTCACCTATTACCTGGCTATCCAGGACGTGCCGGGCATGCTGACCAACTGGGTGGTCACCCATATCGAATCCAAGTATGTGTTTCTGCTGCTGCTCAACATTGTTCTGCTGATCAAGGGGTCATTCATGGATGTCTTCTCAGCGATTATCGTGATGGTTCCGCTGATCCAGCCGATCGCCGTACATTACGGTATTGACCCCGTACAGATGGGAGTAATTTTCCTGGCCAATCTGGAACTGGGCTACCTCACACCCCCGATCGGGATGAACTTGTGCCTTTCGGCCTATCGTTTCAAACAGCCGATGACGGCAATCTACAGGGCGACGCTTCCGTTCTACGTGATCCTTCTGGCAGGTGTTCTGCTGATCACGTATGTCCCCTGGTTTACCACTGCGCCGGTGAAATGGTTCATGAGCCGGTGAGACTGGAGTCACTATGAAATGCCCGGGAGCCTTCGCAGCAAGCGCCGCGATGACGGCAATGGCGCTGGCGGTGCATCTGGCGGCCGCTGAGAGCGATTACTTTCAGATCAGAATTGTCGACGAACAAACCGGCCGCGGCGTGCCACTGGTGGAATTCCGCACCACCAACCACATCTCGAACTGGACCGACAGCAACGGCATCGTCGCCTGGAACGAGCCGGGACTCATGGACGGCGACGTCTACTTCGAGGTACAGAGCCCGGGCTACAAATTCCCGGGCGGTGGCAAGACTCTCAAGATCGCGCGAGGGGGCCGAGTCGAGCTGAAGATCAAACGCCTCAATGTTGCGGAACGTCTCTACCGCGTGACCGGCCAGGGTATCTATAGCGACAGCCTCCTCACGGGCCACCCCGTCCCCATTCGGGCTCCCGTACTCAACGGCATGGTGATGGGGCAAGATACGGTCCGCGCAGTCATCTACCGCGGCAAGCTCTTCTGGCTGTGGGGTGATACAGACCGGCCCAACGGCCCGCTCGGCAACTTCAATACGACCGCCGCCACGTCGGAACTGCCGGACCGGGGAGGGCTTGACCCCGCGCTGGGCGTTGACCTCTCCTATTTCACCGCTCCGGAGGGCTTCGTCAGGCAGATGATCCCATGGACTAAGCGCATGACCTGGATGCACTCGCTGATGGTACTGCGGGATCCGGCAGGGATGGAGCGGCTGGTCTCCTATTACGAAGTGATCCGCAAGTTGGGCGACGCTGAGCGCGCCGGCCTGGCCGTGTTCAACGACGACAAACGCGAGTTTGATCCGCTGGTAGAGTTTCCCAAAGTCCCCAAGTTCTCCCTTGACGGTAACGCCTCCGTGGTGCGAGCCGGCGGCCGCGATTATTTCTACTTCAAGGGGCTGTGGCCCGACGGCGCCGTGCGGGTCCCCGCCGAGTGGAAAGCCGTGCAGGACCTCGGCGCGTACGAGATCTTCGAGGCCGAAGGCGGGAGCGGCGTGTGGAAGCGCGGCGCCACTCCTGTGAAGCGATCGGCGCCCGCGCATTTTACGGACGTGCAGACCGGCAAAACAATCTCCGTACAGTGCGACGCCATCGCGTGGAACGAGTACCGCAAGCGCTGGATGGTCCTGCTCCAGGTCAACCCCGGTGAGGTTTGGTACGCCGAGGCAGACTCCCCCACAGGTCCCGTGGCATACGCCGCGCGCGTGGCAGAGCATGGCAAATACACCTTCTACTGGCCCGTGCCGCACCCCTTCTTCGACCAGGAAGGCGGACGCATGGTTTACTTCGAAGGCACCTACACCGACTCATTTTCCGGCAACCCCGTGATCACGCCGCGCTACAACTACAACCAGATCATGTACCGCATGGCGCTCGACGACCCGCGCCTGTTTCTGCCGGCGCCGGTCTACCGCCTGCGGGACGGCCGCTACCTGATGCGGGAAGGTGTCGCCGCGGCGCGGGCGTGGAACCAGGTGGAGGCAGTTCCCTTCTTCGCCTTGGCGCCGGACCGCCGCCGCACGGGCACCGTGCAGGTCGCCGGCGTGTTCTATGCCGCGTCGCCGTCCGAGCCGGCATCGTCCGAATCCGCCGCCGGCGACTGGGACTGCTCCACGGACGACCGGACGGTTTTCTCACTGGCCATCGCTGCTCGCGACGGCAGCGTTCGGCTCGACATCGAGGGAGAGCATTTCACCGGGGGCGCTTACCGCGACGGCGCCCTGCACGCCGAAATCCCGGTTGACGCCACCACATATCACCTCACCGGCATTTATCGCGACGGAAGGCTGACCGGCAGTTGGAAAGAGGAGGGCGGCGGCACGTTCACGTGCACGCGTCCCGCCACGGAAGCCTGGCGCTATTCGCCCGCGCTGGTTCCGCTTTACTTCTACGGTGGCAAGTACACCACCGAGCCGAAACCCGGCGCACAACCGATTGCCCGCGTGTGGCGCAATCCCGCGGTGTCGCTCATGCTCGACCGGGAGGCGGCAGCCGAGCGTTGAAGCCTCATGCGGATTTTCCCGGACGACGTGGAGCAGCGGCCGGTCTTTCAGACTGGAGAAAGGAGTTCTTATGCGACAGAATACTGTTTGTGTACAAACATTATTCTGCAGCCGGCGCCAGCATGTCGAAGAATACAGGCACGCTATCCTTAAGCGAGTTCTCCCGCTCCCACTGGTCGAACTCTTCGAGACGCTCTTTCTGGCTGCTTTGGATGTGACCGGCGATCAGGTGCATCGCCCGTTCCGCATTGCCCTCCACCACGGCGCGCAGGATGTCGCAATGCTGGGCGTGAATGCGCTCCAGTTCGGAGACCCGATGGCCCTGATGATGCATGGCGAAAATGCGGATGAGGAGGCGAGTCTCATTGACCACTTTCAGTATCCGGGCGTTCGCCGCCAGGCGCATCAGCAGGGCATGAAAACCCAGATCGGTGTTCATGAAACGGTGCATCTGGTGGGGGTTCAGCGATGGTTTGCCGGCGAGCTGCAATTCGTCCTTCAGTACCAGAACCTCGTCCGCCAGTTTTTGGAGCCTCTCGATATCGGGCTCCCGCATCTGCCGGCGCGCGGCTTTGCCCACTGCGTTGTACTGTAGAATTTGAAGCATAGTGACGCGCATCCCGAACCGCGCGGGCATCGATTTGGACTGGGGGCGGAGACTACGAAATCATGTCGAAAAAACTCGTATCTGGCGTTTATGCGGCGGCGATTACGCCGCGCGATTCGGATGGGAAGCTGGATGAGCGAGCCCTTCGCAAGGAACTCGACTTTTTGATTGGTCGGGGAATCCGCGGCTTCGCCATAAACGGCGCCACAGGCGAGTACTGCTTGACCACCGCGGACGAATTATCGGCAGCCGTAGCGGCCGCTGCGGAAGTCACGGAAGGCCGGGCTGAATTCGTTTGCGGCATCGGCTCCGCGGGAGTCCGCGGATGCATCGAGAACGGAATCATCGCCATCAAGGGTGGCGCCAAAGGCCTGTTGCTTCCGACGCCTCACTTCTTCCCTTATGAACAGGATGATGTGGAGGCTTTTTGCCACGAAGTGGCGGACCAATTGCCTGCGCCTATCCTGCTCTATAATCTGCCGCAGTTCACAACCGGCTTTCAACCGGACACCGTGGTGAAACTGATTTCAGAAAATCCGACGATCGTGGGTATCAAGGATAGCAGCGGTTCTCTCGACATCCTGCGGACCCTGACCGGTCAGGGCATCGAGTCTTGCCGGGTCGTGGGGAATGACGGTGTTCTTGCGGCGGCGCTAACGGAGAACGTCTGCGACGCGGGGATTTCAGGGGTCGCCGCGGTCCTCCCGGAACTCCTTCTCACGATCTTTGACCTCCGATCCAACCCGCTGTCGGAAGAGTTCCTTTCCGCTGCACGGACCTTGGACGAGTTTATCCAGGCTATGGCGGGCATCCCGGTTCCCTGGGCCCTTAAGTGGATTGGCGAGAGCCGGGAAATTGCGGCGGCGACATTCGCCCAACCCGTTGCGGATCGACGCAAAGCGCAGGCGCGAGCGCTCCAGGAGTGGTTTCGGGCCTGGCATAAGATGGCTCCGGCCGTCGTGTGATCCGGCTCCGGTCGAGTAGAAAGCCGCGCGATAGCATGTTGTCTTCGTCGAGACCGCCGCCGTGCAGGGCCAGGATCAGCGGTAGTTTCTTCTTGCCATCCCAGTATGCCCGCAACGTGCCGCATGGCAACGTGACCACGTCTACCACTCCGAAGTTAGCATCGGGTGCGCGTCCTGGAACGCTCGGCAAAGCGTGTGCCGGGATGGTTTCGGCGTTCAAACGATTTCCGCACGCTATAATCTCGTTGCGAAGGAGGCTACTGCCATGAGACTGCCGGAGATCCGGCTGCAGGCTCCCTACATCCTGGTTGACCAGGCCACGCAGACGTACTTCCTGTATGTCGATGCGTCCTCCGCCGGGGAGAGCAGTGTGGCCGCCTATCAAAGCAAGGACCTGCGCGATTGGCACGGTCCCACAAAGGTGTACAGTGTCGCGAGCGGCGGGTGGGCGGACCCGGGCGGCGGCGCAACCGCACCCGAAGTCCATCTCCACGGCGGACGGTACTTTCTCTTCACTACACTCAGGAACAAGAACACCGTCATCGCCAGAGCCCAGCAGACCTCCGCGCGGGCGAACGGCTCGTCCATCTGGCAGAAGCAGACCGCGCGCGCGACGGTAATCGCCGTGGCGGATTCGCCGCTGGGGCCGTTCGTCATCACCGGAGCCCCGATTACCGATGCATCGCTGATGACGCTCGATGGGACGCTGCACACCGATCCCGATGGGACGCCGTGGATGGTCTTCGCGCAGGACTGGGTGCAAAAAGTGGACGCGGTAATGGCGGCCGTCAAACTGAAGCCGGGCCTGACTGAGCCAGCGGCGGCCCCGATCTGGTTATTCAACGGGGCGCAGGCGCCCTGGTATCTCGATCCGCAGGCGGGGGCGCCTCCGGGAAAGCCGCCGGCCAACGACCTTCAGTTCGTACCCTACGCCATCTTCGCTCCGCAGGTTTACCTGACGCCCGGCCGGCGGCTGGTGATGCTGTGGTCGGCCCACCGGAGGCACTTCACCGAATTCGTGCAAACGCAGGCCCTTTCGAAAACCGGCAATATCGCCGGGCCGTGGGAGCAACTGGCGCCGATCGTCACGGGCGACCGCGGTCATGGCATGATCTTCGAGGCCTTCGACGGCCGCACCATGATGATCCTCCACAACCACCACGGCCAACAGTCCGCCTCGCGCGCGGAACTGCACGAGGCCGCGATCACCGATGAAGGCATCCAGGTGCTGCGGCACCGTGGCGATCTGGACGGGGTGGCTGGGTGAGCAGAGAACGGAGAATCGGGAAATGTCCTCGGGGTTAGAAGTACAGCGCCCTTCGCGGCGGGATCTGATGCGGCAGTGCGGCACAGTCGCACTGGGAGTGGCCGGGACGGGACTGCTCGCGCCGGCCCAGCAGGCCGCTCCGGAGGTCACGTATCCATTCAAGACATGGCAGCTCAATGGACAGGATGCGTACATCTTCGCCGACCCTGCAACCAAGACGTACTATCGGACCACCACTGGCGCTCCGCAGGTCCGGATGAGCAAGAACCTGGTGGATTGGACCGCGCCGACCACCATGTTGACCAATCCGCCCGAGGACCAGCGATGGTTCTCGAACGAAATGCCATGGGCATGTGAAATGCATGCTTACAAGGGCAAGTACTACATCTTTTACACCCGGCACAACAGCACGACGATATTGGCAAAAAGCGAACTGGCGGCGGATGTGAACCCTTACTCGGTCTGGCAGACAGAGAACGCCCGCGCCACCGTGATTGCCGTGGCGGATTCGCCGCTCGGTCCGTTCACGGGGCTGGATAACCGCCGTCCTGCTCACGATCCCCGCTTCATGACGCTCGACGGCACGTTCATCGTCGATGAAGAGGGCCCCTGGATGGTGTATTGCCACGAATGGGTTCAGAAGATCGATGGCGGCATCGAGGCGATCCCGCTCACGCCCGATCTTCGCGCTGCGGCGGGCGATTCCATCCTGCTGTTCCGCGGCTCCGACGCTTCGTGGCGCAGGCGCGCCAAGGAATACAACCAGGGGACGACGCCTGCCATCAACGCCACGCAATCCGCGCCGTATGTCACCGACGGCTGTGAGCTTTGTAGGACGCCCAACGGTTCTCTGCTGATGATCTGGACGGGTCCGGGCGGCCGCTACAGCTACGACGAGGTGCAGGCGATCTCGCGGTCGGGCCGTGTGCGCGGTCCGTGGGAGCAGATCTATCGCGAGCCGTTCATGCATGGGAATCGCGGCCACGGCAACCTTTTCCGGACCTTTGAAGGGAAGGACATGCTGGTGGTGATGAATCGCTCTGCGCAAGGCGGCCTCGCCAATGGGACTCGTTCGGAATTCTACGATGTCGAGATCACCGATGAAGGCGTGAAGGTGCTGAGGCACCGGCAGGATCTGGATGGACAGGTCGGCTTGTCACTCGAGGACAAGACGCCGCCCGATCTCTATCTGCCGCCCAACCAGGTTGTGGATGCCACCTCGCCCGCCGGTGCGGCGGTTACTTACACGGCCATGGCTCACGACTGGAGGCAGGGCCCCGTGCCGCTAAAGACCTCGCACAATTCCGGCTCCACGTTCGCCATCGGGACCACCACCGTCGCCTGCCGCGCGGAGGACAGCGCCGGCAACGCCGCGGAGGAAAGCTTCACGATCCATGTGAAGGGGGCGGGCGAGCAGATCGCCGACCAGTTCGGCCTCATTCAACTGGCGAAGCCCAGGAGCGGGAAGTTCAAGGAGGCTTTGAATGCCGCACAATCCCGCCTGGAGGCCGGCGATAAAGCCGGAGTCCGTAAGCAGCTAAATGCGTTCCAACAGCTGGTGCGGGCGGAGTCCGGGAAGGCGCTCAGCGTTTCGCTAACGAACAAACTCCTCGCCAATGCCGGACGCATCGCCGCCGTGATCGGCCCCTGATGGGGAAGGGAAACAGCAGTTCCGCTCATTGAAATCAAAGGTGACCATTATGATAAGGACTTTAGCTTGCCTCGCAATTCTGGCACTTGGCTCCGCTCCGATACCGGCGCAGGACGCCAAGCCTGCCTCCAACTCAAACCTCACGATCGCCAAGGGGAAATTTCAGCCGACCGATGAATCGTTCAAGCAGTATCAGTACCCGGAGTGGTTTCGCGATGCCAAGTTCGGCATCTGGGCGCATTGGGGGCCTCAAGCCGTGCCCCGCCAGGGCGACTGGTACGCCAAGAAAATGTATATGCACGATGGTGTGGGACGGGGCGGCCAAGCCACCGGGCCGGACGCTGACAACGTTTATCACGTGGAACACTATGGCCATCCGTCTAAGTTCGGCTACAAGGACATCATTCCGCTGTGGAAGGCCGAGAAGTGGGACCCCGAGCAACTCATGGCCCTCTACAAGAAGGCCGGGGCGAAGTATTTCGTCAGCATGGGCACGCACCACGACAACTTCTTCCTTTGGAACTCGAAGATCCATCGCTGGAACGCCGTGCAGATGGGCCCCAGGAAGGACGTGGTCGGACTCTGGCAGAAGGCCGCGAAAAAACAGGGGCTGCGGTTCGGAGTCTCCGAGCATCTCGGGGCCAGTTTTACGTGGTTCCAGAGCGCCCACAGCGCCGACGCGACGGGTCCGATGGCAGGAATCCCCTATGACGGCAACGACCCTCAGTACGAGGACCTCTATCATGGCAAAGCTGCGCCGGACGACCGGGGCTGGCTTACGAAGAACCCGGTGTGGCAACGTGAGTGGTTCGATAGCATCAAGGAGTTGGTCGACAACTATCAGCCCGACCTGCTTTATTCCGACAGCCCGCTGCCCTTCGGAGACGTAGGCCGCAGCATGCTGGCCCACTTTTACAACCAGGATATGGCCAAGAACCGGGGAAGGTTGGAGGCGGTTTACAACTGCAAGCAAAACTCCGAAGGCAAATGGGTACGAGATATCGAGCGCGGCGTGGCGGAGGGCATCAGCCCCGAGCCCTGGCAGACCGACACCTCGATCGGCGACTGGTATTACCGGACTGGCCAGAAATACAAGACTTCGTCGGAAATTATCCAGATGCTGACGGACATCGTGAGCAAGAACGGCAACCTGCTGATCAACATCGTGCAGACTCCCGAGGGGGACCTGGAACCCGACATGATCAAGACCCTGGATGATATCGCCACCTGGATCGCAGTGAACGGGGAAGGGATTTATGCTACCCGTCCATGGGTTGTCTACGGCGAAGGGCCAAGCACCACGACACAGCAGAAGGGCCAGTTCGGGGGATTGCGAGATGTTCCCGAAAAGGGGTACACCGCCGAGGACTTCCGTTTCACCAGATCGAAGGATGGAAAGACACTCTATGCGTTCTGCCTCGGAACGCCGGGCGGGGAGGTCCGGATCGCATCCCTGGGCCGGAATTCCAAACTGGCTGAGAAGCCGGTAACTTCCGTGCAGTTGCTGGGGAGCAAGACGAAGCTCGACTGGAAACTGGAAGACGGTGCCGTCGTAATCAAGAGGCCGGGGAATCTGCCGGCATCGGCCGCGACCGGTTTTCGAATCACCTTTGCCAAGTGAGTAAGCATCCCCCGGCAGAGCCGGAGTTTGTGGTGGGGTGCTGAAAGTTTCGAGTGCCGGCAGTGACGGCGGCGTGAACTACTACCAGATGCAGCGCCCAGCTACCTGATTATCGCTGCCAGAGCCGAGACTGGGATCACCGACCTCTCGCAGATACGGCAGAAGCGCTGGCCGGTCAAAAT
>OBLT010002129.1_pt1 | contig 12439 bp, 8 predicted proteins | sample 1518721 | NCBI WGS metagenome assembly OBLT01 (sample SAMEA3539307, study PRJEB22396) | soil metagenome | biome: tundra; feature: field; material: soil | place: USA | collected 2010-05 | depth 0.15 m | reverse complement strand
TTAGTGGCCTGGCTCGCCTAATTCCGATCCCATTCAGCGCACCGGGACGAGCCGTATGGCGCTACCTCCGCCCGGCGCCAGCTTCAGCTTCAAAACAGTCTGGGCATTCACGCGACGCTTTTCGACAATCGAGTCTTTCGGCTGCGCCGCCGCGTTGGGTCCGTCGGCGTAGATCTCTGCATCGTAGGCCCCGCTTCCCAGAAAGCTCATGGGCACATCGAGTTCGCGCGCGTCCCAATCCGTGATGCTGCCGACGTACCATTCCGAACCGCGGCGCCGCGCGACGGTGATGTACTTTGGCGGCACGCCGTTGAGAACGCGCGTCTCGTCCCAGCTCGCGGGGACCGCTTTGAGGAACTCGGTTTCCTTCTGCCCGTCGTAGGCGTCGGGGGAATCGGAGACCATCTGCAACTCGCTTTCGAGGACCACAAACAGCGCAGTATGATGGGCGCGCGTGCCCATTACCATGGGCGCCCTGTTGCGCGCCACGAAGTTCTCGCGGGTCACGTTATCGAAGCCGCCGGGAGTGTAGTCCATGGGCCCCGCCAGCATGCGCGTGAAAGCCAGAGTCACATTGTGCTTGGGCGTCTCTCGGGCGCTCCACTTGTTGTATTCCGCGCCCATCACGCCTTCGCGCGTCAGAACGTTGGGGTAGGTGCGTTGCATCCCGTCCGGTTTGAAAGCACCATGGTAGTCGAGCAGGATGTGGTGTTCGGCCGCCTTCTTCGCAGTCGTCCGGTACCAGTTCACCATCCATTGGTCCGAGCGGTCCATGAAGTCGATCTTCATGCCGGCGATGCCCCATTTTTCGAACTGCCCGAAGGCATCGTCCGCCTGGTCGTACATGTCCCGGAAATGCGCCCACAGCCAGATGCGGACGTTCTTCGACTTCGCATACTCAACCAGCATCGGAATATCGATGGCGGGGACGGACTTGGTGAGGTCCGCGGGGCCGCCTTGGGAATACCCGCTCTGGCCGGGCCGCGCGGGCATCCTCGCCGCCCAGCCGGCGTCAATGAGCATGTACTCGAAGTTGTTGCGCGCGGAGAAGTCGATGTAGTACTTCATGGTCTCGTTGTTCTTACCGGGGTTCGCGACGCCCTTGGCCTGACTGCCGTTCCACCAGTCCCAGGGGGTCTTGCCGGGCTTGATCCAGGATGTGTCCCCGATGGCGCTGGGTGGATTCAAGTTGACCACTATGTTCGATTCCACCAGCCGTCCGGGTTGATCCGCAATCATCAACACGCGCCAGGCCGATCTCACCGGGGTTTGGGCTATCACCGACACCTTCGACGCGTCCGCCTTGGGGTCGAAGGATGGGGCGACGGTCGAGGAGGTGTTCACGTCCTCGACGCGGACCGCCAGTCGGGCCGCGAGGGTCCGGCCGTCCGAAGCGGCGGTGACGAACAGGTTGGAATAGTCCTCGATGTCCGCTTCGGTCAGGCCGACCCAGGCGACTCCAGGCAATTCCAGCAGGACCGGAAGATTGACGAGGTATTCCGGATGCAGGCCGCTGATCGCGAGTTCGTGATAATCGTCTTCGTTGCTGGTCTGGAAGCCGCGCGAGATGAGAGAAAAGGTATTGGCGTCCTTGGAGAAGCGGAACTGCGTGGACTCGTTGAGGATGCGCAGTTCCTTGACGGACGGCTGCTCGGGCACAAGGTAGCGGAAGGCCACGCCGTCGTCGTAGGCGCGGGCCTCCATCACCAGGCGCCGGCCGTCTTGCGCCGTCTCCTGCGTCTGCACGGTGACGGCATTGTAGTGATTGCGTATGGGATTCGCCTTGCCATGCACCGGATTCCAGGTCTCATCCTGGCTGGACGGCTGCGATGAGTCGATGCGGACAGCCGGCCCGAGAGAGGGCGAGCCCTCGATGGCGAGCCCGAGATTCGACCACTCGATCACAGGCTGACCGCGAAAAGCCACGCGATAAGCCAGTTGGCCGCCCGCCGCCTGCACGGACTGACCGCGCACAGTGGCGAAGGAAATTTCCAGTGCCCCGTTGGGCGATTTGAGGACCACCGGTCCCGTTTGCGCCCGGGCCGTGAGCACGGTCAGTAGAACGGGCGCGAGAATCTTGACAATTTTCAGATTGGATAGCATGATTTCCTCAGAATGCTCTCGGGCTGGGCAAAAGCCGCGCCTGCGAAAGCCCCGAATCGAATAAGCGAACCTGTTTTCCGAATCATCACCGAAGATTCTAACTGAAGGTGCGGGGGAACGCTATACGTCAGCGATTATCGCCCAGAAAACCTATCGCATTACGGTCAGCGGGGAGAACTATTTGCAAAATACGAGGTCCGAGGATGTTTATTGTATAATCCATGGTAACTGGGAAGACAAAAGAGGGGATTCCGGACAATATCGGTTAGACTGCACATGGGAATCTTGATGCCACGTTCCGTGTCCTTTGCCACACGCCTGTTGATCCTCGCATGCATCGCCGTACCGGCGACAAACTCAGCCCCCCCACGGGATACCGACCTCGAGCGGCAGTTTGCCCAAACCGTCCGTCCCTTCCTGACCACATACTGCACGGGTTGTCATAGCGGCGCAACGTCGGCGGCGAGCTTCGATCTTCAACAGTTTTCCACTATGGCGTCGGTGGTTCGAGACCACCTCCATTGGGCGCTCGTGCTGGAAAAGCTCTCCGCTAAGGAGATGCCACCCAAGCCGATGAAGCAGCCGCCGGAAGACGCCCGCCAGCAGGTGATCGACTGGATCGAGGCAGTGCGGAAGTATGAGGCGCTCAAGAATGCAGGCGATCCGGGGCCTGTACTGGCCCGGCGGCTAAGTAACGCCGAGTACAACTACACCATCCGCGACCTGACGGGAGTGGACCTCCGTCCGGCGCGGGAGTTCCCCATCGATCCCGCGAATCAGGCGGGTTTCGATAACTCGGGCGAGTCATTAACGGTGTCGCCCGCCCTGATGGCCAAGTACCTGGAGGCCGCCCGCCAGACAGCCGATCACCTGGTCCTCAAACCGGATGGGTTGGCCTTCGCGCCCTATCCTATGTTGGTTGAGACGGACCGTGAAAAATACGCCATTCAGCGAATCGTAGACTTCTACGAGCGCCAGCCTACCAAGTTTGCGGCTTACTTCCAGTCCGCATGGCGCTACAAACACCGGGCCATTTTGGGTCAACCCAAGGCGAGTCTGGCTGGCATCGCCGCGCAAACCAAGGTGAGCCCCGGTTATCTGACCATGGTCTGGCATATTCTGGAGCAGACGAAGGAGGAAGTGGGACCGCTCGTCAAGCTGCAGGCGATGTGGCGGGAACTGCCGGCCCCAAAGGGCAATCAGCCGGATATCGCGCGCGAAGGCTGCGTCCGGATGGGGGACTTCGTTGTGAGGATCAGGCGTCACACGGAGAAGTTGTTTACTCCACCGGCGGTGCCAGGGATGAATGCCAACTTTCAGCCCTTTGTAGTCTGGAGGAATCGGGAGATCGCGGCGCACCGCCGGGATTTCGACCCCGCCGCGCTGCGGGTGGAGGGCGAACGACCGCCGGCGGAGATGGTTGTCACCCGGGGCCCTACGTTCGGCAATTCTGAACAAATCGCGGTGAAAAAGGCGATCGCCGAGTATATTAAAGACCGGCAGGAGGATCCCGATTTGGTGGTTCCCGCCGGGGAGCGCGCCCGCTATGAGGCCGCCTTCGCGCGATTCAGTTCCGTGTTTCCCACCGGATTTTACCTGCGCGAGCGCGGCCGTTTTTATCCTATCGACACGATCGATCAGGGACGGTATCTCGGCGCCGGCTTTCATAACGTAATGGGATACTTCCGCGACGATACGACGCTTAGCGAGCTCATCTTGGACGAAAATGGGAAGCAGGAGCTCGATACGCTCTGGCAGGAGTTTGATTTCATCGCCGATTACACAGTTCGGACGTGGGATCAGTTTGTATTCAACGGCGGGGGCGGGGGCCGGGGAGTTAGTGTGGAGCGGCCGCCCTTCAATGACGCCACCACTCAACCGGTCATCTTTGGTATTCGGGAGCAATATCTTAAGGCGGCGCCTGCCGATAACCCGGCGGTTCTGCAAGCCATCAAAGACCACTTCGAGAGTTTGAACGCCGAGATTCGATGGGTGGAGCGGGCGCGTTTGGAGGCGCAGCCGCGCCACCTGGAAGCGCTGCTGAAGTTTGCCTCCCGCGCCTATCGCAGACCTCTGGTCCAGGAGGAGCGCGACGAGATACTGGCTTATTACCACGAACTTCATGAGACTGGTAGTCTGACCCACGAAGAGGCCATGCGCGGCTCGATCGTCAGCCTGCTGGTCTCGCCGGATTTCCTGTACCGGGTCGATCTCATCGACGCCCGCCTCGACGCCCCAGCCAAATCCGCCAATTCAACCGTGGCTGTTGGCGCCCGCCCACTCTCTGGCTACGCTCTTGCCAACAGGCTGAGCTTCTTCCTCTGGTCCAGCATGCCCGATGAGGAGCTACGCGCTCGCGCGGATGCTGGCGACCTGGGGAAGCCCGCCGTGCTGGCCGCGCAGGTTCGCCGGATGCTAAAAGACGACCGCGTGCGCGGGCTGGCTACGGAGTTCGCGGGCAATTGGCTCGACTTTCGCCATTTTGAAGACAACAATACGGTGGACCGTGAGCGGTTCCCGAGTTTCACCAACCAGCTTCGCGAGGCGATGTTTGAGGAGCCGATCCGGTTCATCGCCGACCTGATCCACAATGACCGCCCGGTTCTGGATTTGTTGTACGGGAACTACACGTTCGTGAACCGGGTCCTGGCCGAACACTACGGTATGCCCGCAGTCGCGGGAGGGCCGGACGATTGGATGCGCGTGGACGATGCCCGGGCCTACGGTCGCGGCGGCCTGTTGCCGATGGCCGTGTTCCTGACCCAGAACGCACCTGGGCTGCGGACCAGTCCGGTGAAGCGGGGATATTGGGTTGCCCGCCGCGTGCTCGGCGAAGTGATTCCGCCACCGCCTCCCGTGGTCCCGGAACTGCAGCAAGACGAGTCCAAGTCGGACCTGCCCGTGCGGGATATGCTGGTGAAACACCGCGAGAATGCGGTCTGCGCCTCCTGCCATGCCCGTTTCGATTCGTTCGGCCTGACGTTCGAAGGGTATGGGCCGGTTGGCGAGACGCGAACCAAGGATCTCGCCGGGCGTCCGGTGGATACGCACGCCGCATTCCCGGGTGGAGAACAGGGAGCCGGGCTGGATGGCCTTGAAACCTATATCCGCGCCCATCGCGAAAAAGACTTCCTGAATAACCTGAGTGGAAAGATGCTGGTGTACGCTCTTGGCCGCTCACCTTTGCTCTCGGACGACCCTCTACTGGAACGGATGCGGACAAAACTGTCCGAGAGCGGTTACCGGATCTCCGCTCTCATCGAAACAATCGTCACCAGCCCGCAATTCCTGAACAGACGAAATCCGGATTCCAATCAACGGAAAGGCGAATAAGATGCCCGATTCAACGAAACCCTCCCGCAATCGGATCGCTCGCCGCGATATCCTGCGCGGCGCCGGAGTCACCATGGCTTTGCCGTGGCTCGAGTCTTTCGCCGCTAGAGCAGCGACCCTGGGCGCCGACGCATTGCCGAAACGGTTTGGAGTGGTCTTCCTCGGCTGTGGCGTAAATGAAGATCACTGGGCGTCCGAGGGGTCGGGCGCGGATATGAAGCTCAGCAAGTCGCTCTCGCCTCTCGAACCGTTGAAGAGTAAGATCAATGTGATCCATGGCCTCTTCAACAAGGGGGCCATGGGCCTGGGTATTCACCCTCCGCAGACCGGAAGTCTGCTGACCGGCGCCACCCTGGAAAAGGGCTCCAACCTCCATTCGGGCATCTCTGTGGATCAGACGATCGCCAACCGGGTCGGCCAGGACACGCTCCAGTCGAGCATGGTGCTTTCTTGCGAACAGCCCATTACCGGATTCCACGAGTCCAACTTCTCACTGGCTTACAGCTCCCACATCTCCTGGCAGAGTCCGGACTCGCCCGTTCCCAACGAATGCTATCCGTCTTTGGCGTTCGACATGCTGTTTGAGAATCGCGGCAGCCTTCTCAACATCAGCATCCTGGACCGGGTCAAGGAGCGGGCCGAGCGCTTGAGCCGGAAGATCAGCGCGAGCGACAATTCCAAGCTGGATGAGTACATGACCAGCGTGCGCGAAGTGGAAAAGCGCGTCGAAGGCATGCGGAAAGCCAAAGAGAATGCGGACGACGTCGCCAAGGAGAAGTCCCGTCCCGCGTGGACCATGGACCGGCCGGCCAACGGTTTGCCGGAGGATCTCCGCGAGCACGCCAAGCTGATGTGCGACCTCATCGCGATCGCATTTCAGACCGACAAGACTCGCGTCGCCTCGCTGATGATCTCGCGCGACCTCTCGGCCATGTACTATCCCTTCCTGGAAGTAAAGGAAGGACACCATGGAGCCTCTCACAACAACAACTCCGACGCCTACGAACGGATCACGCGCTTCCACGTGAGCCAATTCGCCTATCTGGCGTCGAAACTCGATTCCATGCCGGAAGGCAACGCCACGGTGTTGGACAACTCCTGTCTTATGTTCCTTTCCAACCTGTGGATCGGCAGAACGCACAACAACTCGAGGTTGCCCCTGGTGCTGGCCGGCGGCCTCGGCGGCACGCTCCAAACCGGGCGCACGCTGGATTACGTGAATGCAGGCGAATCGAATCGAAAAGTGTGCAGCCTGTACCTTTCGCTCATGGACCGCATGGGGATCAAACTGGATCGCTTTGGTGACGCCGACACCCGCCTCGAACGCATTTAGCAAGTGACGCCGGTTCGCATTTCGAGGGCCTTCAGGCGTTGACTGCCGCTGCCCACGAGGATGCGTGGCACGGAGTTTTCCCGCGAGTCATCCGTTAGAATGTGAGAGCCAGGGAGCCTCAAAATGCACACTGCTATAAAGAGCGCGAGTTACTATCAGGCTGTGATTTTGGCTGCAATGGTCGCCGGACCTTTGGCCAACCCGGCTCCGGCAGCGGAACTCATTCCCCCGGCTCGGCAGAACGCGCTGGTGCGGACGTATTGCGCCGTGTGCCACACCGATGCTACGAAGAACGGCGGCCTTTCGCTCGATCATTTCGATGCTGCGCAGGCGGCTGCGGCTCAAGGCTGCCATCAGGCACTCGCCTGAAGCGGGTCCGTTATGCGCGGAGTTTCTGGATACAACGATGGCCCGCGGAGCCCCTTCGGTGTTCCATCGGCAGCTAGAGTGCACGCTGTTATAATTCTCGTGTCGTGGAATGAAGTTGGTGATATGATCTACGAGTTACTTCAGCGCGACTCGCCGGCGGTCCATCCAGGCACACAACAAACTGCTCGTGCCTCCGTAGCGGCGGGAATTGACCGCACTAAAACAAAAAGGAGTTCCGGATGCTTCAACTTCTAAGTATTGCGTCACTGATCAGCCTGACGATTGGCTTAGGCCCGGCAATGGCCCAGGCTCCGGCAACGGTCCAGGCTCCTGCCGCGGCCGGAGGTGGCCGCGCCGCACGTCCTCCGGCGCCGACCCGCGATCCCCATACAGCCGGCTATGTTGCGGCAACAGAGTTAGCTGACGGCGCCAACGCTTCGCCCAAAGAGGACGGGAACTTCATCCAAGGTCCCACACACCCGCCCGCACCGGAGATGACCGAACAGGAGGGCGTGCCGCACGGAACAATTTATAACTTCACCATGGAATCGGCCGACACCAAATTCTATTCCGGCGTCGCGCGCGACCCCGCCCCCGCTGGACAGGCCCCGCCCGCGCCCGGCGCCCCCAGGGTCATCGGCAACCATCCCGCTCCGTACACTCGCAAGGTAGCGGTGTACGTCCCCAAACAATACGTCGCCGGATCGGCTGCGCCGTTCATCGTCGGGGCGGATGGGCCTGACCAGGGGCTATTCAAAGCGCTGGATAATCTGATCGCCCAACATCGGGTGCCCGTCATGATCGCGATCTCCATCGGCAACGGTAGCGGAGACGGGCCGGGCAGCGAGCGCGGCCTTGAGTACGACACCATGTCGGGCAAGTACGCGGAGTTCGTCGAGGCGGAAGTGTTGCCTCTCGTGGAGAAGCAATACAACGTGAAATTAACTAAAGATCCCGAGGGGCGGGCGACGATGGGCGGCAGCTCCGGCGGTTCGGTGGCCATGGCGATGGCGTGGTTTCATCCTGAGCTTTACCATCGCGTTCTCACCTACTCGGGCACCTACGTCAACAATCAGTGGCCGGTCAACCCGGAACTCCCGCACGGCGCCTGGGAGTTGCATGAACACCTCATCCCCAACAGCTCAGTCAAGCCGCTACGCATCTGGATGGAAGTGGGCGACAGGGACAATGGCGGGACGGGTGACGTCATGCACGACTGGGTGGTCGCCAATGAAAATATGGCCAAAGTGCTGGCCGCCAAAGGCTATCACTACCAATTTGTATTTGCGCGTAACGCCGGCCACACCGATCGCGCCGTGAAACAACAGACCCTGCCAGAGGCTCTTGAGTTTGTATGGCGGGGGTACCCCATCGCGGGGCCGAAATAGCCGGCTGTCCTCATGGATAAGGGCACGTCCTTCACCGTGCCTCTGTGCGGATCCCGGCCACAGCATGTCGCGAACGGTGACCCGCGAACCCGGCTCCACGATCAGATGTTGGCCAGAATCGTGTCGTAGACGCCGCGAATCAGCGGCGGGCTGACCTCGATTGAATACAGCCCTTTGTAACCAAGCTCGTTGTTCGTGAATCGGACCACCGTCGCCAGATCCCAATTGGGACTGAGTTTCATGTGCATATTGCCTGAGCTCGAGGGGAACAACCCTTTGATGACCATGTGCAACGATGCCTGATCGGGCGCCATGATGTTGCCGATGTCGACGTTGGAATAAGTCCCGCTGCCTTCGACCACTTCCTTGACCAACTCCCAGGCCGGCGGCCCGCCCGGAGCGGACAGCGGCAGACCGGATGCAGGAGGCGGCGCAACGGCTGCAATGGGATTGTCGCCCCGGCCGCGAACACCGGCGCCACCGCCTTGTCCCACGACGCGGGTCTCGACCGAGATCTTCACGCCCTTCGTCTTGGCGTAGTCACTCATCAGCCTCAACGCCGCCGTGGCCTGCGCCTTGGTGGTGGGCGTCAACTGTCCCTGATTGATCATCACGCGCGGGCAATTGAGAATCACCGCGTGGTCCACCCACCTCATCGTCAAATCAATCGCCTGATCGCGCTGGACAGGATCGGCCGCGGACACCGTCATCTGGCCGAACTCGACGTTGATCTGCGACATCCGCGACTTGACTTTCTCGATGCGCGCGCGAAGCTCCTTGAGATACGACGTTTCGGTGGACGCAAAGTGCGAGTGCTGCAATTCGACGTTGTGCACCCCGTAGTTGTCCGCGAACAACTGCGGGATGTCGAAGAGATCGAGGATGCGATCCGGATTCTGCGCCTGCCCTTCCAACTTCAACCGCGAGGTGAAGTTGTAGGTCATGATCGAGATACGAGCGAGCTTGGCGGCGCTGACCGCCGCGGGAGCGCCGTTGTCGAGCGGCGCGGCCTGGTCCGGTGCGCCCTGCGCAATTGCGCTCCGTGTGAAGCCTGCCAATGCCGGCGCAACAGCCGCGGCACCCATCAGGAAATCTCTGCGTTTCATGGCGGAAATTGTAGCAAACGCTTTCAGTTAACGCCAGATCATAGTTCACTAAACGGGATGTCTTGCCCGGTGAGTTCTGGTAACGTATTACCTGGCTCGTTCCGGACACATAAGAGGCTGGCGGGTGTCTATCGCCGGAATCACGAATTCCGACCGGCAAACCATGCTACCGGCACGTGGGCCGATTGCCGCTACGTTCTGTGCGATTGCGAGGCGCGGCCAGCGGGGCCATCATCTAATGCCGGGTGCCCAAAAGTGGCATGTACATTAAGGAGTCCATCCTGTGAAGAACGGCCTTGAAGTTCGCGCCAGAACCCGAACCGCCGATGGTGATGACTGGGGACTGTATTTCGTCTGGGCCGACGCTGAAGGCTGGGAACACACTTGGACGATGGCGTGCGAGTTGTTGGCCACGGACGGTTCCCCTATTCTTCAAGAACTACGGCGATGTGGCCTGAACATCGCCTATTTGAAGAACATTCGGGAATTGATCCTTACCTACATCGCCGGATGCAAGCCAGCAATGATCATCACGTCTGTCAGCAGGACTGGCTGGAACGGAGATTCATACGGGCTGCCTGACGAGACCATTGGCGGCAGCGATTCCGAGGGTACGGTCGTACGGTCGTACAACCTGCCCCACATGGCGGCTGAGCCGCAACCAAAGGTGTCGATGACGCAATCGCCCGGAGCAGGCCGACCAGGGGGCCCGCCCCACAAGATTGTCGCAGGGTGCGAAGACTTGATAGCACAAGCCCCCGTACTCCAAATCCCGACAACGTTCACGCGTCCCGGTCAGCACTGTCGCGGTCTTGCCGCCTGCGATGGCCCACCTGCGCGATTGGGAAGCTCCCAAGCGCACGTTCGCTACTTCAGATCTCCGAAATGCACCGCTTCGGGGACGCCTGGCTGGTCGAGTAACTGAATCGTGGTGGAGGGGCCGAGATCCACCGGGTTCCCCCACGCTCGCAACGCCCACACGATTCTCTTGTCCGGCGTAACTTCCAGCGCCTGAACCGGAGCCGTAGCGGGATCCACCGGCGCATTCCACTGATTGAACCAGGTATTTATGAGCGTGTTCCCATTGGGCAACCGCTTCGCGATTTGCATCGAGTTGAACAGGTAGTCCGGCACATCCGCGGGCGTGAACTCCCAGACAGTGGCGCCGGCAGGGTTTACTTCGCGAACCAGTCTCGCCCCGGCGATGAGGGTGTTGCCATTCTTCAAACGCTCCGCCGACCAGGTGGCGGTTCCCGGCGAGTGCGACCAGAGTTCCTTGCCTGTCGAATCGTATTCGACGACTTTGTTCAGGTCCATGTGCGCCACAAGCAGCGTGCCTGCCTCGGTGAGCCGGACATGCCGGAAGTGGCCGTGTACGCTTTTCGGATTCTTGACCGGGACGACAAACTCGCGCTCGGTCTTGCCGGTGACGATGTTGACGACTACAACCTTGGCCGGGTCGCCGTTCTGCACGTAGAGCACCTTGTCCTTGCCGATCGCCTGCGCGGTGTGCACCTCGGTTCCGGATGGAGCGTCATAATTCCAGAGCACTTTTTTATCCCGGTCGATCAGCGTTACGCCGAATTGGTGCGCGAAGAGTACGTTGCCGTTGGAAAGCAGCACGGCATCGCTGATCTCGCCCTTTCCCGCGGGATCGTGAAACTCCCAGGCGACCTTGCCGTTCCGCACGATGTACATGTCCTGCGACTTGGCCTCTCCGGCGTAGAAGAAATCATGCTGGGCCATACCTTTGCCGGGCAGGATGTTGGGGAAGTTGGGCTTGGCTTCCTGCCCCCAGGCAGGCGTGATGCCACACACGGCGCCGGCGACCATCATCAGGACAACGAATGGTAGCGTCTGTTTGTTTTTCATGGGATGGACTCCTCTAATCCGGACCACTAATAACGGTAGATCTGCAAGTGAAGCGCTTTTGGCGGGCCACCAGGCAGTCGAAAACCTTGTCCGGACTCGTTCTTGATGGCCTTGTTCGGGGCGTCGTAATTCAACATGATGTCGTCGCCATTCAGGCGGCGCCCCGGTACCCAGCGTCCGTCCACGTACGTGCCTTCTTCCAGCGTCGCAACCGCGGCTGCCGAGGGGCCCGGACCATTGAACGTGGTCTGCACCCCGCTGCCCAGGATTGTGTAATCGTCCGGGCCGGTGGAAATTACGATGGCGTACGAGGATGCCTGTGCATTGCCGCCCCCAGGCGTTGGTGTGGGCGTGGGCGCCGGCGCCGGCTGACGCATCCTCCCCATCGAGAATGCCAGGGTATAGTTGCCCAGTTGGACCGTTTCCGTGGGGTGCTGGGCGTTTAGCGAGACCGCTTTGATTGCACCTTTGGCCTGCGCCTCCAATATTTCCGGGGCCGCTTGGGCCAGCAGTCCATACGCCTGTGCCAAAGGCGTGGTCGCGTCCGCCCCGCGCTCGATGCCGAATGGTGAAATCCCCATCGCGGCGTGGTTGCCGATGGCGTAAAACGCATTCGCGGCATCCCCGCGAGTTTCCGGAATCCACAGTGGATTCCCCGACCGGTCGTAGCGGGCGCACCATTCCGCAAAGTTCGGCAGATAGATATCGGGCGCGACGATGTCGATGCCCGGCGCGCCCTGCTGCCACACATTCAACTGGATGGGGAGCGCTCCGCCGCTGGAGTATTGGCCGATGGACTCGCCCAGGTCCACATTGATGAACATCGGCAATGGATACTCGGCCTTGCCGGCCTTAGCCACTTGGTCAACATACAGCGCGTAGTACCACGCCATGAAGATTTCGTTGGTCATGGGTTGGTTCCCGAACACTTCCGC
>OBLT010002128.1_pt1 | contig 12450 bp, 8 predicted proteins | sample 1518721 | NCBI WGS metagenome assembly OBLT01 (sample SAMEA3539307, study PRJEB22396) | soil metagenome | biome: tundra; feature: field; material: soil | place: USA | collected 2010-05 | depth 0.15 m | reverse complement strand
CCCTTCGGCTCGAAGCTGAGAATGTACTGGCGATGCACCTCTTCGCCCACCAGTTGAATGGCCTGCTCGAGTCCGTTCTTCTTCAGGAAACTCAGGGTGCGCCCCCCGGTGGCCGCCGTGAACAGGCCCGAAAGATCCGGCTGGTGCAAGCGCGCCAATTCGCCGATCGCATAGAGCAGCCCGCCCGGTCCCAAATCGGCGGGAACTGGTGTGTCGTCGGGCTTCGGACACCAGGCGCACTTCGCCATCTTGATGCGCTCCGCTTCGGGTTTCAGATCCTCCGCGGTCTTGGCCTTCACGGTGAACGGTTCCAACAGTGGCGAATAGGTCAGCCAATAAACCGCGGCATTCAGGCGCTGGACCCGTTCCATCACTTCCACCAGGGTCGCTTGGCTCGCGCGATCGCGCTTCTCGGCAACCATGAGGATGATCCGCCGCCGTCCGGGCGGCCGCGCTTCCAGCATCACGAGCGCCTGGCGCAAGGCGTCCAGCACGGCGGCGCCGGCGCCTTCCTTGCGCAGCATGCGCAGCGCGTGAATCACCCGATCCGGGTCGCCGGTGAAGCCTTGGTGGACCTTCACTTCGTCGCTGAACGAGATCACCGCCGTTTGTCCGGCATCCGCCGCCAGCAACTGCGTAAACAGAATGCCGCTGCCGCCCAGCTTGTCGATCGCCGCGCCGGCATTCGAGCCGGTCTCGACCGCCACCACCAGGTCGATCGGATACGTCATCCAATCCATCTGTATAGCCTGCGGCACACTGTTGTCGTAGAGAATCAGGTCTTCGGGCGTCAGCCCGTCCACGTAACGTCCTCTGGAATCTGTGACGGTGGTGGGTGCGACTACCAGTGGAACCGTGCTTTTGAACTGGGACCAACCGGTCGACACAAGTATCACGATGGCGGCGGCTAGACGCATCGGCAAGAGCCCCCGCAGCTTTTGGGCCATCGCCAGGCAGGCACATACAGCCCGCGCCCTTCAGTAGCGCAGGTTCGCGCCGAAATTCGGAGTGCCACCACCTCGAACCGTCTCGCTCCACTCATCCAGCTTCGCGAAGCGTTGGCTCCAAAAGGCTTTGCACAGGGCGAAATATTGGAGGACCGTTGCTGTGCGGCCCTTCTCCAGAAGATCTTTGGCAAGCGAAACGTTGGGACCAAAACTGTTCAGTTGCGGCGACCCCTTGGTGCTGCCGGCGTTGAGCAGATCCTGCTCCGCCAGCGCCACGTTTCCGCGCCGCAGGGCCACCCGGCCCAGCACCATGTAACCGTCGTGGATTGCGTTGCCGTAGTTCCAATCATCGGGGTACTGGGGCGCCATCTCCAGCAGTCTGGTGGCATACGACTGGGCCTTGTCCAGATCGCCGGCTTCGAACGCCGCCTTCGCCAACTTCGGGAGCGCGTAGAACAGTTCCGTCCCCGTCTTACCCGACGCCGCTTCATCCAGCGCGGTCAGCCGCTCGGCCGGAGTTGCAGGCCCCTGGTCCATCCGCGCCAGGATGACATATAGGTCGTGGGCAACTTGCTGCGTGGCCGGTTCGTCGGCAGCCTGGAGAGCTGTTTCCAACCTCCCGCACAGCACCCCGGCCGCGGTGAAATCATCAGCGGGCGCATCCTGGGGGATGCTACTACTCGCGCGGACTCTCGCCCGCATGTCCAACGTGCTCTTAATAGCTCGGCAGTGCGTGGTCTCGGCTTGGATGGTGTCCGCGTTGAGGAACTGCTGCCCGAATGCGGAACCGGCCAACACGAGTGCCAAAGAAGGGTAGAACACGAGAAGCCGCAAAACCATGAGGTTCTCCTTGAGGCTGGTATCTCGGGCGATGCTCCGGCGCCATACCAGGTACTACGTATATTGTATGCTCAGTTCCACCTGCCCCGCTCGCCCCGGCAGTGGCCCAAAACTTTAGGACACTACCGTCGCATCAGGCCAGCGAGCACAAAGCAGGGCTTTCGCCCCGGTTCTGCCTCCGGACTGACGCCGTTACGGATATCCTGATCTAAGGAGGAATCATGGAATATCGATTGTTAGGTGCGAGCGGTCTGGAAGTTTCGGTGCTGAGCTTCGGCACCATGACGCTGGGCGGTGAAGGACGATTCAACGCGATGGGCAATGTGCAGGTGGAGGAGGCTCGGCGCCTGATTGAAATCTGTATCGACGCCGGCGTCAACCTGTTCGACACGGCCGACATCTACTCGTTCGGGAAGTCGGAGGAAGTGCTCGGCCAGGCCCTGGGCACGCGCCGCAAAGAGATCGTGCTGGCGACCAAAGCTTTCGTTCGACTTGCGCCCGGCGCCAACCAGTCCGGCCTCTCTCGCCGCCACATCATGGAGGCCTGCGAAGCGAGTCTCCGCCGCCTGGGGACCGATTACATAGACCTTTACCAGGCCCACAACTTCGACTCTCTCACGCCGCTCGACGAGACTCTACGCGCCTTCGACGATCTGACCCGCGCCGGAAAGATCCGTTACGCCGGTTGCTCCAACTACTCGGGTTGGCAACTCATGAAAGCCCTCTCCATCTCCGGCCGGCTCGGGATTCCACGCTACATCTCGCAGCAGATCAACTACTCGCTCCTCGCCCGGGACGCCGAGCACGAACTCGTCCCCGCCGGCCTTGACCAGCGGACCGGGATTATGGCCTGGAGCCCACTGCAGTTCGGCCTTTTGTCCGGCAAGTTCCGCCGCGGCCAGGCCAAGCCTTCAGAGTCGCGGCTGAACAGTCTCGACGCGCCCGGCACGATCGACGAGGAGCGGCTCTACAGAATCGTCGATGCCCTCGCGGAAATCTCAAGCCGGCGCGGGGTCTCCATCTCCCAGGTCGCGTTGAACTGGGTCATACGCAAGCCTGGCGTGGACACCGTCATCATCGGGGCGCGCAACGAGCAGCAACTCCGCGACAACCTGGCCGCCGCCACCTGGACGCTCACGGACGCCGAAGTGGAGCGGCTCGACGAGGTCAGCGCCCTCCCGCTGCCTTACCCCTACTGGCACCAGCAGAAATTCGCCGGGGACCGCAATCCGCCGGCGAAACACGTGCGGTAAACGTTTTAGTTACTGTTGTAAGACTACTTCCGACACCGGAAGATTCGTTGCGATTGGCACACCGCTTGCTGACGCCCGGCTCGGTTGCGAGCCACGACCGTAAGGGAGTGGTCTTCCCCAACCGCGCGTCATCGCGCGGTCAGAGACCTACTTGCCGGCCGGATAGCTGTGGAGCTGTGGGCCCACGACGTTGGAGAAGTTGTAGTTGCCGCGCCGGTCGGCGTCAATGGTCCAGAACATGGCGCCGATCATGCCGGAGTAGCCGGCTGACTCGCGCAGCTTGTAGCTGGTTCCGGCGGGGGCCTTGCCCGTAATGAGATAATCCATCGCCTGACTAACGATGGTGGGCGTTGCATCTCCAGTGAGGAAGCCGACGGCAACCTTATCGGCCGGCATCGGTGGGAAGAACTGCTTCGGATCCCCACCCACGTTGAAGCCGTGCAGCAGGAGTTCGGTCATGGCGGCGTGATAGTCCACGGAGCCAGGCTGATAGAGCTCGCCATCGAGACCTTCGAGCGGCGGCGTGTTGTAGGACTGCACATCTATGAAGGAGAGGATGTCGCGGATGGCGTACGTGATGGCCAGGTAGGAGCCGAACTGGCCGCCATAGCTGGGGTAGCCCGAGGGGATCTGCGTGCCTTCGGGCACGAGGCTGATCATGAAGCGGGCGCCGAAACGATCGTGCAACTGGCGCAGGGCCGAGATCAGGTTCACAATCGACGGCGTCGTGGGATGCTGGAAGTCCGTGTCTCCCGGCGCGATGGAGAGTGACGGGCTTTCGAAGTCGATGTCGATACCGTCGAAGCCGTACTCAGTGACAATGCGGCTTACCGAGGAGACGAAGTTCGGAACGCGCTTCGGATCGGCGAGTGTGAAGTGCTGGCCGCCGCCACCGAGGGAAATCATGACCTTCTTGCCTTGGCTCTTCATCCAGGCAATGTCGGCCTTGAACTGTTCGGTATCGAGGCCGGCGGGAGTGTGGAACTGCATCGTCCCTTCCGGCGCATTCCGATCCGGTGTAGAGAAGGCCACGAGGATGATATCCCACTGTGGCGAAACCTCGCGAAGCGGGATGGTGGAACCCGCGGCGCCGTAGCCCGCCCAATAGCCGATAAGCCGATGGCCGTTGGGAGAGCCGCCGATCGGCGCCGCCGCGGCCGTGGGCTGAGGAGGTCCGGACGCACCACCGCCTGTGCCACCACGTCTGCCGCGTGCCGGACAGGGCTTGGCAGGATCGGGGAGCGCCTGCGCGTCCGGGAAGCTGTAAGTACTGCCGAGACCTTCAGACGCGCCGGTATACCAGGGCAGCAGCGCTACGTTCTGCAGGTGCCAGCTAGCTCCGTCAACACGAGCGACGAAAGCCTTCGATGCAGGAAAATTGTTCTTGGGGTTCGTGTTCGTAGGTTCGAGCAGGAAGTAGGCGGAGGCGACGCCCGTGCCCCCGCAGCCGCCCTGGTCCCCCGGACGCATCGAGGCGGGACGCATCCAGCTTGGGAAAGCGTTTCCCGGAACTTTGACGTTGCGGCCGTGGAGCAGGGGGTCGTGCAGGGGATCGTTGATGAACTCCGCGAGTTGCTGAGTGAGCGGCTCGACGTCACCGTCTTCGACAACGGTGGGTGCGGCATAGAGATACGAGCCGAGCACGAAGGAGTTCCCGGTGGCCGAGTCGACGCCGTGCGTTCCCCAGGAGCAGCACAGCGTCGCGTCCCCCTCGGCATAGTAAGTCGTGTTATGCGTTATCGCGATGACGAGCTTGCCTTCCTGTTTGGGAAGTTGCTGGAAGATTTCCTTCTGCAGAAACTCGATATCGACGACCGCGAAGGAGCTGCCGGTCTTCTTCGAGGTGAGGATGTAGCCGTAGCCCGCGGGGACGGCGATCCTGACAGGCTTCAGTTCCGGCTTCCCCAGCAGCGTATGCCACCCCTCAGACTTGGGGAAGGTGGTGCGCAGCATGGCGTCGGCATACTGCGTGGTGCCGCCGGAGGGAAATGCGAACTTAGAGAAGACGGGCGAGCGAAGGACGCCGGTTACGTCCGCGGCTGCGTCCATGATGAAGGGCTTGCCGGCGATCTTCTTCGCGTCAAAGGAGAGCGCGACAGGAACGAGCACTGTGGGAATGGTGGTGGTGCCTCCCCGTGCCGGATCGCTGCCGGCCAGAGTGTAGGTAGCGCCGGCGGTCTTGCCGCCGGTGTCCACTGAGCCCAGGCCGAGGGCGTACCGGAACGTGGGCACCGTGCCTTGCGCGTGTCCAGGGCCGAGCGGCAGGACGAGGAGAAAGAGCAGGCGGGGCGAATGGACACGCATATCCGGATTCTAGCAACGTTGCCTGGAGCGGAATGAAGTTACCAGCAGACCCGGGTCGTTACGCGCGCGGCCGAGGGCGAGCCCAGGTCGCGCGCCGCCATCGCCAGATGCGCCGCGAAGTTCTCTTGCGCAGCAGCAGCGCCGGCCACAACTGCCAGGGCCGCGACAATCCAGAGCAATCTTTGCGATTCAGCCATGCCAGACAGTAGATAGCGATCAACGGTAGAGGAGCGCACTGTAGCGCCGGCGGTCTTGCCGCCGGTACGAATCACCGGCAACAGACCGGCGGCAAGACCGCCGGCGCTACCAGCACAACCGGCACCACCAGCGCTACCTGCCCAGCGCCTTCAAATACCGATAGAAGAAGTCCACTCCCTCGTAATAGGAGCTCACCCGCACCCGCTCGTCTTTCCCGTGCATCCGCAGATCTTCCTGATCGATGGCCACGCCGGAGATGCCGTACGTCGGCAGCCCGGCAGCCATGGTGTAGATGCTGTCGGAGGCGCCGGTCTCCATGTCCGGCAGCACCGGCGCTCCCGGCCACATCTCGTCGGCCACTTTCTCCAGCGGCTTCAAGACGTCGGGCCGCGGCGCGATCGGAGCGAATCCCCGTTTCTCCGGGGCGCCGTCGGCAACCTCGCCCGCATCGCTCATGTAGCGGACCACCACCTTGGGGTCGGCGAAGATGCCGATCAATGCCTGCCGGATCTCTTCCGGAGAGTGGCCCGGCAGGATGCGGCAGTTGACGATGGCCTGCGCGGTCTGCGGCAGAGCATTGTTGGCGTGTCCGGCGTTGAGCCTCGTGGCGACGCAGGTGGTGCGCATCGTGGAGTTGAAGCGGGCATCGGTGGAGAGACGCGCGATCGCCGCCGGGTCTGGCTCCGGCGGCAGAATAGCCTTCATATCGGCGGCCGTCTGGCCGGTTTCACGCTCGGCCCGGCGCCGGAAGTAGTCCCGAGTCACGGCGTTGAGCTCGAAAGGGAACGGCTTGTGTTCCAGGCGCGAGAGCGCGCCGGCGATATGGTAGATGGCATTATCGGGCACCGGCAGGGAGCTGTGGCCGCCCGGATTGGTGGCCGTGAGCTGAAAGTCGGCGTAGATCTTCTCGCTCGCCTCCACATCCACGTTGACCGCTTTGCCGTGGACCGTGGTGACACCGCCGGCGTCGGCATTCAACACGAAATCGGCGTCGATCAGGTCGCGGTGATTCTTCAGGAGCCAATCCACTCCGTTCGATTTACCGCCCTCCTCATCGGCCGTGAGGGCCAGAATGAGGTCGCGCTCGGGCCGGTAGCCTTCGCGCCGGAAACGGATGAAGGTGGTGACCAAAGCAGCATCGTTGACCTTCATATCCTGCGTGCCGCGTCCGTAAAAGTAGCCGTCCTTTTCCACGAACTGGAACGGATTGGTGGTCCAATCCTCCGCCCGCGCCTCCACCACATCCAGATGCCCGATCAGCAGGATTGGCTTGAGCCCGCCCGTGCCGGTTCCGCGCAACCGGGCCACCAGGTTGCCCTTCCGATCGTTGGGGCCGAGCACCTGCACGTCGGCCTGGGGGAATCCGGCGTCCACCAGGCGCTTCGCCATAGCCTGCGCGGCCACGGTGGTGCTCCCAACCGAGTCGGTCGTGTTGATCTCGATCAGCTCCCGAAAGATCTCCCGCGAGAGACTGCGGGTCGCATCGTCGAGCCCCGCCGCCAACAAGCGGGAAGACAGCGCGACGGCAAGGAAAGCGAGCTTTGCGGATACCATATTCTGGTGCCTCACTATACGGCGTACGGGGACGACAATTTCCATTATATGGACGAAAGCCAACGGTACCGGCTGGGCGGCTTCGCCGATTGCCCGAGCGCGACGGCCGCGTGCCCGTAGAGTAGGACAGGCCGGGAGGCCTGTCCCACTCGGCAGCTTTCCTACGCCGCCTTGGCCTGCGGCATCGCCACTACCTTGGGCTGCAGGCCCGCCTTTGCCAACAGCAAGTACACCAGGAATCCGACGATGAAGCTGTATAGCACCGCCGGCTCCACGTACGGCTTGACGCCCGCGGGCAGCGGCAAGAAGGGCAGAATCCCCACCGCAAAGCCGATGAACCATGCTCCGTAGCCCGCGAAGTTCACACCCTCGCGCGGCCCCGGCCAGCGGCGGCCCGAAAGCATGTAGTCCGCCGCCATGGCGCCGCAGATGGGTCCGAACGACGCACCCACAATGGTGAAGAATGAGATCAGGTTCGCCGCCACTCCAGTGACCGCCAGCACGATCCCCACGGCCGCTCCCGCCATGGTGGAAGCCACTCGCGGCACGCTCGGGATCATCGTGTTGAAGCTGTTGCCGGCGATGAACGCGCAGAAGCAGGTGGGCGGCACCGAGGCAACCGCGAAGAGGAGGAACATCACCGAGGCGATGGGCCCGCCGATGCCCACGATCACGTCGGCGTAATCCCAGCCCAACCCGGGATTCGTGCCATGCGCGCCGGCTACGGAGATCAGCGGCAGCCCGCCCGCGATCAGGACGGCCAGCGTAATGCCCACGAATCCGCCCCACTTCACGTCCTTTTCGTTGCGCGCGTTGGTCCCGAAGTCCGCGCCTGCCGCCCCCGCCGTGGCGAAGAATCCGATCACGATCGCGATCACCGTGGTGAACGCCCCGTACGAATTCTCCTGCCCCGCCGGCACCTGGTATTTTCCAACCCCACCTGCGGTCTGGAAGGCCACGATCACCAGCATGAGGAGCGGAATGAAATTCAGGAAGGTGGCGATCTTAGCCACGTACTGAATGCCCTTGGCGCCCACCCACGACAGCACCACGCCCCAGATCGCCCCGGTGACAATGAACGGCACGCTTCCGGGCGCGGAGTTCATGCCGACCCCTTTCAGGATGAAATCCGTGGCCACGAACGTTGCCACTGCAAACCACCCGATCTGCAACAGCCCCATCAGCAGCCCCGGCATGACATAACCGCCCGCCGTGCCGAAGGTCGAGCTTCCCACCACGTAAAGCGGGTATCCGGTTTGCATTCCCAGCATGGCAGGCACAAGGTAGTAGAGGGCGTAGCAAAGTATCCCCGCAATCACCAGCGCGTCCAGGCACAGCGCCAGGCTGGCGTGCGCGAGCGTGCCCCCCGCCATGGCTTTGTAAAACGCCACCCACAGAAAGATACCTGCATAGCTCGGCGCGGTATTCGCCCACCACGGGCCGCGTTTCCCCGCCGGGTTCGGCACGGCTTTCGCTAAATAATCTGGCAGCATGGCCACTCCTTTTGAGATTGGAACCGCTTGTGATCGTGAAGCGGCCAGTATACTACAGCGCACTTCACAACTCCCGCCTCCTGAAACTGCTACAATTCCTGTTTGCCGCTTCCGTAAATCGCCGCCGTGTTCCATCGGGTCTTCAAAGCTTTTCATTATCGCGACTTCCGCCTGATGTGGATGGGCGCCTGCGCTTCCGCCATCGGCACCTGGATGCAATTGTTTGCGCAGGGGTGGATGATCTGGCAACTCAGCCACTCCGCGCGCCTGCTGGCCTTGGATCCCGTCCTGCAGGCCATCCCCATCTTCCTGTTCTCGCTGGTGGGTGGCGTGCTCGCCGACCGCTTCGAACGCCGCCACATGCTGATCTTTTCGCAGTGCGTGCAGATGTCGGTCGCGCTCCTGCTGACCGTGCTGGTGGGATTCCATGTGGTCAAAGTCTGGCACTTTCTCTGTGGCTCCTTCGTGGCCGGCATCGCGCAGGCGTTCGGCGGCCCGGCATATTCGGCCCTGATCCCCACCCTGGTGCCCAAGGAAGACATGCCCAATGCCATTGCCCTCAATTCCATCCAGTTCAATGCGGCGGTCATGGTGGGGCCGGCTTTGGGAGGCTGGGCCCTGCATGCTCTGGGCAACACATGGTGCTTTGCCCTCAACACCCTCTCGTTTCTTTTTCCGATCGTCTCCCTGCTGATGCTGACCATCCGCTTTCTGCCGGAGAAGACCGGCGAATCCATCTTCACCAGCATGAAACAGGGCATCCAGTTCATTCGCCGGCAAGGCGCCATGCAGGGGCTCATCATTCTGGGGTTCTGCATGACGGCTCTCGGGATACCGATGCGGACCTTCCTCCCTGTATTTGCCGACTCGGTCTTTCACCAGGGCTCCGGGACTTATGCCATGTTCCTGTCCATGTCCGGGTTGGGGTCGGTGGTCGGCGCCCTGGCCGTGGCGGCATTGGGGAACGTACAACACAAGGGCCGTATCGGTCTCGCCATGCTCATGTGCCTGGGCGCCGGCATGTCGGGCTTCGCGCTCTCCCGCTCCGTCTCCATGAGTTGCGCGATGCTGTTCTTCTCCGGCGCTGCGATGATGGGGGTCTTCTCCATGGTGGTGTCCCTGGTGCAACTCGTGGTCACCAACCAGATGCGTGGACGCGTCATGAGCGTCTACAACTTAACCTTTCGTGGCGGGATGCCCGTGGGAAACCTGGCGGCGGGGCAACTCGTCCCCATGTTTACGGCTCCCACCGTCTTCGTCGTGAATGGTGTGCTGCTGGTGGCTCTTGGACTGTGTTTCTTCGTGTTCCAGCGGCGGGTCGCGGAGCTTTGAGCGATGGTACCGCCGGCCGTTCGCTGTTGTACCGCCGGCCGTTCGCTGTTGTAGCGCCGGCGGTCTTGCCGCCGGTGACCCCGAGCGGAGCGCCGGTGATCCCCCGCCGTCACAAGCTTACCGAGCTCTGCTGTAATAAGCTAAGAGGGCATAATGCTGGTTCTACTGTTAGCTGGTTTCCTGGCCGCCGCAACTCCTTCCCCGCTCGAAACGGCGCGCGACATGCAAGACCGCGCCGCGCTCGAAAAGATCGTCAACGATTCCGCCGACGCTGCGGCCAAGATCCCCAATGATGCCGAAGGGCAATATCGGGTCGCGCTGGCCTCTTCCTACCTCGCGGAAGTCGAGATTGAGCAGCACGACAAGAAGCCCGCCCGCGCGGCCGCCGAAAGAGGCATCAAGGCCGCCGAGAAGGCCGTTTCGCTCAAGCCCGACACGGCGGAATACTATCGCGTGCTCGCCACTCTCTACGGCCAGGCGATCACCGACATCATGAGCGGCCTGAGCTACGGTCCCAAAGCCAAGGAAGCCGTCAACAAGGCGGTCGAAAAGGCCCCGAATTCTTCGTCCGTGTACGTGGCGCGAGGGGTAGGGAACTATTACCTGCCTGCCCAATTAGGCGGCGGACCGGCCGGCGCGATCCCCGATTTTCAAAAGGCCATCCAACTCGACCCCAAGAACGCCGAAGCGTATTTGTGGCTGGGGGTCAGCCTCCGCCAGGCGAAACAGGATCCCGAGGCGCGCCAGGCATTCCAGAAGGCGCTGGCGCTCAATCCCAACCGCGTCTGGGTGAAGCAGCAATTGGACAAGACGCCCGCGAAATGAAGCCTTGGGCGACCGCCGCTGCCGCTCTGGCGCTCGCGCTGCTCACGTTTTTCCAATTCCCCGGCCACACCTGGCTGCAGCAGGATAGCCAGATCTATGTCCCGATCCTCGAGCACCTGCGGGATCCCTCGGTGCTACCCAACGAGATTCTGGCGCAGCAACCGCACCTGGCGTTCACCCTCTACGATGAGGCCGCCCGTTTCCTCCGCGGCGTCACCGGCCTGGACTTCCGCGAGGTGCTCACCTTCCAGCAAATCGCCGCTCGCGCCTTCGGCATCTGGGGCCTCTACCTGATGGCCCTCGCTCTTGGACTCTCCGCTGGGCCGGAGTCTGGTAGCACCGGCGGTCTTGCCGCCGGTACCATCGCCGCGGTGCTGGTAGCCGCTATTTGCTCATTAGGCGCAACCATCCTGGGGCCGGCGGTGCTCACCTGCGAGTACGAGCCGACTCCCCGCGCCTTCGCGGTGCCGCTCCTGATCTGCGCCCTGGGCCTGGCGGCACACCGTCGATACCTCGCTGCGGGCATTGCGGGGTCGGTTGCCTTCCTCTACCACCCACCCACGACCATCCCCTTCTGGGCGTTATTCGCCGTAATCTTGGCGATCCGGAAAAGACCGTCCGGCCTGGTGCCGTTGGCATCAGCCGGCGTGGTCCTCGCGTTCGCGGCCTGGAGTAGCGCCGGCGGTAGTAGCGCCGGCGGTCTTGCCGCCGGTGATTTCTTCACCCGTCTCACGCCCTTTCAGGAGCAACTGCAGCGCCTGCGCACTCCGTATGTCTGGATCTCCGCCTGGCCGCCCGGGCTGATTCCCCACTACCTGATCCTGTCGGCAATCCTGCTCGCGGCGTTCGCCCGCATCCGGCGCGCCGTTCCGCGTGAGCTGGCAATCTTCCTGCTCGGGTTGCCCGCCCTCGGTCTCGCGAGCATGCCGCTCTCCTGGCTCCTGCTGGAACGCTGGGGCTGGGCGCTCGTCCCGCAGCTCCAGCCGATGCGTGCCCTGCTCTTTGTGGCGCTCTCCATGCAGTTCCTGACGTCGGCCGCCGCTGTTCACGCCTTCAACCTCCGTCGCCCGTTCGAGGCCTTCGGATGGTTCGCCCTGGCCTACCTGCTTCCGCTCGACGCAGTAATCACGGCGCCGATCCCGTTGCACCGCGCCGCTCTGGTACTGGGATTGGCCGCCCTCACCGTCCTGGCCGCGCGCATCGATTGGCGTCTGGCGCCGGCCGCTGCCCTGGCAGCATTCTTTGCCATCCCCCTACTGGGCGGCGTGGTCAACTATCCTCGTCTGCACACCGCGGAACTGTCCCAACTCTCCGACTGGGCGCGTAGCTCCACTCCTCAGGACTCGGTCTTCCTCTTCCCGGATGCCGGCCACGCCCTGTACCCGGGGATATTCCGGTCGGAGTCGCTGCGTGCCGTCTATGTCGACTGGAAAGGCGGCGGCCAAGTAAACTACCTGCGAGATTTCGGCGAGCAATGGTGGTTCCGCTGGCAACAAACCATGGCGAACGGTTTCCGCCCCGCCGATCTTCCCAAGTACAGCGGATTGGGCATTGCCTACGTGGTGTTGCAGCCGCAAAACCGCCTGCCCCGCCCGCCCGCCTTCGAAAACTCGAAGTTTGTCGCCTACTCCGTGCCCTAGTTTAGTCGGCGACGTGGCGCAGACACTCCTGTCTGCAGCGTCGAGACTCATCTCGACGCTTTTC
>OBLT010002127.1_pt1 | contig 12451 bp, 6 predicted proteins | sample 1518721 | NCBI WGS metagenome assembly OBLT01 (sample SAMEA3539307, study PRJEB22396) | soil metagenome | biome: tundra; feature: field; material: soil | place: USA | collected 2010-05 | depth 0.15 m | reverse complement strand
TCGTAGAGTGGGTTACAAGGGAGCCGCTACTTTCCACGGAGCTCCGGGCATTCCCACCACCGAATGCTGTTGCGCATACAACATGTTGAAGTTGACGCGCCATCTCTACTCCTGGACCGCGGACCCGCGTTACTTCGATTACTACGAGCGCACGCTATACAATCACCGGCTCGGCACGATCCGCAAGGAAGACGGCGCCACAATGTACTATCTGTCGATCGTTCCGGGCGCCTGGAAGACGTTCAACACCGAGTACGATTCGTTTTGGTGCTGCACGGGCACCGGCGTGGAAGAGTACGCCAAGCTGAACGACAGCATTTACTTTCACGACGAAGACGGCGTATACGTGAACCTTTTCATCCCTTCGGAACTGAAGTGGGCGGAGAAGGGCGTCACGCTGCGCCAGCAGACCGCGTTTCCAAACGAGCCATCCACCACACTGACGGTGAGCGCGGACAAGCCAGTGCATCTGGCCGTGCGCCTGCGCATCCCGTACTGGCTGACCTCAGGCGGCTCTGTGAAGATCAACGGAAAGCCGCTCGAAGCGATCGCCGGACCGGGCAGCTATCTCACGATTGCACGCAAGTGGAACAACGGCGACCGCATCGAGATGGATCTTCCGATGAGCCTGCATGTGGAGGCGATGCCGGACGACGCGAGTCTTCAGGCGCTGCTCTACGGCCCGCTGGTGCTCGCGGGCGAGCAAGGATCGCAGGGCCTGACCCCGGGGATGATCACAGGCCCGGAGGGCCCGGATCTGGACCACAAGCCGATGAACGCGCCGGTGGTTAGCGCCGCGGGCGGGGACCTTCTCAAGCTGGTGAAGCCTGCAAGCGGACGCGGCCCACTCGCGTTCGAGCTGGCCGGACAGGACAAGCCCGTCGCGCTGGCTCCGCTGAACAGCGTGTTCGATCAGCGCTACTCGATTTTTTGGCGGGTATCCTGAGATTCCGATCTCGTGCCATTCTGGCGATCGCCCTGGCGCCGCTGCCGTGTGTACCGCCCCACCCAGCCAAATCCTGAAGCTACCTGCGCGGCGATAGCTTCCTACGCCCCGTGTGTTACTATAACTTCCCGTAGAGTGATGCTGCCGCTCGAACTCCGCGACAGGAGCCCGCGCGGAATCCTGCGTCCTGTGGATGCGTGTCGACCGCGATGGCGCCGCATAGGGCAGGACGATGATTGAAAATGCCTAGCAATTGCAACTCGCTCCTGCTCCTGTTCTTATGTCCCGTTGTAATCGTCAGCGCTCAGACTGCCGGGAAGCCGGCGGTAGCCGATAGCTCGACTGCGACGCAACGCGCGATCGGGCTCGTCGAACAGGGGCGATGCAAGGAAGCGCTGCCGATCCTGGAGCGCGCGATGCCGCACCTGGCCGACAAGCAACTCCGGTATCATGCCGCCATGGCCCAGGCGCGCTGCGCGATGGCTCTGGATCGGGAGCCCATCGCCATTACGGCGCTATTGCAACTCAAACGCGACTTCCCAAACGACCCCGAGGTCTTGTACGTCACCGTGCACTACTTTTCCGAGTTGGCCGGGAGGACATCGCAAGAGCTCGCCGCTAAAGCGCCTGCGTCGCCCCAGGCCCGAATGCTCGAAGCGGAGGCTTTTGAATCGCGCGGCGCTTGGGACGAAGCCGCCGGCACCTACAAAGCCATTCTTCAACAGAACCCCAGCGCGCCTCGCATTCACTACCGGTTGGGCCAGGTTTTGCTTTCCAAGGCCGGAGAGACTGGCCCGGTCGACGATGCGCGCGCCGAGTTTCAGAAGGAGCTTCAAGTCGATCCGCGCAACGCCTCCGCCGAGTTCATACTCGGCGAGCTGGCAAGGCGGGCAGGCCAGTGGGACGAAGCGGCCCAACATTTCTCGCGCGCTTCAACTCTTGACGTTGGATTCTCGGAGGCGTACCTCGCTTTGGGGATCTCGCTGACCTCCACCAGGAAATTCGCGGAAGCGGTCGCGCCGCTCGAGACCTACGTGCGTATGCAGCCCGAAGATCCCTCCGGGCATTATCAGCTCGCGATCGCCTACGAACGCACCGGCAACAAAGAGGGGGCCGTCAGATTACTCTACGAGATCAGGCTGCCGCCGCCCAGGGGCAAAGGACACCCGGAGCCGACGGCGGGCGCCCGGTTCGGTAATTGACTTCCTGAAACCTCCAGAAGGATCCGATGGCTCATGAGCACCAGACGATGGCGGGTTCGATCGCGCGGCGCCGTTTCCTGCATCTGTTGTGGAGCTCGGCCGCCGGCTTTGCCGCTCCCGCTACTGACGCTCCTCCGTTTTTCGAAGAGATCCCACCCGCCGCTAGTGGCATTCAGTGGAAGCATGTCGCCGGGCTCTCCTCGAAGATGTACGTCCCCGAGACGATCGGCCCGGGTTGCGCGTTTCTCGACTACGACAACGATGGGTGGATGGACCTCTACCTAGTCAACAGCGGTCCCTGCGACTTCTACTCGCCATCCGCGCCACTGAGCAACGCCCTCTACCGCAACAACCGCGACGGCGCTTTCACGGATGTCACCGAAAAAGCCGGGGTGCGCGGCAGCGCATACGGTATGGGCGCCGCTGTAGGCGACTTTGACGGCGACGGTTTGCCAGACCTGTATGTGACCCAGTACCCGCGCAGCATCCTTTATCGCAACAACGGCGACGGCACCTTCACGGACGTGACGGAGAAAGCCGGCGTCGCGGCGCCCGGTTGGAGCAGCAGCGCCGTCTGGTTCGACTATGACAACGACGGCAGGCTGGATCTCTTCGTGTGCCGCTTCGGCGATTTCGATAAGTCGAAGGCGGTGTTCTGCGGCAACCGCGATACCGGCGCGCATTACTACTGCAGTCCGAGTGTCGTCAAACCCTTTACCTGTTGGTTGTTTCATAACAATGGCGATGGCACTTTCACCGATGTCAGCAAAGAGTCCGGAATCGCCGGCACGCCGACGCGGGCGTGGGGCGTGGTTGCCGCGGACATCAACAACGACGGCCGGATGGATCTTTTCGTGAGCAACGATGGCAGGGCGAATTGTTTGTTCGCCAATCGCGGAAAGGGCAAGTTCGAAGAGATCGCTTTGCTCGCGGGCGTGGCCTATAACTCGTTTGGCGCGGCCCGCTCCGGAATGGGCGTGGATGCGGCCGACTACAACGAGGACGGAAACATCGATCTCTTCGTCGGCAATATCGATCACGAGTCGTTTTCGCTCTATCGCAACAACGGGGATGAGACCTTCGACGACATGGCGATTCCGTCCGGCATCGCTTCGGCCACCCGGTTCCTGAGCGGCTGGGGGCTGAAGTTCTTCGATTTCGACAACGATGGAAATCTCGATCTCATCCTGTGCAACGGTCATCCCGATACCATGGTCAAGCTGTATTCGCCAACGGTCGACTACCGAATGCCGATGGTGCTATTCCAGAATACGGGCACGGCATGGAAGAATGTCAGCGCGCAGGCCGGGCCTGTGTTTCAAAGAGGACTCGCGGGCCGCGGGCTCGCTTTGGGCGATTTCGACAACGACGGCGCGGTCGATGTTCTCGTCACGGTGAACGACGGCCCGCCGATCCTGTTGCGAAACAACCGGGGACGGCGAAATCATTGGTTGGGTGTGCGCCTGATTGGGCGCAAGGCGAATGTGGATGCCATCGGCGCGACTGTCGGCTATCAGGCCGGAGACTTGAAGCGCCGCCGGGTGAAGGTTGGCGGAGGCAGCTTTCTGTCGTCTCACGACCCGCGCATGGTCCTGGGGCTCGGGCAAGCCGTGAAGATCGATTGGTTGGAAGTGCGATGGCCACAGCCAGGCGGTGGCGTCGAGCGATTTCACGATCTCCCGATCGATCGCTATGTTACGATCACCGAGGGTCAGGGCAACTGGAAGTAGAGCATGATTGGTCTTCGAATCGGTCTGGCATTGCTCGTAGCCGGCGGTTTGTTCTGCCAGCAGACGGACCAGCAGGCGGAAAGCGATATGCGGATTGGGATCGCTTTGACAAGAGAAGGCCGATTCCAGCAGGCCGTTCCGCACTTCTTATCCGCCCGCGGCCGCGTTGCCGAAACATTCGCGCTCGAGTTCAACCTGGCGCTCTGTTATGTCGGAACACACGAATATCGGCAAGCCGTTCAAATTCTGACCCACCTGGGCGGCGCGCAACCCTCCGCCGATGTCGATAACCTGCTGGCCCAAGCCTTGATTGGCGATCGCCAGCCGGAACCCGCACTGCAGGCACTTCAGGATGCGGCGCAACTCTCGCCGAAAAACGAAAAGCTTTATCTCCTGGTTTCCGAAGCCTGCTTGGATGAGGGTTTCTATGAGCTCGGCATCCAGGTGCTCGAGATTGGCCTGCGAAACCTGCCGGAATCCGCACGACTGCATTTTCAGCGAGGACTCTTCCGATCCCAGATGGAAGAGAGGGATCTCGCAAATCGGGATTTCGAGCTCGCACAAAGGTTCTCTCCCGGCTCCGACATCGCGTACATCGCGGCGGCCCAGCAGGCCTTCTTGTCCGGAGACGTTCAGAAGGTAATCCGAACGGCGCGCGAGGGGATCTCGAGGGGCCATACTCACTGCCTTCTCCTGACGATGCTGGGAGAGGCCCTGCTGCGGGCCGGAGCCACACCAGCCACCCCGGATGAATTCGGCGAAGCGCAAGGGGCGCTTGAAAGAGCTGTCGCGGAACGTCCAGGCTATTCGAGCGCGCATATCGCGCTTGGCAGGATCTATCTGGCGCGGCAGCGGATAGAGGAAGCTGTCGCCCAGCTCGAGTCCGGCAGGCAGCTCGACCCGCGCAACCGGGCGGTGTACTCCGCTCTCGCTACCGCCTACCGGCGCTCCGGGCAGGCGGAAAAAGCCCGCGAGGCCCTCGCCGCCCTCGCCGAGTTGAACCGGCAGGAGGCCGCTAGAATCGGTTCCGCGAGCGGCGGACATGCAGGATATGCGGGTGGTCGAAGCGGGCCGTCCCGGTGACGCCGACGGGTGATCTCTCTCCGAGACTTGCGGAACCACAGACGTCGCCTGGCGTCAAGCCAAGCCTTCGGGACTCCACTGGCGTAGGATGCGGGCGTGCCTCCGGTGGCGGCGAGTCAACGGCTCTGCACGGGCGGGAATGCGTACTTGACGATTCCGGTACCCTCCTTGATCGCGAGGATCTGGTCGCAGGCAATACCGGTTAGTCTGGTTACGCTTCCGCTAGGCCAGCGAATCTCGATCAGATCGATCTTCGTAAAATTCCCCAGGCCGAAATGAAGCCGCGGGTCCTGGGCCGACTGGTAGCTCATCCCCCCTTTCTTCTGCTCGTAGAGTGTCAGATCGCCCGCGGAAAGTCTCAGACGGGCGCCCACTCCATCGCGATTCGAACGCGTACCGATCGGAAGAATCTGCAGCCAGTGGTTAGCATTGCCGCCATCGTTGCGGAGGAGTTGAGCCGGTCCGCCGTTATTGCTTACCAGAATGTCGAGGTCGCCGTCGTTGTCGAAATCGCCCACCGCCGCGCCCCGGCTAACGCAAGGCGTCTGGAAGTCCGGTCCCAGTTGATCGCTGACGTTTACGAACACGCCATTGCCCGCGTTGTGGAACATCAGCTTCGGCTCCGCATAGCTGGTGCCCGGCCGGTAGCGCTCGATGTTGTCGAGCACATGACCGGCCGCCATGAATATGTCCCGCCGGCCGTCGTTGTCGTAGTCCAGAAACCGCGCACCAAACACACTCGTGTGGAATGTCGCGTATCCTAGCTTCGCGCTGAAGGTGGCATCCTCGAACGAACCATGTCCTAGGTTGCGGTAGAAGCGGGCCATTTGAAGATCGAGATGCCCGACGATCAGGTCCATGCATCCCTTGCCGGTGGTGTCGGCCGCGTCCGTTCCCATGCCCGATTCGGCAACGCCATCTTCGCTTACGGCCACGCCGGCTTCGTAGGCCACTTCGGTGAAGGTGCCGTCGTGGTTGTTGTGGAACAGAGAGTTGGCCAGCGCATCGTTGGCAATGAAGATGTCCTGCCAGCCGTCGTCGTCGTAGTCGAACGTGACGACGGAGAGGCCGTTGGAGGGTTTCGCCGCGAGCCCAGACGGTTTGGTGACATCGGAAAACGTGCCGTCGCCATTGTTGTGGTAGAGCACCGGCGCTTCGCCGTGGTAATCGTCAGGGTGGCAGTAGCTACGCATTCCTGCCCCTTGGCTGCCGCAATAATAGTTGCGTTCCGGCGACCAATCCACGTAGTTGACCACTAGCAGGTCGAGAAAGCCGTCGTTGTCGTAATCGAACCAGGCGGCGCTCGACGCCCACTTGCCGGAGTTGGCGACTCCGGCATGCGCCGTCACATCGGTAAAGGTGCCATCCCCGTTGTTGTGGTACAGAATGGACCTTCCGTATCCGAGAACCAGCAGATCGGGGAATCCATCGTTGTCATAGTCTCCGACCGCGACTCCCATGCCGAACAGACCCTCGGCGCCAGCACCCGCCTTCCCGGTTACGTCTGTGAACGTGCCATCTCCATTGTTCCGGTAGAGCGCGCTTCGTAATGGCAGTCCTGGTTTGAAGACTTGCGTTGCCGCGCTATTCACCAGGTAGAGGTCGAGCAGGCCGTTCTGATCGAAGTCGATCCAGGCGCACCCCGCGCCCATGGTTTCAATAAGGTATTTCTGGCTGGAAGCCGCATTCTCATGGCGGAAGGTTATGCCGGCGGACTTGGTGATATCCACGAACCGGATCGGGCTGCGGGGGGACGTTGCGAAGGATCTCTTCCAACTGGTGGCCAACATAGCGGCGGCGGCGCCCGCCAGTAAACCCCGCCGCGTGACGCCCGAGCCGGCCTTCATGAACACCAGCTTACATCAGCGGAAACAGGCCACGCCCGCGCCGAGTCGCGAAGAATGAACCTGTCAAAAACGGTCGAAGAGTCCGGTCGCCTCGATGAAAATGTCTCCTCATTTCAGAGGCACGGCTCCCGTTCCCTCTTCCCGCATGCGGCAGAACCCGTCAAGGCTACCCTCCGGCGCGCGCAAAGACGGCGCGCAATTCGAGTTCCCTTCGAGTCCCAATTCGAGTCCCCGATTCGAACCCTTGACAGGCAATCTGAGCCAGAGTATGCTGCTGAAAGCGCTTACTTGATGTCCTGCTTATGATCTGTGAGCCACGTGTTTTTTCGCGCCGCCAACTTGGCCGGTGTGCCGCGCTCGCGGCTGCGGGTGCGGTTGGGGTTCCGGCAACCGCTCAGTCTCCCGTTACGCCCGAGAACGAGACTGTCGTCGACGCCAAATATGCGAACGTGTTACGAAAGTACGGCGATCGGCTCTCCGAAGAGCAGCGCACGCGCGCACGAGAAACAATTGTCAGCCATGAACGGATGCTGGCGCGAATCCGCGATTTCCCGCTGGAGAATGGCGATGCACCAGCTACGGGATTCCGGTTGTGATCGACGAGCGGACCCTCTATCTGCCGATTCCGGAATTGAGCGCTCGCCTGCGTAGCCGGAAGCTTTCGCCCGTGGCGCTCGCGGAAGCCTACCTCAATCGAAGTGAGCAGATCGGTCCAAAGTTAAATGCGTACGCAACGCTGACGCCGGACTTGGCGGTTCAACAAGCGCGCGCCGCGGAACGCGAGATTGCGGCGGGCCATTATCGCGGTCCGTTGCACGGCATTCCCTATGCGGCCAAGGATCTGATTGCGGTGAAAGGATATCCGACCACCTGGGGCGCGCCGCCGTTCGCCGATCGGCGCTTCGACTACAACGCAACAATCGTCGAAAAGCTGGAGCGGGCGGGCGCCATCCTGATTGGGAAGGCCGCGATGATTGAATTGGCTGGCGGCCTCGGTTACACCAACGGCGAGGCTTCGCTGACCGGGCCCGCGCGAAACCCTTGGAACACGGACTGCTGGACATGTGGTTCTTCGAGTGGTTCGGGTGCTATTGTGGCCGCCGGACTAGCTCCATTTGCGATTGGCTCGGATACGAGAGGATCGATCATCTGCCCGACGGCTTGGTGCGGCATATCCGGAATGCGTCCAACTTTCGGCCGTGTCAGCCGTTATGGCTCCATGTGCATTGCGTGGTCCATGGACAAACTCGGCCCCATGGCACGCACGGCCGACGATTGCGGACTCATCCTATCCGCGATCGCGGGCCACGACCCCAGGGACCACGATTCTCTCCCCCCGGGCCTTGCGAGCTTCGTCTATCCATCGCTCGCCAATGAGCCGCGCAAACCATTGCGCGTTGGCAAACTGGCGAACGCCGGGAGTCCCAATCCGGAACTCGAATCGCAGATTGATGCTGCCTTGCGAACCATGGAGAAGCACGGCGCAAGAATATCCGACGCCGTAGTTCCCGATGGACCCTTTGAGGATGCGGCGGAATTGACGATCTTGATGGAAGCGGCTTCATCGTTCAGAAACATGATCAGATCGGGTTCTTGTGCTTACCTGCACGACCCGCTTGGCCAGATTAACGGATATGTCAGCGAGGAGTTTTCGGCCGCGGATTACCTGGACGTACAACGCGTACGGACCATCCTCCAACGCAGAATCGACGAGTTATTCAACGATTTCGACGTGCTGGCCGCGCCGGGCAGCGATTCGACCGCACAACCCTTGGTTCAGTCTCCGGATCCGGCTCAAACGCCGGAGAATGCGCCGCGTGCGCGGCACGATGAGGTGAACCAAAAGGCGCCGGACGGCATATCGAGCCTATGTGGGCTACCCGCGTTGTCCGTGCCGTGCGGATTCAGCGGCCAGAACCTTCCGTATGGGCTTCAGTTCATCGCCCGCGCGGCGAACGACCACGCCGTGATTGCGGCAGCCCGCATGTACCAAAGCCACACTGACTGGCACAAGAGGCATCCGCAAATTTCATAGTGAAGGCAATGAGCCGATTATTCGCCTGCAGAATTGATGCAGCTCCGGTCGTCACAGTGACGAAGCCGAAAAGCGATACGCGATCCACTTTCGCCTAAGAGGGTAATTGATGACTCGCAGAGACGCCTTACGGGTGATAGCCGCTGGGACGGCCGTGGTACTTGGAAAAGCCGAAGACACGAAGATCGTGGTCACGCCCATCAGCGCGAAGACGGTTCGGATCAGTCGTGGACGGCCGATACCTGCCGATGGTTCCCTAGTTGAACTGGGACGAGTGGCCTCCGGCGACCTTAAGGTCGAGCTGACCGGCCCGCTGACGGTTCGCGTTGAGATGGTCAAGAGCGGGAAGCTGGTACAGCAACTTAGAATCGATCCACAGACCGGAGTAGTGACCTTCGAACTCGGCGACGGGCCTCTGCTGGGACTCGGCGAAGGCGGTCCGCAGTTCGACCGGCGCGGATCCACCGATCGCATGAAAAGCGGGCAAGGCGGCTATAAGCTGCGCACCCATGGCGGAAGAGTTCCCATTCCATGGATCATCGGAACCGGCGGCTGGGCGATGTTCATCCATCAGCCGTTCGGCACGTTCGACTTCACGGGAAGCGCGGGCCGGTTTGAGCCAGCCTCGCCGGACGCTGCGTTGGACCTGTTTGTGATTGGCGCGTCCGATCCGGCTTCTATCATGGCCGAATATGCGCGGCTCACCGGGTATCCTGAAATGCCACCTCTTTGGTCTCTTGGATATCAGCAGTCGCATCGGACGCTGGGGAGCCGCGAGGAGATCCTGGCCGAGGCGCGGACCTTCCGCGAGAAGAAGCTGCCCTGCGACACGATGATTTTTCTTGGGACTGGCTTCTGTCCTTCGGGCTGGAACACCGCTAACGGTTCGTTCGCGTGGAATCCGCGGGTGTTCCCGGATCCGAAAGAGATCGTCGATGAGTTTCACAAAGAACATTTTCGCGTCGTGCTGCATTCGGTGATCTGGACACCCACGCTGCAGGGGTCCGTGCACGACCCATGCCGCGTGGACCGATTCGACGAAGGCCAGGCGGGCTGCTTGTGGGACGCGCATCGCAAAGTGTTTTCGCTCGGCGTGGATGGCTGGTGGCCGGATGAAGGCGATCCGCTGAACATCGAATCGAGGCTGGTGCGCAATCGCATGTACTACGAGGGCGCGCAGATGGATCGCCCGAATGAGCGTCCCTTTGCGCTGCATCGCAACGGCTATGCGGGTATGCAGCGGTATGCGGCATTCCTGTGGTCCGGCGACGTCTTCTCGACTTGGGAGACGCTGCGCACGCATATTCCGATCGCGGTGAACACCGGCCTCAGCGGCATCCCCTATTGGGGTACCGATATAGGGGGGTTCGTTCCGACCAAGGAGTTGACCGGCGAATTGTATGTGCGCTGGTTCCAGTTTGGAGCATTCTGCCCTCTGTTCCGCTCGCATGGACGCACTTGGAAGCTGCGTCTGCCGTGGGGCTGGAACACCGGCGAACTGGGCGTGAGCGAGGTAGCGGCCTATCGCGACGGAGCAGCCGACCCCGATCCGGAAGAACTGCACAATGCCGCCGTGGAGCCGATCTGCCGCCAGTACCTGGAGTTGCGCTATCGGCTCATGCCCTACCTTTATACGGCGGTCCGCGAGGCCCATGATAGCGGGCTGCCTGTGATGCGGGGTTTGTGGCTGCACTATCCTGATGATCCGGCGGCCGTGGCTCGAGGCGACGAATACCTCTGGGGCCGGGACATGCTGGTCGCCCCGGTTGTCGAGAAAGGCGCCAGCGAGAGAAAACTGTATTTGCCGCGGGGCGCCTGGTACGACTTTTGGGCAAGGGAAAAGCTCGAAGGCGGGAGGGAAATCAGCCGGCCCGTCGACCTGGCGACAACCCCTCTGTATGTTCGCGCGGGCGCCGTAATTCCCATGGGACCCGTAAGACAGTACACGGAGGAGAAAGTCGATGGGCCGTTGACACTTTGGGTGTATCCGGGTAGCGACGGTGCCTTCACTTTGTACGAGGATGACGGCAAGACGTTCAATTACCGGCGCGGCGACGTCATGCGGCTGCAATCGACTTGGAGCGATCGCGATCGCACCTTGAAAATCCAGCTTGCGAAGGGCTCGCGGATGCTGCCTCCGATGACGCGCAACATCGAGGTGCGGGTCGCAAACGAGGCCGTCTCGAAAGCAGTTGTGTTTAAGGGCCGGCCTGTTGAGGTGCGCCTATAACAGGATTTTATGGAGCTTGGAGCGGCTCAACTTTTGCAGGGCCGGATGGCCCTCTGCGACACAATGCCGGCGTACATGGGCGGTCAGCGACTTGTAGGTCCACAGTTCGTAGGAATAGCCTGAATCTTTAGGCTTCTGGCAGGCAGAATTCAGCACCCCATTGCAATCGCGTCGCCCGGCAGTTGCCGCGGCTCGCCGGACCGCGGCAATTCTCCGAGCGCCGCGTCCAGACCGAATTGGACGCATTTCTGGACGCAAAGCACCACCGCAACGGTTGATTGATTTGATGTTGCCGCGCAATGGTCTCGTCACTCTGGCCTGGAAGCTAATCCAACAGCAATGCCGTGTCAGAGCCAATGCCGCTTCCGCCCGACGCGGCACGTTCAGACTCACTCCAGTTTCTGCTTGGCGCCAACTGTCCGGTCAGGGTACCCTGTAGGCGGTTGGCGCTATGGACAATCTAGACGATCGTTCTCTAGATACCATACCAATACAGTTAGCTTAAGCTGTGTTTTAGGCGCGCACCGTTAGCGATCAGTCAGACCGAGACCTGAACACCTCGGGGGTCACCCAAAACCGGCCAGTCGGGGTCACCTGAAAACCGGCCAGTCGTAGACCGTCATCCAGGACATTGACTGGGACGTGAGGACGCTATCCTCCGTTGTTGTGAGCAATGTCTTGAGTGAAGAAAAGAAACAGCAAGTCATAGCCTTAGGGCGCCTGGGATGGTCGTTGCGGCGAATTCGGCGGGAGACCCGCCGGAGCCACTCAATGAAGATGCGGCCGTACGACTCACCAAATCGGAAGGAGGCGTTCTTAGTTGGGGACGCTGTCCCCAAACCCCTGGGATTTAGCGCGTTCCCGCCAGAATGGCTCTTCTTTTTGGGGCGGTTGGTGCCGCCCCGCCATTCCGGCCGCTGGCTCGGCGCTCGGGTCGCATCCCTGCGTAGCCCTATCCTCCGCCCAGGTAAAGCCAGTATAAATTACATCGGGCTGCACGCCGAAAGGAGGCTACCGAAAAACTCTTGCCGAAACCGTCGCCGGTGAGGTAAAACTAATACCAGTCCTGGATGCGCTCCACTGGCCGGTTTTGAGGTGACCCCAACTGGCCGGTTTTGAGGTGTCCCCCGAGGGAACAGAGTCAGTGGATTGGGTTAACGTCGTGAGCGGACCGTGGCAAAACCGTGACAAAACCGCTCGCGTTGAGCTGACTTGGGTTGCCTTTTGGGCGAAAAGCAGATTTCCCAAGTTGTTGAAAACCTTGAAAGTGGAGGTGAATCTAAAGAACCTTTGGAGACGGCCGCGCTGCGCCCAAGACAAGGCGCGCTACCGGGCTGCGCTACGCCCCGACTCTCAAACTGCTCCTCTCATTCTAGCC